>OGPB01002226.1_pt1 | contig 10132 bp, 6 predicted proteins | sample 1552821 | NCBI WGS metagenome assembly OGPB01 (sample SAMEA2580192, study PRJEB22360) | human gut metagenome | biome: human gut; feature: human-associated habitat; material: faeces | place: Denmark | collected 2008/2010 | reverse complement strand
GGATGACATCCATCAGCACGGTGGAGGGATAGGCCGCCGTGCCGCCGGGCACATATACCCCCGCCTTTTCAATGGGAGTATATTTCTGGCCCAGCACAATGCCGGGCTTCTCGTTGATCACGAAGTTCTTGTGCACCTGCTGGCGGTGGAAGCGCTCAATGTTGGAGGCAGCCTCCCGCAGGGTCTCAAGGAAATAGGGGTCCATATTGGCAAAGGCCTCGTCGATCTCCGCCTGCGTCACCTGCAGGTCGTCGATCTTTGCCCCGTCAAATTTCAGTGCGTACTCCTTCAGCGCCTCGTCGCCCCGGGCGCGGACCTCGGCAATGATGCCGTCCACCACATCCTCCACGTTTTTCTCCGCGCGGATGTCCCGGTTCAGGATCTCCTCGGGCCTGAGCTCATCAAAATTATACAGCTTGATCATTTTGTTTCCTCCTGCAAGGTCTTGCGCAGCGCTTCCAGCATGGCATCCATCTCGTTGTGCTTGAACTGGTAGCTGGCCTTATTGGCAATGAACCGGGCCGAGATGGGCATGAACTCGGTGACCACCCGCAGGCCGTTCTCCCGCAGGGTGGTGCCGGTCTCCACGATATCCACAATGACATCGGAAAGGCCCAGAATGGGGGCCAGCTCAATGGAGCCGTTCAGCTTGATGATATCGATATCCCGCCCGATGGACGCATAGTAGCTCTTTGCAATGTTGACGAATTTGGTCGCCACCCGCACCGGGCGGCTGGGGTCATCCTTGTAATCCGCCGGGGCAGCCACGCACATCCGGCACCTGCCAAGGCCGGTATCCAGCAGCTCGTAGACATCGGCAGAGGCTTCGGTGAGGATATCCTTGCCCACGATGCCCACATCTGCCGCGCCGTGCTCAACGTAGATAGCCACATCGCTGGGCTTGACAAGGAAGTAGCGGATGCCCGCCGCAGGGTTCTCCACCACCAGCTTTCGGGTGGCGTTGTAGTCCTCAGTGCAGCCGTAGCCGATGCGGGCCAGCAGGTCATACATCCTGTCGCCCAGACGGCCCTTGGGCAGGGCCACATTCAGCATGACCTGGCCCGTGCTGTTCCTCTGTACCGGCGGGGTGGGGGCGCTCAGGCGGTCAAGCTCGTCCAGATAGACCGCAAAGCCGATGGCCCCGGCCCCGGGGGTGAACTTCTGCATCAGCAGGTCGTAGCGGCCGCCCTTGAGCAGGGGCCGCGGCAGGCCCTGCAGATAGCCCTGAAAGACCAGCCCGTTGTAGTATTCCATCTCACCGGCAAGGCTCAGGTCAAGGCGGACCGCCCCGCCGGAGGCCTCCAGCGTTTTGGCCAGTGTCCGCAGCTCAGCGGCGGCAGCGCGCATCCGGTCGTTGCGGCAGGCACTCTCTGCCTTTGTCAGCGTTTCCTCGCAGCTGCCGGAAAGCTCCAGCAGGCCGGTCAGGGCATCGGCCCCGGCGGCATCCAGCCCGGCGGCCTGCGCGGCGCGGCGCAGCTCGTGCGCATTCTTTTCCCGCAGCTTTTCCAGCAGGCCGGGGCGGGCATTCTCCGGCACGCCCAGTGCGTCGAACAGGCCGAACAGATAGCCCATGTGGCTGACTTCCAGCACCCACGCGGCCCCCAGCTGGGCCAGGCTCTGCGCTGCCAGCCGGACCGCCTGCTGCACCTGTGCCTCCCCCACCGCGCCCAGCATCTCAAGGCCCATCTGGCTGATCTCTTTAAAGGTGTGGCTCTCGGCGGAAGGGCGGTAGACATTCTCGTGATAGTAGTAGCACAGGGTCTCTCCGGGGGCGGGCTGCGCCGTCTTGGCAATGGAGAGGGTCACGTCCGGCTTGAGGGCCAGCAGACGGCCATCCAGATCGGTAAAGGTGATGACCTGCTCGGACGACAAAAAGCTGCGGTTCTCCTGATACAGGCCGTACTCCTCAAACCGGCCCATATGATACTTGCGGCAGCCCGCCGCTTCGTACAAGGCGCGCAGCGCAAAGGAGGCGCGCTCCTTGGGCTGCAGGTTTGCAATGCTGAATTCCATTGTCGGTTTCCCCATTTCTTACTTGAGTTTATTTTACTTTATCTAGGTAAAGTTGTAAAGTAGGAAAGTGACGGTGTTTTCAACTCAATGATACGATTTTTCTGTGCGTTTGTACAGGGAAAAGAAGAGAAGGAGCCGTTGCATGGCGCAACAGCTCCTTTTCAGCACGCATATTTACCCAAGCAGGTCCAGCACACTGGCCTTCGGGCGGGCACCCACGGCCTGACGCACCAGCTTGCCCTGCTCAAACACCAGCAGGGTGGGGATGCTCATCACGCCGAACTCCCCGGCCAGCTCCGGCTGCTCGTCCACGTTCACCTTGCCCACCTTCACATCGCCGCGCTCCTCGGCCACTTCGTCCACAATGGGGCTGAGCATCCGGCAGGGGCCGCACCAGCTGGCCCAGAAGTCCAGCAGGACGGGCTTTTCGCTCTGCAGCACTTCCTGCGCAAAGTTTTCTTTCGTGATGGTAATGACTGCCATATTTTTACCTCCTGAAGGGTGTTTGTAATTTCACTGACAGCATCAGTATACCCCGTCGGAGTGTGTTTTTCCGTGACCGGGTCACACAGGGGCGCAAAAAAGCCCGAAGCAGGAAGAAAGAATACTGCTCCGGGCAGGGAAACGCTTATTTCAGTGTTCTGTCAGCAGGGTATCAGACACCGGCCACGCAGTTCTTGCCGGCGATGTAGCCGTAGTAGACGCACAGGCTGTGGCTGATGCCGCGCATGCAGATGGGGTATTCCACTGCGTAGCGGCTGCCCTGCACATTGCCGCAGACATACAGGCCCTTGATGATGTCGCGCTTGGGGCTGGCGGGGTCCTCCTCGGTGAAGGTGTGGCAGTTCTCGTCGCTCTCCAGGCCGCCCACGCACACCAGCATGGAAGTGGTGCCCCACTGGCATGCATAGTACGGGGGATTCTCCAGCGCGAACATCCGGCTTGCGGGCTTGCCGAAGTCATCGTCGGAACCGGCCTTGGCCAGCTCGTTGTAGCGCTCGACGGAAGCCAGTGCATTATCCAGTGCATCGCCCTCAAAGCCGCACTGGGTCAGCAGGTCTTCCAGTGTATCGGCCTTGAACTGGTAAGCCTCGGCCTTTGCGCTGATCTTGGTGTACTGACGGTCGGTGTAGTTGGGGTTGGACTCATCCTCATCCTCGGGGATGATGTAGCACAGGCCGCCGTGGTTTGCGGGCATGTAGGGCACCTCTTCGCCCCACTTGGAGTCGTACAGCTGGAAGGAGGTGCACTCGGGCTGCAGCTCGATCTGGTTTTCCAGCTGCTGGCCGGGGATGCACTCGTTCATGAAACGGTCGCCGCGCTTGTTGATCTGCAGGAAGGGGGTCACGCCCATGCCGCTGCCCATGTGGTGGGTCATCGGTGCGTGGAAATCCTGCACCTTTGCGCCGATCCATGCGCCCATGCGCAGGCCGTCGCCGGTCTCCACGGTCTTGCCCTCCACGTCAACGCCCAGCATACCCATGGCACCCATGTTGGCGATCTTCTTCTCCACGATCTCGGGAGCAAAATGCTTCATGATCTTCTCGTCGCCGGAGTTGTCGCCGGTAGCCAGGATCACGCCCTTGGAAGCGTTGAGCTGGATGTACTTGTTGTCATTCTGTGCGTCGCGGATGATCACGCCGGTCACGCGGCCGTCGCTGTCCTTCAGCAGCTTGGTGCCGAAGCAGCCGAAGAAGGTCTGTGCACCGTTCTCAACGGCCTTGTTCAGGTTGGCTTCCACTATAAAGCCCTGCTGATCCTTGCGGGAAGAGCGGAACTCCATGCTGGAAGGGAAGGTGGGGAACTCTTCGTTGCGGTAATCGTAGTGCTCGGGCTGAGGCCATGCCAGCGGCACCAGAATACCCTTGTCGAACTGCTCCTGGGTCACGGCCTCACGGGTGGAGTCGCAGATGGTCAGCTCGGGGTAAGCCTCGATGAACCAGTCCATGACCTCGTGTGCATGGGAAGCCCACTTTTTCAGGATGGAGCGCTTGTTGCGGTAGGTGCACTCGCGCATCAGGCGGTCGACCACAACATCCTCGTCCACGATGTTCTCACGGCCCCAGCGCTTGTTCAGGCTGCCGTTCAGCAGGGCATACTCGCCGCTGCGGCAGTTGAAGGAAGAGCTCTTTTCCACGATGGCAACTTTTGCGCCCTCCTCGGCAGCCGCACGGGCAGCGCAGACGCCGGACAGACCGGCGCCGATGATGACCACATCAAAGTCCTGGGTCTCACTGGCCTGCACGTCCGGCTCTTCGCCCAGCCAGTCATCGCCGGTATCCCCGGCGGTATCTGCAGCAGGCTCTTCGGAAGCAACGCCCATAGCCTGCTCGATGCAGCTGGCGGCAGCCTTCTTGACCGCGTTGGTGGTGACGGTGGCGCCGGAAACATTGTCGATCTCAGCGTTCTGTGCCGCCATGATGGCATCCTGCAGGGTGGGAGCAGCCACGCCGCCGATGCTCTCGGTCTCGTTGGAAGCATCGATGACCACATCGGTGATAGCGGTCTCGCTGAAGGTCATGGTGACCTTCACCTCGCCGATGCCGGTAGCCGTGCCGGTGTATGTGCCGGGGGTGTAGACGGCATCGCCGGAAGCGGATGCCGCAGTGCCGGAGGAACTTGCGGAGTTGCAGGCAGCCAGAGCGCCGGCGGTGACACCGCTCATTGCGGCGGCAGCGGCAACTTTCAGAAAGCCTTTGCGGGAGATCTTTTCCATCTTGTTTGCTCCTTTTTCTTTCTTCTCTTCTTCTCGTTTCTGCGGGATTTTTATCCCGCTCCGACACTTAGTATAAAATATAACGAAGTAAAATGGAAACAAAAAATTTTTGCCACAGTGATAAAAGCTCTTTATCAGTCTCCATTGATGTGCTATACTGAAAGCAATCTTATTCTGCCCGCCGGGAAAGGAGAGGTTTCGCCCATGAACGACCGCCAGCTGCTGTGTTTTCTCACCCTGAGCCGGACGCTGAATTTTACCGCCGCCGCCCGGGAGCTATACTGCACCCAGCCCGCCCTCAGCTACCAGATCCGCAGTCTGGAAAAGGAGCTGGATCTGGCCCTGTTTGAGCGCAGCACCACCCGCGTGGCGCTGACCGAAGCGGGCCGGGCCTTTGTGTCGCAGGCGGAGGGGATCTATCGCAGCATCCTGAACGCCCGCACCGCACTGAAGGGCTTTGCCCGGCGGCGCACACTGACCCTGCGCCTGCCGCCGGTGCTGCTGCAGCGGGATCCCATTTATCCCATCCTGATGGCACGGCTGCACGCCGCGCTGCCGGGATATGAGTTTGCGGTGGACACTCGGCCCGTGTCACGCAACCCCCACGAAATGCTCTGCAGCGAGGCAGACGCAGCCCTCTATCTGCCCTTTGGGCCGCTGCAGCCGGAGATCGAGCGCACCCCCATCCTGCACAACACCTTTTACCTGATCATATCGCCGGAGCACCCGCTCACAGGGCGCAGCACTCTGGCGCTGGCCGATCTTGCCGGGCAGCAGCTGTTTTATGAGCCGCTGTATCAGGAAATGGTGGATCTTGCCGTTGTTCAGCCCGGCCTGCCGTTTTCCGCACCAAGCTGGCACATGGTGGAAAACTACGAGTGTGTTTACAACGATCTGCTTGCCGGGCGCGGCATGTTTTTGTGCCCGATGAAATACCCGGCCTTTCCGGCGGCATGGTATCTGCCGCTGCAGCTGCCGTTGCCGGACACCTGTCTGCTGACCCTGCGGGACGACCCGCGTCCCGAGATCGAACGGCTGCGGGAGGTATTCACCGCTGTATACGCCAGCCGTGCAAAGCTGCTGGGAGAGGCGTAAAAAGCAGCGCCGGAACGGCAAAATCGTTCCGGCGCTGCTTGTTTCAGAAGAGATCAGGCTTCTTCCGGCACATCATCAAAACCGATGAACCAGAGGATCGCAAAGGTGGCCACAAAGGCGATCGCGGCAGAGATCAGTGCGTTGATCACGTTCATGGGATTTTCACCGACATATAGGCCGATGGCTGCCAGACCGGCACCACCGCCGCCAAAACGGCGCACACCGGTCAAACCGGCATACAGGCCGCCCAGACCACCGCCGATGGTGGTGGCGATGAGAGGCTTACGCAGACGGACGTTGACGCCGAACAGAGCAGGCTCCGTCACGCCCAGCAGAGCGGTCACACCGCCGGAAACGGCCAGCTGACGGAAGTTCTTGTTTTTGGTCTTGATGGCAACGCAGAGGGCTGCGGCACCCTGTGCAATGTTGGAAGGCAGATTACCGGGGCCGATGACCGTCTCATAGCCCAGCATGGACAGAGAGTTGACATAAGCGGGCAGCAGGCTGTAGTGCATACCGGTCATGACCAGGAACGGCATAAAGGCACCGATGACGGTGGGCAGTGCCCAGGGGCAGACCTTTTCAATGGCCAGCAGGACGTTGACCAGACCATCGCCGATGATGCTGCCCAGAGGGCCAAGCACGCACAGGGAGATGGGAGCCATGATGAGGATGGTGAGCACCGGCCGCAGGATGAACTTGACTACAGAGGGCACGACCTTATTGACAAATCGTTCCACGTATGGCAGTACCAGCGTGATAAGGAAGATGGGGATGACTGAGGAAGAATAGGTTACCATCTTCACCGGCAGACCCAGCACATGGACCACATCGGCATCGGCTTTCAGGGCGATGAAGTTCGGGTGCAGCAGGATGGCCCCCAGCAGCATGGCCATCTGCGGGTTGCAGCCGAACTTTTTGGCCGCGGAGTTGGCCAGGAAGATCGGCAGGAAGTAATAGGAAGAGTCTGCGATGAAGTTGAGGAAATAGTACAGATTTCCGCTCTTGTCGATCCAGCCGAAGAGGGTCAGCACAGACAGCAGAGCCTTGATCATACCGGCACCGGCGATCAACGGCATCAGCGGGGTGAACACACCGGCCAGCGTGTCCAGAATGATGCTGACCCTGCTCTTCTTTTCCTCGGCCGGGGCGGCAGGCTGTTTGACTTCCTTACCGCCGAAGTCGCCCAGTTTCATCAGTTCATCGTACACGGCAGCTACTTCGTTGCCGATGATGACCTGATACTGGCCGCCTTTGTTCACGACACCCACCACGCCGGGTACGGCTTTGACCTTGGCCTCGTCCACGCCGTCCATTGACTTGAGGTTGAACCGCAGGCGGGTGACACAGTGGGTCAGAAATGTAACATTTTCTGCGCCGCCGACCTGTTCCAGCACCTGCTGGGCAGTTTTCTTTGCATCCATTTGTTTTGCCTCCTTCAATATCCTAAAAAATGCATTGCTTACAGGGCGGTGTCTGCGCCGTTGCTTGCAATGACTTTTTTGTACCATGCAAACGACTTTTTCTTTTTGCGGGCCAACGTGCCGCTGCCGTCATCCTTCTTGTCTACGTAAATGAAGCCGTACCGTTTGCGCATCTCGCCGGTGCCCACCGAAATAATGTCGATGGGACCCCAGCAGGTGTAGCCGATCACCGGAACGTCATCCAGCTCAATGGCCTGCCGCAGCGCATCAATGTGACTGCCCAGAAAACGGATGCGGTAATCGTCCTGAATGCTGCCATCCGGCTCTACGGTGTCGATGGCACCCAGACCATTTTCCACAACGAACAGCGGCAGTTCATACCGGTCATACAGCTCATTCAGTGCGATGCGCAGGCCGTCCGGATCGATGGGCCAATCCCAGTCGGTACGCTGGAGATACGGATTGCTGCGTTCTACACAGCAATCCGTATCTTCCGTTGCACGGGCAACTGAAGAAAAATAATAGCTGAATGCGATGTAATCCACAGTTCCTGCGGCCAGCAGCTCGGCATCGCCCGGCTGCATCTCTACCGAAGTGCCCATGCGCCGCAGCTGTGCCGTGCACAGGCTGGTGTAGTGTCCGCGGCACATCACATCGGTGTAATAATAGTTCGGCATCATCTGGAATCTCTGTGCCAGCACATCCTTGGGTGCGCAGGTGCGCGGGTAGGTGGTGGGATACTGGATCATGCAGCCGATTTTATTTTCCGGGTCGACCGCATGCCCGATCTGCACGGCCTTTGCACTGGCAAGGAACATGTTGTGGCTGACCAGCGCTTTGACAGCGTTGTGCTCCTCGCCTTCGGCAAAGAGCACGCCTGCCTGATGGTATGGCTCGCTCTGGTTCATGGTCTCGTTGATCTCATTGAAGGTCATCCAGTACCGGACCTTTCCCTTGTAACGCCGGAACACCGTTTCACAGTACCGGGCAAAGAAATCGATCAGGGCTCGGTTACGCCAGGAACCATAGTGCTGCACCAGATACAGCGGCGTTTCGTAATGCGAAAGCGTGACCACCGGTTCGATCCCGTAGCGGTGCAGCTCGTCGAACACACGGTCATAGAAAGCAAGCCCGGCCTCGTTCGGCTGCAATTCATCGCCCTGCGGAAAGATGCGCGGCCAGTTGATGGACATTCGGAAGCACTTGAAGCCCATCTCGGCAAACAACGCGATGTCCTCTTTGTAATGGTGGTAAAAATCCACGGCTTCATGGCTAGGGTAGTAGTTGCCCTCCATGACCTGTGTATGAATCTCGCGCGGGACGCCGTGGCGTGCACCTTTTTCCACGTCGGCAATGCTCAGGCCCTTGCCATCCGTCTGGTAGGCACCTTCGTACTGGTTGGCGGCGGTCGCACCGCCCCACAGGAACTTTTTTGGCATCTCCATAAGCTTGAAAACCTCCTTGCAGGTATAGAATACTTGCAGGGAGGTTTTTGTGCAATATTTTTTAAACTTATTGGTACAGTGTTAATTTTTCTGTTTCTTTTTGCACGATCAAAAACGGAACAGTGTTTCATTCCGCATTTTCTTTGTGCAGATTCAACAAAATAGGATTGGTGGAGGTGCGGTGCTGTTCCAGCTCTCGGGCGCGTTCCAGCTTGTAGGTATAATTCTTCTGGTAGTTCTGCCGGAAGTACTCGGAATACAAGATGTCCAGTAGAAGGGTCATGGACAGATGGGAAGCATAGTCCCCAAGATTCTGATAGATGCTTTCTTTGGTGGAAAGGGTCAGCTTGCAATCCGCATAACAGGTCAGGCTGTTTTCGCCAAAGCTGGTCAGCGCAAGGATGGGTGTTCCGGAGCGTTTGCACTGCCGGGCAATCTCCAGCATCTGCGCCGTTTCGCCGGAATAGGAAATGATCATGGCAAGGTCCCTCTCGGACAGACAGCAGGCCTGATACCGCTGGTAGTTCAGATTGTTGAAAATGACCACCCGCTTGCCGATCTTGAGCATCTTTTCTCGGAAGGATTCGGCCTGATTGATGGCCGTCCCGGCGGAAAAAATGTGGATTTCCTCGTGATATTTGAGCAGGAGCACCGCTTTGTGCAGGTCTTCGTACCGGAGAAGCTGCATAGTGTCCTTGACGGCTTCTTCGTACAGCTCGCCGATGTTCTGCGCCACCCGCATGGGGCTGTCGTTTTCAGCAAAGGGAAAATTGAAATCCACCTTGCCCTGTTGCTGGTCGAGATATTCCAGTTCACGCACAAAATTTTGCTTGAAGTCATCAAAGCCGGTAAAACCCAGCTTTTTGCAAAGGCGCAGGACGGTCGGCGGAGAGGTGTAGGTCACTTCTGCCAGACTGCGGGTGGAATATTTGGCAATTTCCATCCCATGCGCCAAAATATAGGCGGCCAGCGTTTTTTCCCCTTCCGAAAGTTTTTCCTGAAACGCAAGTTTGTCCACGATCAGCATTGCGATTCTCCCTTCCGCTTTTTCTGTAAGCATATCATATCCTGCAGTATTTGGCAAAAAAATTTGCGGCATGCAAAAACGCCGCCGCGTCAGCAAATGACGCGGCGGCGCAGATACAGTGGGAGAAGCGCTTATTTGCCCAGCATTTCGTGGGCAGTCTTGCAGATGGTAGCGGCATCCAGACCGTAGAACTTCAGCAGATCCCATGCAGGGCCGGAGCAGCCGAACACGTCCTGCACGCCTACGCGGCGCACAGGGGTGGGCAGCTTTTCGCTCAGCACAGCGCAGACGGCCTCGCCCAGACCTCCGATGACATTGTGCTCCTCGGCGGTGATGACCTTGCCGCACTCCTTTGCAGCCTTGAGGACGATCTCCTCGTCCAGAGGCTTGATGGTGTGGATGTTGATGACCC
>OGPB01002223.1_pt1 | contig 10134 bp, 5 predicted proteins | sample 1552821 | NCBI WGS metagenome assembly OGPB01 (sample SAMEA2580192, study PRJEB22360) | human gut metagenome | biome: human gut; feature: human-associated habitat; material: faeces | place: Denmark | collected 2008/2010 | reverse complement strand
GTACGGAGGTGGGCAGCGACCTGATTATCCTGCAAAAGAACAGCGGAAAGAACGGTGAACTGTATTACAACGAAAAACTCTTCGTGCAGACCGAACAGACCCCTATCGGCACTTCCGTAAATGGGTATGTATGGAGCATCGGCTCGCTTTCACACACGGATTTAATCAGAAGTACCGACCCATACGGGAAACCAGCCTATAAACTCCTGCACCGTGGGGACATCGCACAACTGGCGGAAGACTTGCGGGAGCATCTGAAAATAGAACTGCAACAACTTGACAGGAAACTGTATGAGAAACACAGCCTGCATCCGACAAAGGAGGAAAGCACGGCTGCGGAAGTGCAACCTGCTCCGAAAACAGAAAAGGTATCACCTTCTGTAATAGCCCCCGTTTCTGTAATTGAGCCTGTCAAGGGAGTGGAGAAGCCGCAGGCACAGCCCATAGAGGAAAAGCCGGAGATTGAGCCGCGCCAACCCAATCATTCGTCAGCCGTGCAGCTTACCCTGCTCGACCTTTGGGGTATGCCCATAGAGGAACCGTTAAAAAAGAAAAAGGCAGCGAAAAAGGAAAGCAAGCCGAAGCCTATGCCGTCCACGCCTAAACCGCAGGTCAAAGTTACTCCACCCGTTGAAGCCGCCAAGCCGGTAAACGGTAATAAGGAAGAAAAGCCGGAAAATGCCGAAAAGCCAAACGACCCGGACGACATTTACGCCACTCTGGATTGGGAAACCAATCCTCCCATCAACGGCTTCTATGAGACAATGATGAGCCTGACAGCGGAACGGCGCAAGACCCTACGGCTTGAGGCAGAACGGCACAGGCAGGAACAACTGAAAAAGATGGGTATCAAAGACACGTTGAACCCTGCTTTTGCGCCTTCTTCGGACAATATGGATAAAAAGCCGGAACAAACGGAAGAAATAAAGCAACCTGAAACACTGGCAGAAGTTGTGCCTACTTCCGAAACGGTTGCCACTTCCCTGTTCCCGGAACTTGAAACGGAAAAGCCGAAGGAGAAAGTCATGGACCTTTCTCCCCGTCCGTTCAACGGCCTGCTGGAGCCACACCACCGTGACGGCTCGATGGTGCTGGATGCTTCACGCAATCTCGGTTACCTGAAAGACCTCACGCCTTACGGTGCGACCTTCCAACCGCTCGACCTCCGTGGCTATCAAAAAGAGAAAGCGATGCTGTATATATCGCTCCGTGACGCTTACGAACGTCTGTATAGCCACGAGACGGAGAACCATACGGAACACAAACCGCAGCGCGGGTATCTCAACACCTACTACGATGAGTTTGTCATGCGTTACGGTAACCTCAACGCCAGACAGAACGTGAAACTGGTGATGATGGATGCCGGAGGGCGCGACATCCTTTCGCTGGAACGTGCGGAGGACGGCAAGTTTGTCAAGGCGGACATCTTCGACCGTCCCGTTTCCTTCTCGGTGGAGAGCCGTGTCAATGCAGGCTCTCCCGAAGAAGCCTTGTCCGCATCGCTCAACAAGTTCGGCACGGTCAATCTCGGCTATATGCGGGAGATAACCGACACCACGGAAGAGGAACTGCTTGGTGCCCTCAAGGGGCGCATCTTCTACAACCCGCTCGTAACCGGTTACGAAATCAAAGACCGCTTCATCGCGGGGAACGTGATAGAGAAGGCGGAACGCATAGAGGGCTGGATGGAGGACAATCCCGAAAGTGAGCGGATGCCGGAGGTGAAACAGGCGTGGGAGGCATTGAAGGAGGCCGAACCGCAGCGCATCGCCTTTGAAGACCTCGACTTCAATTTCGGGGAACGCTGGATTCCCACGGGTGTGTATGCCGCCTACATGAGCCACCTTTTCGACACGGACGTGAAAATAGCCTACTCCGCAAGCATGGACGAGTTTTCCGTGGCGTGCGGCTACCGCACCATGAAGATCACGGACGAGTTTTTAGTAAAGGGCTATTACCGGAACTATGACGGTATGCACCTGTTGAAGCACGCCCTGCACAACACCTGCCCCGACATGATGAAAAGTATCGGCAAGGACGAGAACGGCAACGACATCAAGGTACGCGACAGCGAGGGCATACAGCTCGCCAACGCGAAGATAGACGAAATCCGTAACGGGTTCTCCGAATGGTTGGAAGAACAGTCGCCGCAGTTCAAGGAACGGCTCACGACGATGTATAACCGCAAGTTCAACTGTTTCGTGCGCCCGAAGTATGACGGCTCGCACCAGACTTTTCCCGACCTCAACCTGAAAGGGCTGGCAAGCCGGGGTATCAAGAGCGTCTATCCCTCACAGATGGATTGCGTCTGGATGTTGAAACAGAACGGCGGCGGAATTTGCGACCACGAGGTGCTGCGCCCATAAGGGCATATAGTAAATGTAGGCTTAGCAACCTACCCGGCAAGGGTTTTCAACGCCGGTCATTAGCCAACTTATCCACTTAGCCGAAAGGCGGTGGGGAGTGTCGCATGTTGGAAACGGCATAAGTCAGCTAACTATCATGCTGCTACTGAATGTCTAAATGAAATGATAGATATGAGGATGAAGACTATACTGTTTGAACGACAGTCCGAGTTGTTAGTTGGTAAACCCCGACGGAAGATAGTTACAAACGTCGGGCTGCAATACTTCTACTTTCCTACCTCAAGTACGAGAGCCGAAAACCGATTGCAGAACAGCCGCAATAAGCGGAAAAGGACGAAAATCGCATCCGACAATCTATTGAGCTATGTTACTATATGTCTAAATGGGGATTGTCTAAGTAGGAATGCCGAAAGGCTATGGGGTTTGCCCCCTGAATATCCTATATGACAACAGAGTCTCCGTAGTAGTCCGAGCAAGGGAAAGCCTTGTACATGGCGAAGGGAGACAGTGAGTTATTATTTAATATGTTTAACGAATGATGTGTGAGACATTATGAGAGATTCAGCAAATGTATTAAACAGTCTGGCTGGGCACAGCCAAGACCCTAATTACAAGTTTGAACGGCTTTACCGACTGCTGTTCAATGAAAATCTGTACGCACTTGCCTATCAAAAGTTGTCGCAGAATGCGGGCAACTATACGAAAGGCACAGACGGGCAGACCATAGACGGAATGAGCATAAAGCACATTCACTCTATCATTGGACAGTTGAAAGACGAAAGTTACCGTCCGTGCCCTGCACGGAGAATTTACATTCCCAAAAAGAATGGCAAGCAACGTCCTTTAGGCATACCAGCCTTTAAGGACAAACTTGTACAGGAAGTTGTAAGGATGATTCTTGAATCCATCTACGAAGGTCATTTTGAAGACTGCTCGCATGGATTCAGACCACACCGTGGCTGTCATACGGCTATGGCTTCCTTACAAAAGGGAGGTACGGGAGCACGTTGGTTCATCGAGGGAGACATCAAGGGTTTCTTTGACAACATCAACCATGATGTTTTAATCGGAATCCTTGCTGAAAGAATCAATGACGAGCGTTTCCTGCGACTGATACGTAAATTCCTCAAAGCAGGCTACATGGAACAATGGGAGTACAAAAATTCCTATATCGGAACACCGCAGGGAGGCATAATAAGTCCGATTTTGGCGAATATTTATCTTGACAAACTCGATAAATTTATGCGGAACTACATAAACGTCTTCAATAAAGGTAAAGCACGTGTACGCAACCCCGAATATAAAAGGGTTGCAAATCGTAAGGACAAACGTGTAAAGAAACTGAAGAATGAAACAGACGAGCAGAAGAAAGAAGCATTGCGCAGGGAGATAGCCATTCTCCACCGTGAGATGCAACAACTTCCTGCAACTCTTGACATGGACGAAAACTTCAAACGCATGAGGTATGTACGCTATGCCGATGATTTTCTGATTTGCGTAATCGGAAGTAAAGAGGACTGTGTAAAAGCAAAGGGGGACATTAAGACCTTTCTGCAAGATACGTTGAAACTCGAACTTTCGGATGAAAAGACGTTAATCACCAACTCACACGACGCAGCCAAATTTCTCGGCTTTGATGTTACAGTCCGCAGTACGGACAAGACGAGAAAGGATTTCAGAGGAATCCCCATACGCTCACTTGACCATAAAGTGGTTCTTCTCCTGCCTTATGAGGTTATGAGAAAGAAACTGCTTGACTATAATGCGATGCGCATAATAATCAAGAATGGCAAGGAAGCATGGGAATCGACCTCACGCCCGTATCTCCGTAGTAATGATGACCTTGAAATACTCAACCGATACAATTCGGAAATTCGGGGAATCTATAACTACTACTGTATTGCAAACAATGTCAACATTCTCAATAGTTTCTATTACTACATGAAAGAGAGTATGTATAAAACATTATCATCCAAGTATGAATCAACCGTAAGGAAAATAATCCGTAAATATTGCCGGAATAAAGTCTTTACAGTAAGGTATGAAAACAACAAGGGCGAAATGTTGGAACGTACTATTTATCATGGAGGGTTCAAGCAGAGAAAAGACGCGCGTATTGACAATGCGCATATCATGCCCAGTTATCGCGGGACTGAAAGTACCAGCCTTATGGCTCGGTTGAAAGCCCGTGAATGTGAATATTGCGGAGCGGAGGACAACCTTAGAATGGTGCATGTCCGCAAGCTAAAAGACCTGAAAGGCAAACAGGAGTGGGAACGCTTCATGATTGCCAGACAGAGAAAAACAATAGCAGTATGTGAAAATTGTTATCGTAAGATTCATGAAAAGAAATAGACTGAAAATAACCATGGAGAGCCGTATACATGGAGACGTGTACGTACGGTTCGGTGGCGAGCGTTTAGAAACCTACCGTCCGAAAGGACGGCAAGGCGCTTTGCGCTTAGCCTGTGGAACCGGCAAGACGCTGATAATGTGCATAGCGGCACATGAGATGAAGCGTCTGAACTTGGCGCACAAGCCGATGATTATCGGGCTGAAAGCGAATGTGGCGGAGATTGCCGCCACCTATCAGGCGGCCTATCCTAACGCCCGCATCCTCTACGCTTCTGAAAAGGACTTTTCGACCGCCAACCGTGTGCGTTTCTTCAACAACATCAAGAACAACGACTATGATTGCGTCATCATGTCGCACGACCAGTTCGGGAAGATACCGCAGTCGCCGGAGTTGCAGCAGCGCATCCTGCAGGCGGAGCTTGACACGGTGGAGGAAAATCTCGAAGTCTTGCGACAGCAGGGCAAGAACGTGTCGCGGGCGATGCTGAAAGGGCTGGAGAAGCGCAAGCACAACCTTGTGGCGAAGCTGGAGAAGGTGGAACACGCCATCAAGTCCCGCACGGATGATGTGGTGGACTTCAAGCAGATGGGCATCGACCACATCTTCATTGACGAGAGTCACCAGTTCAAGAACTTGACTTTCAACACCCGTCATGACCGTGTGGCGGGATTGGGAAACTCGGAAGGAAGCCAGAAGGCCCTGAATATGCTCTTTGCCATCCGTACCATACAGGAACGCACGGGCAAGGACTTGGGGGCTACGTTCCTTTCGGGCACGACCATTTCCAACAGTCTGACGGAACTGTACCTGCTCTTCAAATACCTGCGCCCCAACGAACTGGAACGGCAGGACATCCGCTGTTTCGATGCTTGGGCTGCCATCTTCGCCAAAAAGACGACCGATTTTGAGTTCAACGTAACGAACAATATCGTTCAGAAGGAGCGTTTTCGCTATTTCATCAAGGTGCCGGAGCTTGCCGCCTTCTACAACGAGATTACCGACTACCGCACGGCGGAGGATGTAGGTGTGGACAGACCAAACAAGAATGAGATACTGCACCACATACCGCCCACACCGGAGCAGGAGGACTTCATACAGAAGCTGATGCAGTTTGCCAAAACCGGCGATGCCACTCTGCTTGGCAGGTTACCCCTGTCGGAAACGGAGGAAAAGGCGAAGATGCTCATCGCCACCGACTACGCGAGAAAGATGGCTCTTGATATGCGCATGATAGACCCGAACTACGAGGACCATCCCGACAACAAGGCAAGCCATTGTGCCAAGATGATTGCAGAGTATTACCACAAGTACGAGGCGCACAAGGGTACGCAGTTCGTATTCTCCGACTTGGGGACATACCAGCCAGGGGAAGGATGGAACGTGTACAGCGAGATAAAACGCAAGTTGGTGGAGGATTACGGCATACCGGCAAGTGAGGTGCGCTTCATTCAGGAGTGTAAGACGGATAAGGCTCGTAAGGCGGTGATAGATGCCATGAACGCCGGGACGGTACGCGTGCTGTTCGGCTCCACAAGTATGCTCGGAACGGGCGTGAATGCGCAGAAAAGATGTGTCGCCATCCATCACCTTGATACACCGTGGCGACCGTCCGACCTGCAACAGCGTGACGGACGGGGTGTTAGAGCCGGGAACGAGATTGCCAAGCATTTTGCCGAGAACAACGTGGATGTCATCATCTACGCGGTGGAAAAGTCGCTGGACAGCTACAAGTTCAATCTGCTGCACTGCAAGCAGACGTTCATATCGCAGCTCAAAAGCGGAGCGATGGGCGCACGTACCATCGACGAGGGAGCAATGGACGAAAAATCGGGTATGAACTTCTCGGAGTATATGGCGTTGCTCTCCGGCAATACCGACCTTTTGGATAAGGCGAAATTAGAGAAGCGTATCGCCTCGCTCGAAGGGGAACGCAAATCGTTCAACAAGGGCAAGCGCGATTCGGAGTTCAAGCTGGAATCCAAGACGGGAGAACTGCGCAACAACACGGCTTTCATCGAAGCCATGACGGAAGACTGGAACCGTTTTCTTTCCGTTGTGCAGACTGATAAGGAAAGCAGCCGCCTTAATCTTGTTAAGGTGGACGGCGTGGATTCAACGGATGAGAAGGTCATCGGTAAGCGTTTGCAGGAAATCGCCAAGAACGCCACGACTGGTGGACTGTACAAGGCTGTCGGGGAACTTTACGGCTTTCCGATAAAGGTGGTCAGCGAGAGGACACTCAAAGAAGGTCTGGAGTTCACCGACAACCGCTTCGTGGTGGAGGGGAACTACAAGTACACCTACAACAACGGGCATCTGGCGATGGCAGACCCGATTGCTGCCGCACGAAACTTTCTGAACGCATTGGAGAGGATTCCGACCATCATCGACCAGTACAAGTCTAAGAACGAAGTGCTGGAAAAGGAGATTCCGCAGTTGCAGGAGATAGCGGGCAAGGTGTGGAAGAAGGAGGACGAGCTGAAACAGCTTAAGTCCGAACTCGCCGCACTGGACCGCAAGATACAGCTTGAGCTGGCTCCTCCGGAGCAGGAAAACACGGAAGAGAACCGGCAAGGCAACGAGAAAAAACAGACGGAACAACAGCCGGAAAGCCCGCACGTGGACTTTGTACGCAGTCATTTAATTATAGGGAGACCCGGTTTATCGGAATCCAAAGGTGTAAAACTTTAATATCGAAGTCTTGACAGAAAAAGCCAGTGGTTGAATTTTTCACCACTGGCTTTAATTCTAATAATTTTTCAATCTAATATGACCGAATCTATAACGTTAAATCATAGATTATGTGTCTATTTGTGAAGAAAAAGACGTAACTTTGTATCAAAATCAAATAAGCATAACAATGGAGCCATCTATATACAGTTTTTCACTTTATACCGCACTGCCGTTGATGTTATTCTTCGGCTTTTATTTTTTGTTTGCAAAGACTCCTGAAAAGAAAATTTTCAAGAATTATCTCCGCTCCCGACAGATTATGGGTATAGCTATGCTGCTGCTTTCGGCAAATTATTCGGTACATTTCTTCTTTGGTATCCGATTCAAAAATGCGGATTCTGCCATATTGATGAACATGTCCACATACTTCCTGTGCTATTCTCTGTTCAGTTCGGCATTGATAATGTTGCTTGATCGTTTTTACATTACCAAACGGCGTGTGTGGACACATATCATTTCATGGATTATATTTTCAACTCTTTCCGGAGTTGTGTTGTTCCTGTTGCCAAGCGGAATCATGCAAAAAATCTCTTTATTTGCTTTAGCTGTCTGGTTAATCGTTTTTGGAGTCGTTTTAGCTCGCAGAGTCATAATTGCATATCGTAGAGCCATTCGGATTTTCAATGAAACTCAGGCGGATGATATAGGCACATATATCGAATGGCTTTCCATATTCACTTATTGGGCTGTTATCTTCGGTGTCGGATGCGGATTGCTGACATTTCTGCCAGACAAATATGTTTTTATCTGGATTTTGTCGTCAATACCGTTCTACAGCTATCTTTTCTACAGCTATCAGAACTACCTGCTGTTCTATGAACAGGTGGAAAATGCTTTTGAGCAAGATATACAGTCTGAAGAAGAACTTCTGACAGATACGGAAACAGAACCTGAAATAGTTTCTGAGAAAGAAGTTCCAGTGTCCTATACAGAAATTATAGAGAAAGTGGCCAACTGGATAAAGACAGACGGCTATGTCCAGCAGGGACTTACCATAAAAGAACTGTCCGAAATACTTCATACGAACCGTACCTATCTTTCCGCTTATATCAAGACTACGTATAAAATGACATTCCGCGAATGGATAACCGGTCTCCGGTTGGAGTATGCGAAAAACATACTGAAGGAGCATCCGGAAATCAATATACAGAAGCTGGCTGAGTCTTCCGGTTTTCTTTCCCGCAGTAACTTTATCAAATCATTTACAGAGAAGGAAGGATGTACGCCTGGCAAGTGGAAAAAAGCAAATCTGGAATAATTTGTGTGGTAAAAAGCCGATGAAAAAGGTCTCAGAAGCTCATTTTCAAAAAGTGCTCAAGCGACAAAAAAGTGCTAATTCGACAAAAAAAGTGCTAATTCGACAAAAAAAGTGCTCAAACGACAATTTGAAAAGTGCTCAAACGACAATTTTTATAAAACGCTATATTTCAACAGAAAAAGTTTTTGTAATATTTTGGGCGCTGAATGGCATTTATTACCTTTGGAGAAGACAAAGATAATAAATTCAAGTTTATATGAGCAGAAAAATCACTTTTCTCACCCTGTTTCTGTGGCTGATGACGGTAACTTTTCCTGTCATTGCGCAGCAGAAAGCAGACACGACCTACACCTTCCGGTTCGTTCCGCAGAAGGACATGTTCTACGTGCCTTGGAATGGCAATGACACGGAACTTGCCCGTCTGCTGGAATGCATCGAGCGCAACAGAACGGACATTCTTGACGGCAGGCTGCCGCTGCTGGTTGACGGCTACTGCAACTCGCTGGGCAGTGAAACCGAGAACCTTGCCACGGCGAAGATCCGTGCCAACCGTGTGAAATCCGAACTGATTATCCGTGCGGAAATAAAAGAGGAGAATTTCATTACCCGCAACCATGCGACTGAGGGTGATTTTGTCACCGTGCGCCTGACGGTACCGGTAAAGGGAACTGCCGCGACGGATGCGGAAGCACGACGCAAGGCGGAAACCGAACGACTGGAAGCCGAGAAGCGTGCCGAACAGGAACGGCTTGCCGAAGAGCAGCGCAAGGCGGAAGAAGCCCGACTTGCCGCTGAAAAGGCAGAAGCCGAGAAAGCCGCTCAACAAAATACACTTGCCGACACGCCGTCGGAAACCAAAATCACAACTGATTATCATCTCTCCCTGCGTGCCAACCTGCTGCGCTGGGCTACCCTGACACCAGATCTTGGCGTGGAATGGCGCATCTGCCCATCGTGGGGCATTGCCGTAAACGGCTCGTGGACTTCATGGACGTGGAGCGACAAGGACCGCCGCTATGCACTCTGGGAAGTGGCTCCGGAAGTGCGTTACTATATGGGTGAGAAGAAAGCCTGGTATCTGGGCGCGATGTTCAAGGCCGGACAGTTCAACTACAAGTTCTCCGAAGCAGGCAAGCAGGGCGACCTGATGGGTGGCGGCATCACCGCCGGCTATCAGCTGCGGCTGAACAAGGCACTGGCTCTTGATTTCAACCTCGGTCTGGGCTACCTGAATGCCGATTTCGAAAAATATGAAGTCATCGACGGTGTACGTGTACGCCGCGGCAACGAAACAAAGGACTGGTGGGGCCCCATCAATGCCGGTGTGACATTGGTATGGAAGTTATTCTAACACGGAGGAATAGAATATGAAAGCAAGACAATATATAAATATGATGGGAATGGCAGGCGGGCCGTTCACC
>OGPB01002215.1_pt1 | contig 10158 bp, 6 predicted proteins | sample 1552821 | NCBI WGS metagenome assembly OGPB01 (sample SAMEA2580192, study PRJEB22360) | human gut metagenome | biome: human gut; feature: human-associated habitat; material: faeces | place: Denmark | collected 2008/2010 | reverse complement strand
CCAATTAGTATAAACATCAACATAACCTTTTTGAAGTAAATTAATTGATTTATTTATACCACCATCCCCTGTAATAGCAATTGTTTCTTGAACAGCATTAATATCAGTATTAGCTTTAGCATTAATACTTATACTACCGTTATTACTTCCTGATTCAGGTGTGATAGTAAATGTTTTTTTAATCATATCTTTAGATATTTGTTTATACGACAAAAGGTCTAATAGGTACCTTAGCACCTATCAGACCCATAATCAAATCAACAGACGACTTACGAAATAGTCCAAGCGGTATTCGTAGTAATCGTAATCTGTTTAGTTTCTCCCGCAGCAGTGAAAGTCAATGCAGTCGGAGATACAGTCAAAGTAGCATCACCGGCAGCTTGAGTCACAGTGTATTTCTGACCATTTACGGTAATATTACCGGTACGAGTGTTAACCGTCGGGTTAGCAGCAGCGGTAAACGTAATTTCGAAAGCGTAAACATTATTTGCTCCCGGATCACCTTCAATCTCAGCACCAGAATTATATCCTTTCTTATTTACGACCAATTTACCGGCAGTCAACCAAGAAGAAGCGTTAGAATCAACAGTAAACGTGATAGAAGCTAAATTGGAATTACCAGTGAACTTCTTAGCTTCACCGGTTTTAACGAAAGCCAACGATTGAGTAGTAACATCCCAAATCGTAGAACCTTCCTGCTGCAAAGTAACGTCTTCAGTCAAATCTTCAACAGCAACGGTAATCAAACCAGAACGCCCGTTACGACCTTTATAAACCGGAGCAGTAACATCTACTTGAGAGTTACTAGTTCCCTCAACAGCACTTAAAATGATCCAATTCGGTTTAATTTTCAAAGTATATCCAGCGCGCATAACAGGTGCACCAACTCCATCAACCAAACCCTCAATTTCAACAGCAGTTGCTCTTTCATTCAAAGCAGAATTTTTAATCATAACAGTAATAATTTAATTATTCGTAAAAAAGTTTGAAGTTCCGCACGCCCCACAAGCTATTCCCCTACTGGGGTCTGCAAAGCGTAGCGGAACATTTAAAAGTTTAAGAAACAGTCCAATTAACATTAGAAGTAACATTAACAGTTTGAGTTCCACCAGCAGCCTCAAACGTTAAACTAGTTTTATCAAGATTCAAATAAGGATCTTGTTCAAACGTTGCAGTGTAAGTAGCATTTCCAGTAACAGTAACAGTTCTGCTAGCATTCGTATTACCATCACTCCATTCAACAAAGTGATAACCGGCAGACGGTGTAGCCTTTAATGTAACAGTTGCACCATAATTGTAAGTACCACTTCCACTAACAGTACCACCTGTACCCGCAGTTACAGTCAATGTATAACTGTTAATTTGCCAGATAGCATAGTAAGTAACATTACCAGTAACTTTGGTAGTTGTGCTTACATTAACAGAACCACTAGCTGACGTAGACCATCCCTCAAAAGTATATCCAGTTCTTGTAGCAGTAGGAAGAGTTCCTAAAGCGTCATTGTAATGGAATGAACTACTAGACTTGCTAGGAGTACCACCATTACCATCCCAAGTAACTGTATAATTCTTATAAGTTGCAGTCCATCTAGCGTACCAAGTCTTATTAGAAGTAACCTTAGTTGTCGTAGTTAATTGAGTACCACCAGTAGCGGCAGCAGTATCGAACCAACCTGCGAACGCATACGTATAAGTATTATCCGCAGCTCTTGAACAAGTAGGTAACGTTCCAATAGCTTCATTATAAGCTTTAGTTATAGATGAAGAAGAAGGAGTACTACCACCATTAGCGTTAAATGTAAAGGTGTACCTATTAACAGCTCTAGTCACATAAGCATAATAAGTAGCAGCACCTGTTACACTCGGTGTTTCTAAAGTTAATGAAGAACCAACCTTAGTTCCACCACCGTTAGCAGCAGTATACCAGCCTTGGAAAGTATAAGTGTACTGAACATCATTTGAAGGCATAGTCAAAGTACAAGAGCCTTTAGATCCATAAGCAACAGATTGACTAGTCCTATTCAAAGATCCGTATGTTGTTTGATAATCTATTGTATAACTCCGTCTAGTTGCAGTCCAATGTGCATATATTGTAGTATTACCTGCACCCATTGTCGTATTAGCAGTAACTTGCGTTCCACCACTAGCAGCAGTGTACCAACCTGCAAATGCATAGGTAAATTCAGCATCCGAATTCTTAGTAGGCGTCGGTAAAGTACCATAAGCATTTCCGTATTGAACGCTCTTAGAAGTAGGACTTACTGCATTACCACCATTAACATTATAGGTTAAAGTATAACTATTAATAGACCATTGAGCATAATAGGTAACAGTACCAGTTATCTTAGTAGTAGATGAAATTTTCGTACCACCACTAGATGCTGTGTACCAACCGAGGAATGTATAACCTGTCCTAGAACAAGTCGGAAGAGTACCTAATTCTGAACCATACGTTTTAGTAATAGTTGATGGGCTAGGAGTATCACCACCGTTACCATTGAATGTTGCAGTGTAACTTCTAGGAGTAGCAGTCCACTGAGCATAATAAGTAACGTTGTTTGTTACAGTAGTAGATGCAGATACTTGAGTACCATCTGTTGCGGCTGTAAACCAACCCTTAAATGTATAAGTATATTGAACATCAGCAACTCTTGTCGGAGTAGGTAATGTGCCTAAAGTAGAACCATGAGTCTTAGTAGTTGACGTAGGATCTACAGTACCACCATTAGGATTCCAAGTTACAGTATATGACTTGAGAACAAATACCGGAGTAATATGAGTATTGGCAGTAATGTTAGAAACTGTCAGAGGATTAGTTGTAGAACCATTAGACCACTTACTAAAGTTATAGCCAGTACTCGGAGTAGCCGTCCAAATAGCAGAACCACCGTATTCTACACTAGACTTATTAACGCTCGCTGTACCACCAGTTGAATTAGCAGTAGTAGTTGTGAAAGTCTTAATTGTAAACTTAGCAGTTAAGCTGATATTGGCAGTAACAGCAAATGTATATGAAGCATTGCTAGATACTTTAGTCCTTCCGTTATACCAACCAGCAAAATTATAAGCAGTTTTAGGAGTTGCAACTACAGTAGCATTAGAACCGTGTTCTACAGTTTGACCTGCAGGACTTACAGTACCTTTGTTTGTATCCTCAGAAGTTGCATTAACAGTGTAGCTCTTAATCTTATATTTAGCAACAAGAGTTCTATTAGCAGTTAAAGTAACACTAAAAGAAAGACTTGTAGAAACAAGATTAGAGCCTTCATACCAACCAATAAAATCATACCCGGTAGGAGCAGCTTTAGCAGTTAATGTGACACTAGTATCACGATAATAAGTTCCTTCTTTAACTCCACCTGTAGCGGATGAACCAATAGAACAATCACCAACATTTGTAATAGTAGTTCCTGAACTATTAGTAGTTAAAGCTGAAATCTTAATAATAAACTTATCAGCTTCCGTTTGAGTACAATTAATAGTTTTCGTAATACCGCTGACTGAAACAGTAACAATAGCTGTTCTGCTTGCACCGGTATTCTTACTCGCAGTTAAACCAACCGTTTTATTACCCGTACCACTCTTAGCGGCAGGGGTAAGCCAAAAAGCAATAGCCATTTTAGTACCCCCTCCCCCTAATTATGAAACCGTCCATTCGATGTTAGAAGTAACATTAACAGTTTGAGTTCCACCAGCAGCCTCGAAAGTAAGAGAAGTCTTATCTAATTCGAGATATAGATCTTGAGTAAACTTAGCAATGTAAGTCTTATCTGCGTCAATAGTAACACTTAGAGTTACATCATCAGAAACCTTAACTCCATCTTTCCACCAACCACCAAAGCTATAACCCTCAGCAGCTGTAGCATGAATAGTAGCAACAGTACCATCCTCAAATTCAGCAGTTTCAACTCCTAAATTAGATTCTTTATTGATACCAACACCACCTTGAGCTACACCTTCATCTTCGGTTTTAACTGTAAGTGTATAATGTGTGGGTTCAGGAATAAAATCGCATTCAATAGTAACCTTAATGTTTTTCTCAACCACAAAGCTATACTGATTATTATTGTTAAGAGTGATTTTAACACCATCAACAAGCACTTTATTCAAAGTATAACCCGGACTTACATTAACTTTAATCGTACAAGTATCACCATCATCATAAGTACCAGCACCTTCCATTGTAGCACTTCCGTTAGGAATAGCTTCATAGGTGACTTGGAATTTATCAGGAGCATCAACCTCAAAACGAGCTTCAATAGATTTAGAATCATTCATGACAATATCACGTGAAGTAGTCGAGGGCGCACCCGAATCAGTCCATTCCTTAAAATGATAGCCGCTATCTGCTAATGCTTCTACAGAAACAGTAGTTCCATCCACAATATCAGAGTAAGTCTTTGTGCCACTATAATAGTCGCTCCAACTTCCATTGATCTTTGCACGACATTTACCACCCGTTCCAGCAGTAAGAGTTAGCGTTCGCATAATTACTTGATCGAACGTAGCAATATGCGTTGCATTCGTTCTAGTTTTAGCAGTGAATGTTGCAGGATTATCTGAAACCTTTGCACCACTTGTATTCCACTCTCTAAACTTGTAGTTACCAACCGCACGAGCTTCAACTAAATAAATCGAACCTACAGCAGTTTTAAACATGTGTTCAGAAGTAGACCAATTAGACCAAGAACCATCACCTATACGATAACGAGTTTCATTAGTTCCATCAGAACCTACCGTAATAGTAACTTCTTCCGGTGGAATCTCTACGAACGTACAAGAGAAATCTACATTTTCAGTAATAACCTTTGAATAAGGATTAGAGTTAGAAGTAGTTCCACCAATATTCCATTGTTCAAAAGAATAACCGCCATCGGGAACACCTAATACTTCAATTGTCTCACCGTCAGTAACACTAATGTTAGAATGCGAAGATGCAGCTTCTGAATATTCACCAGAGCCAATCTTATATTTGCATTTACCATTAGAACCAGCAGTAATATTAACAATATGAGTTTCAGGTGGAATATAAGTTTCTTTGAAATAAGCAGTATAAATTTTGCGATGCAAACCTTCTTCAACAATGATATTGTTTTCATTATTAGGAAGATTAGCACCAGTAGGAGTTACCCACTTTTCAAATTCATAACCGCCGTTAGCTTTACCAGCGATAGTGACAATAGTCTTTTCCGGAGCAGTGACTTCGTGTTTTTCTGCCCATTGAGACCAAGCATCATTAATATCTTTATATCGAACTAAACCATTCGCATCTGCCACGATACTAAACGTGAAATAACGAATAGCTTCTTTAAAGTTTACCGTAATCGTAAGATCTCGTGTAACAACGATGCTATATGTACCATTACCATTATCTACAAGATTACCACCAGAAGCAGTAACTGTATCAACAGCCCAACCCTCAACCGGACTAGGAACAATTATTGCAGTTTGACCAGACTTATAAGTACCGCCACCGCTAACTGAACCTTTATCAGCAGGATTAGTTATAATAGTTACATTGTACTCCTCAATAACAGGAGCATCAAGCTCGAAGTATGCAGTATAAGTTTCATCTTTCTCAACAACAAGATCATATTGAAGATTAGTAGAAACAATACGATTTAAACTATCAGTCCAATGAGTAAAATGATACCCTTGAATTGCCGCAGCTGTTATAGAATGCCTTGTACCTTTTGGGAATGTTCCGGCACCAACTACATATCCTGCATTAGCCGGATCAGCATTGACATTAATATAGAATTGTTCAATAGGAGCTTCATCCTTTTCAAATACGCCTATCAAATCCATATCTTTCTTAATAGTAAAAGACCAATTAGGACTAATAGACATAATCTCATTAGTATGGAACTCTTTCCAACCTTTAAAGTGATAACCTTGAACAGGTTTAGCATAAAGTTCAACACGACTACCAGCTTCAAATTGGAAACGGAAGCCATCTGAGTTTTCATCAGGAACAATAGCAGAACCACTACATCCAACAATACCACCCTCTTCAGGAGAAGGAACTAAAGTAACTCTATAGTAATCACGTTCGATATGACCAGACTGCATAAAATCTTGAAGATCTTTGATGTAAGTCCAAGCACGAATATATGTATCTTGACAACCACAAGTATTATTTCTAATACCACGACTAGGATGCACATAATTAGCTTTAAGACCAATGCAAACAAGAGTGTCATCAGTCAAAGACTCACTACCAACAATCAACTCTCTATCAATAGCAATAATATTACCATCAGTAGTTAGATTAATTTCGCAACCTTTTTCATCATACATATAGTAACAACCATCAGTACGATGATAGAAGAATCGAACGTTATGCTCACGCTTAGGAAATGTACCAAGAGGAAGAACTTGTTTTAACTTGACAATTTTAATATTACATTCCATAGCATTAAGTTTAAACAAATATAACTACGCAGAACCGTTAAGCACTGCGTAGTTTTCCAAGCAACTTTAGTCAGTTGCAGTATTCAGAGAAATGGCATTATCGCCGGAACCTTTAGCTAAAGTCTTAATAGCTTCAAGTTTATTTACAACAGCATCGATTACAGCTTCTGTACCAACAATAATTTGGAATTTGCGAGGACTATTGTTATCAGCGGCAATTTCAGGGAATTGATTAAACTCAGCCGTAGAAATAACAAGATAAGCGACTTTACTAAAGCCAACTTTTGGGTCACCAATACCCCAAGCTTTCTGCCACTCATCATGAGGATTCCAACCCATGTTAATCAGAGAATAACGAAGGTCTTCATCACTAAAAGCAACATCAGCTAAGAAACCGGATAACTTTGTATGTTCAACGGTAATAGTACCATTGGCTTTTTGATCGGCAAGAATACCGAATACGTTCATCGTCAATTTGGTAGGCTTTTTAGCAACAACAGTTATCTGAACAGCACCATCAGCTTTCTCGATAGTAATATCAAACAACTCTTTGTTATAAGCAGTAAGACTAAGGTTTTTCTTAATCTTCTCTACCAACCGATCAACGGTATCAGTAGCATGAATCCGAACAGGTATTTGAACAATCTGAGGATTAGGATTAACCGTCAGACCATGACGATACTCCTCAGAGGAACAAATTTCAATAGCACCACAGAACTCAGCATCTGCATTATATACAATACCTTCAGCAGACTTAAGTGCCGGATTCGTAAGACCTTTAAGAATGATAGTTTCTTTCTGATCTTTCTCCGTATATTTACGAACGTTATAAGTGAAGTTAAAAGGATTAATATCCACTCCACGTTGATTCATAAATCCACCGTCCTTAGTAGGAATTGCAAACATAACTACAAACGGCTCAGGTCTACCAGTAGTAGGCAAAGCAGTACCATAAGCAGTACAAATGCCGAGTTGACCGTTAGATAACTTAGTATCAACAGTAACATTATCGACAAATGTTTTTCCGTAACTTACAATTCTCATAGTAACGTTTTATTTTAAAGAATTACTTTCATTTATAGCAATTTGATAACCTTCATCTTTAAGTTTACCAAGAAGCTTCTGTGTAGCAAGGTTAATAATCTCGGTTTTAAACGGAAGTTCAGTAGCAGTATCAGTTACAATATCAAACCTAGTAGGTTGCCTAAGATATGTAATAGCAACATCAGTAATCACGAATGTATCATCCATATCTACTAAAACCCTATTGTTTTCTATCGTACATATAGGATGAATGTGTCTATTAAGACGATTGTGATACGTTTGAAGCATATCCCTACGCTGAACATCAGAAACTAAATCCATACCAGCAGGTTTGCTCTTTTGTACCTTTGTAACCACTCCGTCAGAAGTGATAACCTCGTATAAGCCCGAATAACGCTTGTAGTCAAATTGTACTAACTTAATAGTATATTTATCTCCAACTACAATTAGCTGTGGCGTATCGAAGTAAAACATTAGTGATTCGGGGTAATACTCGTTATTGTAGCGTTCATAAGTCACATTGTAACCTTTTCGCAGCAATATGGAGAGCATATAGTTGATATATTCAAATAGACCCTCTTTACGATAGATCTTAGCAGGATAATGAAACGTAACGATATCATTACCAATTTGAATAACGAAATCTTCTATATAACCGGGAATAGTTTTAAATAGTTCACTGATATTAACAACGTAAATCCTAGTAGTAACAGATTCAGTTGCTCGATAACGTTTAAACTTATCATATATAACACTTGCATCATAAGAGACACTATGTAGGTAATTCGCAGGCAAAAAAGCGAAGCCTCTATTATCCTCATTTGCTAGAAGATAAAGAGGACTTCTATATGTAGTCTTTAGCACCTGCAAATCATCGTAATAACGACCAGTCTCTTCAAAGACTTTAATCTTTTGCGTAAGCAGTACGTCAATAGCTTCATTAAGAGCAATATCAATATACTGCGGACGAATAGATTCTTGCCTATTAGCATTAATCTGCTGAATCTTATCGTTTACAGCAATATGTGCTTCTTTACAACTACTATACATACTGACACTATTTTATTAGTTTATAACCGAAGCTTTATAAGCAGTGAAAAGTTGTGCTTTATATTCAACATTTTCAGGAGCAGCTAAGAAAGCCATAACCCCCTCAATGGAAGAACCAAGAACTACTTCTGGACGCACAGTATCAAAGTAATTATCACCGTCTTTCGTAATGACTTGAGCAGCGAGTAACTTATAGACTTGTGCCATTGCTTCTACATTCTTGTTATCAAACAGAGAAATAAACGCATCTGCATTCGTTTGAGAAAGTTCAGCTACAGCCGTCTGCAAATCTCCATGTTCCATTTTAATAATCTGTAGAGTATCAGCAGGAGCATTACAGATAAGCATATTTCTAATACGTTTATAAGAAGACTCATCACCTGTGAACAACTGAGCCAACTTAGTAGCAGTATTAACAACGACTTTAGTCTTAGCATCTTTCATACGCTTAACATCTTCAATGCTATGTAAGTAAAACCGAATATTAGTAGATTTCTCAACATCTTCCGGTTTATTAGCAACAGTAGAAGTAAGTAGAGCAAGACGCCAAAGAATATAATCTTGCGGCTTAATAGGAGTCATGTACATATACAGATTCTCTTCATGAACCGCAGTACCTTCACCAAAGAGCATAGCATCAAAGATAGCTTTCTCTAATTTATTCGGAGCAACCTCAGTATTAATACTGTTCTTTTTAGCCCAATCAAGAATAGCATCACGTTTAACAGGATCGTTAAGAGAAAACTCCCAACCAGTTTCAAGCTCATAACCTTGAGCGGGAACTTCAACAGTTGAGTTTTTAAGATGCTTCAAAACGAGGTCTTGAAAGTTTACATTGCGACTATCAGCAGAAGCTCCAATGATCGTAGGAAGTATAGAAGCCATTTCAGCAGTTTTACTAGATAGAGTAAGAACTGCTTTAATGCTTGGGCCGAAAATAGTATTGAAAGCACCAATACTTTTCTGATTCACGACTTGAAACATAGTCGGATTTAGCTTTAAAGCTAAGGTTATTTTGCGTGAGTATATCATATAGTTTATACTTTAGTAAGTTTATACTTTACAATAATCGTAATGTACGCTTATTCAAAAATCATTTCAGCCCAGAAAGAAGTAGTACCATTAAGCATATTAATACCTTGAGAAGATATAACTTCATAGGTAGCAATATCCTCACGTGTACTTAACATCTTATTGTAAGCACCCCATTCTTTAGGAAGAGGAGTAATACCTTGGTAAATACCATATAAGTATTCACGACCTTCTTCACAAACAAGTTGGATATTAGGTTCACCTGAAGTATTATCAACAGAGTGATCCAAGAATACCATAGTGTATGAAGTAACAGGGAAACCTCCATACATACGACCGTTCTTACGATCCATCTCAGCACGAGCACCGCTATCGAACAAGTCAACAACTTTAACTGAAACGGTAGCTCCAGAGTAATGCTTATATTGATTAAAGTAAGCACCATAACTCAAAATACCACCACGACTTTGAATCTCCTCTGCACCAAGTTTATCGAAGTAACCATTACCAATAGCTTCATTCTTGATACATTGTTGGAACATCTTAGAACCACCTTTACCGGTATAAAGAACAATATTCTTATTACTCAAATCAATATCATTACGAATCTCAAAGATA
>OGPB01002214.1_pt1 | contig 10159 bp, 8 predicted proteins | sample 1552821 | NCBI WGS metagenome assembly OGPB01 (sample SAMEA2580192, study PRJEB22360) | human gut metagenome | biome: human gut; feature: human-associated habitat; material: faeces | place: Denmark | collected 2008/2010 | reverse complement strand
CCGGTAAGGATGCGTTTACCGTGGTATGTATCCTCTGGATTTTACTGCCGCTTGCGCTGAAGGGCTACTCGCCGTTGGCGGTCACGATTCTGCTGATTCTGGTCTGCAATTTTGTCAGTTTCTTCCTGATAGACGGCATCTCGACCAAGACGGTTGTGGCGGCAATCGGAAGCATGCTGGGTGTGCTCGCGGGAGCGGTGTTTGCACTGATCGCGCAGAAGGCCATGTCGATTACGACCTACCAGATGGATGAGGCGGAGACGCTGCTTCTGATCACAAGCACCACGGAACTGAAGATCCGGGATCTGTTTTTGTGCGGTATTTTGATTTCGTGTATGGGAGCGGTGATGGATGTGGCGATGAGTATCTGTTCCGCGGTGGCGGAGATCCATCAGGTGGACCGGTCGCTTGGCATGGCGAAGCTGTTTGCCTCCGGGATGAATATCGGAAGAGACGCGATGGGAACCATGGCGAACACGCTAATCCTGGCAGTCGCCGGGACATCGCTGAACATGATGTTGATGATCTACTCCTATGACGTCAGCTTTCAGCAGCTGATGAATACGGACTTTGTGGCGATCGAGATTATCCAGTGCATTGCGGGAAGCGTGGGTATCGTGTGTACGGTCCCGCTGGTAGCACTGCTGTCCGCCGCCGTATTTGGAAAAAAGACAAAAAAATGAGACTGCACTATGGCAGGATGACGATCTGCCGCTGATATTCGGAGGCGGGGGGAACGTCATGCTCCTGCATGCGGGCGGCGTGCAGAGGCGTGCCGCCTTTTTGATTGCGCATCTGCAGATAGAGATTCCCGGCAAACACATCACGTTCAAACACCTGCATGGCATCTGTGGACAAAAGCTTTGGTGCCTGCGATGGCCGTGTGATAAGTGGAACTGCAGCGGATGCCTTTAGCGCGGCAAGCAGGGGAGCGGCGCTTTCCCGAAAGCCGAGAATGCGCAGGTAGGGAATTTTATCCAGTGCATTGCCGCATGCGTAATCGGAAGAAGTAATGCCAAGGATGGAGTGCAGCAAAATGCGGTTGATGCGCGTGAGCGTCATTTCTTTGCTTTTTAACCGTGACGCGAAGGAGGAAAAAGAGGTATAATAAGGAAGCTGGTTTCGCATGCGGTTGGCAAATTCCGGGGAGGAATCGGCGGTCCGGGCGAGTTGTGAGGCAGAGCTGCTTAACAGCAGATAACCCAGAATGCTGGAAAAGTCATCGGCGCACAGCAGCGGAAAATCTGCCCGGTAGTCCTGCAGGATGGACAGTGCCTCCTGCGGCATGGCATGATGCAGAATCCCGTCGGCAGAATCTTCGGATGCTCCGGCGCCACCGGCGAAGAGTGTATGCCGGATCGCGGATGCCGAGGCCGGGACTTCGGATGCGCCGGAGCGGATGGATGTTTCGTGGTATGCGGCGCCTTCCCGCTTTAGCAGATAGGGCGTGATCGAAGACGCGCGGCGGCGCAGCGATTTTAAGTATTCCAGAGCCAGTATGTTGTTCGGGGAGGCAAGCAGGGAGGAGAGCGCCTCTGCGGATACGGGCAGGGCACCATTCTGACCGGCGGAGCCGGAAAAATACGAGAGCAGGGCAGCTTCCCTTGCCTTTGGGAATGTACTGCCGGATTTTAGGTTATGTTTCAGGGAAGCCTTTAAATCCGCCGGTTCATCCGCGAGAACGTCCGCAATGCGGCGAAGGAGGGCAAGGTCGCCGCTCTCAGCGCCAAAACAGATGCCGTTTACGCAGCCCATTTTCTCAAAGAGGGAGATTCCGGCGTCCGCGAAAAGCTCTGCGGAAGCGGTGGACCAGAGTACGGGAAGCTCGAGCACGACATCTGCACCCGAGGAGAGCGCCATGCGGGCACGGGTGTATTTGTCCAGAAGGGCGGGCTCTCCGCGCTGTACATAGTCGCCGCTTGTGGCGACAACGATATAGTCGGCGTGAAGATTTTTTCTGACATGCGCGATCTGATAGGCGTGCCCGTTGTGGAATGGGTTGTATTCTGCGATAATGCCAATGACGTTCATGGCGGATCCTCCCGTACTGCAATGTAATAAAAACTGTAGCTATCATAGCATACTGTGAAATAGAAAAAAAGAAAAAGGAGCATTTCACGTGAAGAGAAACAGAAACATTGGAGCGATTCTTCTGATTGCGGCAGGACTTTTGCTGATTGCGGCAGCCCTTTATGAACTGATCCCGGCGCTGCTCGCGTACAAGCGGGCGGACGATACCTACGAGGCGCTGCGCGAGGCTTATGTGACCGGACAGCCGGGGGCAGCTTCGGATGATCCGGCGGAGGAGGGAGAGGAGCTGCCGGCATGGTATGAGGCATTGCAGGTGGATTTTGAGACGCTAAAGGAAGCAAATCCGGATGTGACCGGCTGGATTTATTTTGATAATATAGAGCAGATCGATTATCCCGTTCTGTATTCCGGGGATGACGAGACCTATCTGCACACCGATCTCTATGGAAATGCGTCGAAATCCGGCTGCATTTTTATGGAGGGGAACAATGTGCCCGATTTTAACGACTGCCATACGATTCTGTACGGGCACAATATGAAAAACGGAAGCATGTTCGGCTCACTGAAACAATATAAAAACGACGGCTTTTATGAAAAAAATGAATACTTTACCGTGTTTACGGAGGATGCAGCCTACCGCTACCAGATTTTTGCGTACAGTGATGTCCCGGAAGATTCGGATGTCTATACGACCGGATATCTGCCGGATGAGACTTTTGACGGGTTCCTCACAGAACTGCTTAAGTCCTCCTACAAGGATACGGGCGTTACGGTGGGAAAGGATGATAAGGTTCTGACACTGTCCACCTGCTCGGGCGACGGGCTACGGTTTGTGGTGCACGCGGTGCGGGTTGATGAACACGAAAGCGGAATGTGACTGTTAAATTTTTGTCAGGCTGTTTTTCATTTTGTACAAGAAAACTGGCAATTACTGGCTTGTTTCGCGGGCGTGACAAGCGTATACTGAAATTATATGCGGTCTGTGAGAGACAGACCTTCGCAAAACAAGGAGGCAAATCTTCTCCTCGCCAGAGGGCTCGGATTTTGCTTCGCAAAACAAGGAGGATATTATGAACGTATTAGTTATCAACTGTGGAAGCTCTTCATTAAAATATCAGCTCATCGATTCTGAGAGCGAAGCGGTAATGGCAAAAGGTCTCTGTGAGAGAATCGGAATCGACGGAAGACTGGTATACCAGAAGACCGGACTGGACAAAGAGATTACAGAAGCTGCAATGCCGACGCACAAGCAGGCAATCCAGATGGTTCTTGATGCACTGGTGAATCCGAAGACCGGTGCAATCGCAAGCCTTTCCGAGATCGACGCAGTCGGACATCGTGTCGTACACGGTGGAGAGAAGTTCGCAGCATCTACACTTCTGACACCGGAAGTATTAAAGACAATCGAGGAGTGCAACGATCTTGCACCGCTTCACAACCCGGCAAACCTGATCGGTATCGATGCCTGCAAGGAGCTGATGCCGAACGTACCGATGGTTGGCGTATTCGATACCGCTTTCCATCAGACAATGCCGAAGAAAGCATATCTCTATGGTCTGCCTCATGAGTATTATGAGAAATACAAGGTCAGAAGATACGGTTTCCACGGAACAAGCCACAGCTTTGTATCTAAGCGTACCGCAGAGTTCCTTGGTATGGATCTTAAAAATTCCAAGATCATCGTGGCACATCTCGGCAACGGCGCATCTATCAGTGCCGTATTAAACGGCGAGTGCGTAGATACCTCCATGGGTCTGACACCGCTTGAGGGACTTGTCATGGGAACACGTTCCGGTGATATTGATCCGGCGATCATGGAGTTCATCGCAAAGAAAGAGAATCTTGATATCGAAGGTATCATGAATGTATTAAATAAGAAGTCCGGCGTACAGGGAATGTCCGGTCTCTCCTCTGACTTCCGTGACTTGCAGGCAGGACACGAGGCAGGCAACGAGCTTGCAACCAATGCGATCGAGGTATTCAGCTATCGTGTGGCAAAATACATCGGCTCCTATGTCGCAGCAATGAACGGTGTAGATGCCATCGCATTTACCGCGGGTATCGGTGAGAACGTGAACCTGGTTCGTGAGAAGGTAATGTCTTATCTCGGTTATCTCGGCGTGACGGTAAATCAGGCAGTGAACGATGCAACCCACGGCGACGAGGCGATCATCTCTACCGCGGATTCCAAGGTAAAGGTATGCGTGATCCCGACCAACGAGGAGCTTGCGATTGCAAGAGAGACTGTAGCGCTTGTAAAATAGTTTTTGCTGTCAAGGGAAATTCCTTGACAAAAAAGCAAAAAAGTGATTGACAAACCAGGGACGCCTATGTATAATTGGTTAGGTGTGAAAACCTCATATGTATGAGGCGAAGGAGTAAACCATGCAGATTGATATTTCAGAGATTGTATCTTGTGAGAACAGAGAAGTTACCGAGAAGGTTCATATCGAGCAGGATGCGTTTGTATCGAGGCTTGGTGAGTTCCCGATCACGAAGAGCGCGCCGTTTGATCTCAGGATTGCGAACCGCGAGGGCAGTGAGCTGCTTTTGAGCGGGGAGACGGATCTTACAGTATCAATTCCGTGCAGCAGATGTCTTACGGAAGTTCCGACGGACATCCACATTGTCATCGACAAGAAGCTCCGCATGGACGGAACGGAAGTTGTGGATGATGAAATGGAAGAAACAGACTACCTGATTGGATTAAATCTGGATATAGATAAGCTTATCTATGGAGAGATTTTGGTGAACTGGCCGATGAAAGTTCTGTGCAGAGAAGATTGCAAAGGAATTTGCAAGGTGTGCGGAATGAACCTGAATAAGGGGAACTGCGATTGCCAGAGAACAGAACTGGATCCAAGAATGGCAGCAATCCAAGATGTCTTTAACAAATTTAAGGAGGTGTAAGTAAATGTCTATTTGTCCGAAGAATAAATCTTCCAAGGGAAGAAGAGATAAAAGAAGAGCAAACTGGAAAATGACTGCTCCTGCATTAGTAAAATGCAGCAAGTGTGGAGAGCTGATGATGCCTCACAGAGTATGCAAGAACTGTGGCTCTTACAACAAAAAAGAAATCATTCCGCAGGACTAATTCCAGCGGTACAGAAGAGATCCGGATCTGCCGGGTCTCTTTTTTGTGTAATAGGAAACTCCGTTCCTATTACACAAAAACGCTCCGCGGGGATGCACACCTCGCGGTGAGGTAAATAATGCTTTGCATACCGCGAGGGCGCGCAAGTGTGCGGCAAGCGCACACTTGGTTCTCATGGAAACTCCGTATACTCTGTTCTGGTATTGAAAAAAAGTGTTAACAAATTGTTAAAAAGTGGTTGCTTTTTTTGTTCCAGATATTTACAATGATACATGTAGCGTCACAACAACAAGGAGGAAATGTTAGTGAAGAAGGAATTGAACGAGACAGAAACGAAGCGCTCCGCAAAGAGAAGCGGAATGGCTCGCAGAATTACAGCACTTGTTCTTGCAGGTGTGTTGACATTCGGAGGTACGGCAACCGTATCTGCAGCAACATTGAGAGATGTATTTGATGCACAGTATTATTCTGAGACCTACAGCGATCTCAAGGATGCATTCGGTACGAATCAGACAGCATTGTACAAGCATTATAAGACATTTGGTAAGAGCGAGGGCAGAACAAGCACAGCACTTATCGACGTACAGAAATACAGAGCAGCATACCCGGATCTGGATGCAGCATTCGGCGATAACTGGGATGCATATGTGAACCACTACATCAAATACGGTTTCAGCGAGGGAAGAAATTCTTTCGGTACTTTTGATGCAAGAGCATACGCAGACAGATATCCGGACTTAAAGGCAGCATTCGGTTATGATGTGCTTGCACTTTACAAGCATTACTTACGGTTTGGTAGAGCAGAGGGAAGAGATGCGAGTGCAGCTGTAGCAGCAACAACATCCAGCTATACAGAGTCTTCTTACAGCGGAGCTGACAACGGCAACAATACTTCTACCAACACAGCACCGATCAGAACAAACGGTCGTCTGACAAACCCGGAGACAGGTGCACCGGTTGCAGGCGCAACAGTTACATTCAGACTGACAAGCTTCAATGCAACAGCAGAGGAAGCAGAAGCAGCTACAGAGTCTGTTGAGACAACGGCTGAGACGACAGAGTCCACAGAAGCTACAGAGACAACAGAGTCTACAGAAGCTACAGAGACAACAGAGTCTACAGAAGCCACAGAGACAACAGAGTCTACAGAAGCTACAGAGACAACAGAGTCTACGGAGGCAACAGAGTCTACAGAGGAGACAGAGGAGCCGGAGAATGGTCTGGTTGTAGGCGATGGTTACTATGAGATTACCACAGACGCAAACGGTTACTATGAGATTCCGGAATTCGTACCGGGTGTATACTCCGTTCAGGCAGCAGCTGTTGGTTACTTAACCTTGACAGTGAACTCCATCAGCATCAACGCTGACAATGGAAGCTTCACATTGCCAACATTCCAGCTGTTGAGCTCTGATATGAGCGGTGTGAATACCGTTGCAGGCGTTGCAAAGAATGCAACCACAGGTCTTGGTATTGAAGGTGTAACCGTAAATGTACGTGCGAACTGGAACAATCAGTCCGGTGATGTGATCGCTACGACCACCACAGATGCAGACGGCAATTACAGCTTCTCTCTTGAGAGAGGTTACTACACCCTTGAGTTCGCAAGAGACGGATTCGTATCCACTTTTGTAAACGTAGCAAGCTCCAATGCAATTGGTGCATGCGAAGGCGTATTAAGCCCGACCAGCACAAGCGAGGTTACCAGCACAGAATTCAGAATCGTTCTTACCTGGGGTGAGACACCGAGAGATCTCGATTCCCACCTGGTTGGATTAGATGATGCCAACTCTGTATTCCACATCGCTTACTACAATAAGGTAGAGAGAGATACGGACGGTAACGTGATCGCATCCCTGGATGTGGATGATGTAAGCTCCTACGGACCGGAGACGGTAACCATCGTAAATGCACGTACAGATGCTACTTACTATTACTCTGTAAAAGACTTTACAGATCGTTATGACGCTACATCCACAAAGATGTCTGAGTCTGGCGCAAACGTAAAGGTATACCAGGGATCTGTTCTTGTGAAAGAGTACAATGTACCTCTGAATCAGGCAGGTACCATCTGGAATGTATTTAAGATTGAGAACGGAAGCGTTGTTGACATCAACAACTACAATGCAGACGAGACCACAATGTATGGTGAGTATGCATCCGAGTACAATTACTAAAATGATTCTTTAGGGAAAAACAGCCGCGGAGACGCGGCTGTTTTTTCTTTATAGGAAAACACTTTGTGCTGCGCCTTTTGTTCCTTGACCGGGGCGTTATGGAAAGCTATAATAAATGAATATGGTACAAGAGAAAAACTGGTGGAAACGGATTGAAGAAGAAATGCGTAGAGTGCATAGATGCAGGATGAAGGCAGTGCTGACGCTTTGGGGTATAGGACTTTTACTGGGACTGGGAGGCTGTGCAGAACAGACACAGGATGCTGCCGGGGAAGAGAGCAGGACAACGGAGCGGATACCGCAGAGCACGGAACAGATGCCGCAAGACAGCGGACAGACTGGAGCGGAAACAGAACAAATGGCACCGGGCAGCGGGCAGACCGGGACGGGAACGGAACAAGCGGTACAGAGCAGTGAAGGAACCGGGGTGGAGACGGACGGTGCGGAAGACACTATGGAAGCGGTGTTGGAGCAGGCATTGCCGTCGGTGGTACAGATTTATCACGGGACGCCGGAGGGAGGACATACCGCGGGTTCCGGTTTTATTATGGAAATGACGGATGATACGGTGTATCTGTGTACGAACCGCCATGTCATAGCAAAGTACGACGACTGGGATGTGTATTTTTATGATGGAACCTGCGTTACGGGAAGCAAAGCGGGTACCGACGATGTTTATGATGTGGGCGTCGTGGCGGTTGACCGGACGGCGATTCCAAAGAAAGTGCAGGAAAAGCTAAAGACGGTGTCGTATGATCTTGCGAGTTGGGAAGAACTTGGCAATGCAGAGTTGCCGGTCGGAATCGTGCGCATCGGACAGGAAGGCAATGTGCTCCACATGCTGACGGGAAGTCTTCTTCGGAAAGAGACGGAATTCCTGTGGGGACGGGGAGAGAAGGAGACGGAAGTGCGCATGGCGATTACCGACGGGGATTCCGGATCGGCGGTTTTTGATGAAAACGGAAAGCTGGTCAGCATGATATTCGGATGTTCACAGGACGCCGGAGGCGAGCGTGACTGGGGCGTCCCGCTTCGGGCGATCGTGTCATGTTATGAGAAAATAACAGGAGAAACATAGGAGACAGAAAGAAGGATTCATATGGGTGATTTTTTTAATTTGGACAATAAGTTTTTTCAGGGACTCAGTAAGGTGGTTGACTGTGTGATCTTAAGCGTGCTGTGGGTGTTCTGCTGCATCCCGATGGCAACGACATTTTTCCTGGCATGGCAGAGCGCATCGGTATTCGGATGGATTCTGTGCTGGCTGACATCGTTTCTGGCGGGACCGGCAACGACGGCGCTCTATTATGCGGTCAATAAGGTAATCCGGCACGGAAGAAGCTATCTGTGGAAAGAATACTGGCATGCGTTTAAGAGCAACTTTAAGCAGGCGGCGCTCGCAGCGCTGATTCTGACAGGAGTGGTTCTATTTCTGGGACTGGACTGCTATATTATGTATCAGTTTGCTGCGCAGGGACAAAAGAGCGGCGTGCTGTATGTGGTTTTCCTGGTACTGATTGTGCTTGTCGTGATGCTGGCGGTATATCTGTTTGCCTACATGGCGCGCTTTGAGAACAGTCTGGGGCAGTCGTTTAAGAACGCGGCGCTGATTGCGGTGGCGAATCTTCCGTGGTCGCTGCTTCTTCTGGTGCTTCTGGCAGCGAGCGCCTTTGGCTTGTGGATGCTTCCGTGGCTTATGATACTGCTTCCGGCAGTCTACATCCTGGTGGCGAATTTTATCCTGGAGCGCATTTTCCGCAAGTATATGTCGGCGGAAGATCTGGAGGCGGAGCAGGAACGAAATCAGGAATTTTACAATTAGAAATAAGCGTATTTTTTATTATTGATTTATAGAAAGAGTTATAGTATATTTCAATATAGGCTTAATGTGATGGCAGATTTACAGGAGGAATGTATATGCAGGAAGTCATTAGAGTGGCAGGTGATGCAATGGGAGGCGACAACGCGCCGGGCGAAATTGTAAAAGGTGCCATCGAGGCAGTAAATACACGCAGAGATATACAGGTTGTACTGGTTGGACAGCAGGAGGTTATTGCTGAAGAATTGAAAAAGTATACCTATGAGAAAGACCAGATTGAAATTAAGAATGCAACAGAAGTAATTGAGACTGCGGAACATCCGGTAAATGCAATTCGTAAGAAAAAGGATTCATCAATTGTTGTGGGAATGAATATGGTAAAACAGAAGGAAGCAGATGCATTTGTATCGGCAGGAAGTTCCGGAGCCGTATTAGTTGGTGGACAGGTGATTGTAGGAAGAATCCGTGGTATCGAGCGTCCGCCTTTGGCACCGCTGATTCCGACCGAGACAGGAGTATCCCTGCTCATTGATTGTGGAGCAAATGTAGATGCCCGTTCTTCACATCTGGTACAGTTTGCCAGGATGGGTTCCATTTATATGGAAAATGTTGTGGGAATCAAGAATCCGAGAGTTGCAATCGTAAATATCGGAGCAGAAGAAGAAAAAGGAAATGCACTGGTAAAGGAAACATATCCTTTATTAAAAGAATGCAAGGATATCAATTTTGTGGGAAGTATTGAAGCAAGAGAGATACCACATGGCGGAGCAGATGTCATTGTCTGTGAAGCGTTTGTAGGAAATGTAATCCTTAAACTTTATGAAGGACTTTCCAGTACGCTGATTGGTGTAGTAAAGCAGGGAATGCTCAGCAGCCTAAAGAGTAAGATTGGTGCAGCATTGGCATTGCCGGCACTGAAGAAGACATTAAAATCTTTTGATGCATCTCAGTATGGCGGTGCACCATTGCTTGGACTGAATGGACTGGTGGTTAAAACACATGGAAGCTCCAAGGCGAAGGAAGTAAAGAATTACATCA
>OGPB01002208.1_pt1 | contig 10175 bp, 9 predicted proteins | sample 1552821 | NCBI WGS metagenome assembly OGPB01 (sample SAMEA2580192, study PRJEB22360) | human gut metagenome | biome: human gut; feature: human-associated habitat; material: faeces | place: Denmark | collected 2008/2010 | reverse complement strand
TGAAGATCATGTGTGAGAAAAAAGAATTGAGGTTTTCTATATTCATGTTGTATAGTCTTGCCGATAAATGGAAGATGTCTCCAGCCAAAGTTTATAAAATATTAAATTCAACCGGCATTTTGGATAATTATATCATTAAATGTTACGATGTTCTTCATACACAGGGAAAGGAATATTTGGTAGAAGATATTACCGATTATGTGAGAGAAAAAGGAGTTAATGTATGATTGTATATCATGGATCAACAGAAATTATAAAATATCCGGACGTAGTACATTCGAAAAAGTATCTGGATTTTGGCCGGGGATTTTATATTACAACTTTCGAAAATCAGGCAAAGAAATGGGCAGTCCGAAAGGGAATGAGACAGGAAAAGGCTGCAATAGTTAATGTTTATGAATTATCTGAAGAATGGGATGATTTTAAGGTATTATCTTTTGAAAAAGAAAATGAGAAATGGCTTGATTTTGTATGTGCATGTAGAAAAGGACAGCCGTTAAATAAAGAATATGACATTATTATAGGAAATGTTGCGGATGATGATGTGTTTAAGACTGTAGATATGTATTTTAGAGGATTATGGGATAAGGAAAAAGTTTTAGATGAATTGCGATACTATAAGATGAATAATCAAATCTGTATTGTAAATCAGGAAACACTGAATCGAGTGATCACTTTTAAAAGAGCATATGAGGTGGAAACCAATGGTAGATAAGAAGCAACTGGAAGAAGTTTATAAGCAAAATTTGGAAAATGATATCATCAATGTAATTTCCGAAATGAAAGGGATTGATTTACGAAAAGCATTTGACATTTATTATTCCAGTAAGTTGGCTGAACAAATTTCAAATGACAGTTATGGAATAGAAAATATGGATGCAAAATATCTGGCAGAAGATTTGATTGAGAATGAGCCGGGATTATTTTAAAGAATAGAAGGCAACAGTGGGGATAAGGTGGCAAGGCGAAGTTATAGTATTGGTAGCAGTAACATCATATATGGATATGGAGTGCCGGCATATTAAAAGGCAGGATTTTCTGATCCTAAATCTGCTATATATAATACCTAAGAAAAGACTTGACTTTCAAATATTACAAGTGTAAGATTTAAGAAACAAAAAAATTAGAAGAAAGGAATATCTATGAAAAGAAGACGAAAAAAGCAAAATATCCAAAAATCTTACGCTTGTAAGATTTTTGGGCTGATAGTAGCTATAACAGTAATTGCTGTTTCAGGAGGTGTTTTATTAAAAAGGACGATAACGGAATCACCAGAAGACACACTTGTGGAATATATGAACCATATTGAAAAAAAGGAATATGAAGTAATGTATACTATGATAGATTCAGATGAAAAAGTTTATCTGACAAAAGAAGAATACATACAACGAAATTCTAAGATATACGAAGGAATAGAGGTCAGTGACATTAAAATCAGTCATATAGCTGTGAAAGAGAAAAAAGCAGATACAGTTACGCTTTCGTATGAAACATCATGTAATACAATTGCCGGAACAATACAATTTGACAATATGGCGGAACTGAAGAAGACGAAACAGGGATATAAATTAGTATGGCAGGATAGCCTGATTTTTCCAGATTTAGAGAGTGATGATAAAATAAGTGTTACTACATCAAAAGCGGAGAGAGGAGAAATATTAGACCGAGATGGTAAAATGCTTGCAGGAAAAGGAGTAGCAACATCAGTTGGCATTATACCGGGAAAGCTGGAAGACAGGAATGTATCTATTGAAAAAATAGCGGAGTTATTAGAGATAGATGTAGAAACAATAAATAACAAACTCACAGCAAAGTGGGTAAAAGAAGATTCTTTTGTACCAATTGAAACTATTCCGAAAGTAGAAGAAATAGATTTAATGAAAATACAGCCAGAAGAAAAGACACTTGAGGAGCAGGATTGTCAGAATAAACTTTTGGAAATTCCAGGGGTTATGCTATCAGATGTGGAAGTTAGAACCTATGAGTTAGGGGAAGCAGCAGCTCATTTAATTGGTTATGTACAGTCTGTAACAGCAGAAGATTTGGAAAATCATCCAGGGGAAGGATATTCAGCTGAAAGTGTAATCGGAAGATCTGGGGTGGAAAAGTTATACGAAAAGCAATTAAAAGGAAAAGATGGTTGTGATATAAAGATTTTGGATAGTGATGGGGAAGTAAAAGAGGTTCTTGCAAGTATTTTTAAAGAAGATGGTATGGATATAAGATTAACGATAGATTCCGATTTGCAAAAATCATTATACGAGCAGTTTAAAGAAGATCCGGGGTGTTCTGTCGCAATGAATCCTTATACGGGAGAAGTATTGGCTTTGGTAAGTACCCCATCTTATGATAATAATGAATTTATACGGGGCTTATCATCAGAGAAATGGACATCATTAAACGAAGATGAAAAGAAGCCATTATATAATCGTTTTCGTCAAGTATGGTGTCCTGGCTCAACATTTAAACCAGTTGTGGCAGGAATTGGGTTGAAAACGGAAAGCATAGATCCAAAAGAAGATTTTGGAAATGAAGGTTTGGCATGGCAGAAAGATTCGTCTTGGGGATCTTATCAAGTGACAACACTTCATGAATATGAACCGGTTATTATGAAAAATGCAATTATCTATTCTGATAATATTTATTTTGCAAAGGCAGCTCTTAAAATTGGTAGTGAGAATTTTATGAATACTTTAAATGAAATAGGATTTAATCAGAATATGCCGTTTGAGATTGCGATGCAGGAATCAACATATTCCAATACAGATAAAATAGAAACAGAAATACAATTGGCAGATAGTGGTTATGGGCAAGGGCAGATTCTTGTAAATCCATTACATCTGGCAAGTATTTATACTTCATTTTTAAATGAAGGGAATATGATAAAACCGTATTTGAAATACAAAGAAGAAGCATCCGGTGAAACATGGATAGAAAATGCGTTTAGCAAAGAAAATGTAGAAGAAATTATGCAAGGGGTGGAAGGTGTTGTAAATGATCCGGAAGGAACCGGATATGCTGCACATCGTGACGATATTTTGCTGGCTGGAAAAACAGGGACAGCCGAGTTGAAGGCAACGAAAGAAGATACTTCTGGCAAAGAAATCGGGTGGTTTTCGGTGTTTACGGCAGATAAAAGCGTGGACAAACCAATTCTTCTTATCAGTATGGTTGAGAATGTGAAAGGAATCGGTGGAAGTGGTTATGTTGTTAAAAAAGATGCAACAGTATTGGATGAGTATTTTGAAGGATAAAAAAATTTTTATGGGGAATTATTACATATGTAAGATATTTGCGATGATATTGATAGTTCTTATTGTTTTTACAGGGTGCGGACAAAATCGAATTACGGAAAAAGAAGAAAAGAAAGAAACCGTAGAATCTGAAATGAATGCAGAAGTAAAAAAAACAGCGCAAACTTTTCGGTCTGTTTATATGAAGGAGAAGTCGGAGTTAAATACATTAAAGGCGAAAAGAAAAATTATCAATTGTCTGGAAGAGAAAGGATATGCGGCAGTAGATTGTGATAATCAGATTGATATGGTCAATCGTGAAAAAGTAGAAGAATTTTGCAAAGCAGCGGAGAAAGAAGAACAGGCAGCAGTTGATATTGTTGTTGTATTTGATGAAGGGGAAATTATACAATATCATTTAGAGTCAATGAATGGAAAGATAAATGTTCGATTATGTCAGGTTAAATGGAAGGATAATAGTCCACAGGCTAATTATTATGATGAATATGAAGCATATGAGTGGAAATATACAGAAAAAGGATACTTGTTTCTGGAGGAATATCACCCACCGGGATTTGATGGAGCACCGGGTGAAACTGGATTCAGAGTGCAGCCATTAGATAAAACATGCCGGGAATTGAATCGAAAATATGTTATGCCGTTGGGGTATGCACTTAATAATCTGTTGATTACAAATTGGGATAACCAGAATTATACGGAACTTGATTTTTATGATCTTTATGAAAAAATGTATTATATGAAATATGGAAAGCAAGTTCCATATGAAGCAAATTATGGTGGAGCAGAATATGAAGTTCCAAAAGATGAGTTTGAAGAGGTTATAAAGACCTATTTACCATTTAGTAATAGCGAGATTGAAAAAGGAACTTTTTATAACTCTGATAATAGAACTTTTAGATACAGACCGCGAGGGTTATATGATTGTGAATTCCCATATGAGCCATATCCGGAAGTTATCTCATATGAAAAATTACAAGATGGAACATTAAAACTTACGATAGAAGCAGTATGGGAAATCAGAATGTTAGATCAGGCAATCACCAGTGAATTGATGATAAAACCTATGGAAGACGGAAGTTTCCAGTATTTATCAAATAAGGTAATCAGGTCAGATCAAAATGCAAATGCAGGGTGGTATATGCCAAGGTTAACAGAAGAAGAGTGGGAAGAGAATTACAGTAATAATTAGGGGGCAATATGAAAAGAAAAAGTATTTTGTTAGTACTTTGTATAGGAATGATTCTGACTTCCTGTGAAAGTAAGATATCGTTAAACAGCACAGATGTAAAAAATGAGAAGAATCAGAAAAACACTACCATGGAAAATCCGGATAAGGGATATAATCTACCAATCGATGAAGACAAGAAAAAGGAAGCTGTGAACGATTGTGAAGAAATTATGGGCATTATCCGAGATATTTATTCTGAATATAATGGAATACAAGAAGCAGATCAGAACACTGCTGAGCAAATGATGAATCGGATGAAAGAAATTATCAAACAAAATGGGAATCCGGTCATTGGTTCCGATCATTATTCTGTTATGGATAATTATCAGAAGATGGAACAATTTTTAAAATCTGCAGAACAAGAAGAAAAAGGAAGTGTAATTTTATATGAAGCAGATACAGATGGTGGAATTACCAGAAAAGAATATAGTTATGATGGAAAAGAAATGAGTGTGATGTCCGCAAAAATGATCTGGAGTGAGGATACAGAGCCTGTACTTACATACATATCGCTATCAAAAATAAAAGAATGGGCATATACTGAAAATGGGAATTTCTGTTATGAATTATGCGTACCTGAACCACCGGAAGTGACAGAGATTGTAGATGGAAGTTGTATTATCCGGGTAAAGCCTTTGAGTGAGGAGTGTCGGGAATATTCAAAAAAATATGTGAGTACGTTCGGCTATCAGGGAAACAATCTGTTATGTTCAAACTGGAATGCGGAGGATATGCAGGGGTTGGATTATAATGGACTTTATGAATATTTTTATCAAATGAAATATGGAGAAAAATTTACTGCAGAAAAAGAGGTTGTGGGAATTCCAGCAGAAGAGTTCGAAAATGTAATTATGACATATCTTCCTGTTACAAAAGAAGAATTGAAAGAATGGGCGGTCTACGATGAACAAAGTAATATGTTTATCTGGGAACGATTGGGATGTGGTAATTATTCACCAACACATTTTGGCTTGTCTTTACCGGAAGTAACAGAAGTCAGGAACAATGAAGATGGAACCATTGTTTTGACAATTCATGCAGTATGTGATTCTGTTGTATGTAATGATGTTGTTATTACACACGAACTTACGATGAAAATTCAGGATGATGGAACGATTCAGTATGTTGGAAACAGGATTTTAGATAATGGTATTGATAATATACCGAGGTATCAGTACCGGTTAGGTAATTTGCAGAATTGATCAGTAGAGAAGAATGAAATAAAGAGAACTGATAACGGGAAATTATGCTATCAGTTCTCTTTATTTATTTCCAAATACCAAGATTAGAAAGTACAGATTCTGTTATTTCGGTAGCCTGACTTCCAGTTGCACCAGAAGAGGATTGAATATTTGTTGCGAAGTAGTAAGTATTATTCGCTGTTTCAATGTATCCGATAAACCAACCATTGACATCTTTACCATTGACACGCCCAGTTCCTGTTTTCCCGTAAAGAGAACCGGAAGAAGTAGTGGAAAGCAGCAGGGCTTTTTTTACTGCCTGGATATTTTTACTGTCAAAATGAAAATTATTTTGATAGAAATCCTGTAACAATTCCACCTGTTCTATGGGTGATATCTTCAGAGAGAAATCTGTCCAATAGAGATTTAGATTTGTTCCAGTATTCTGATTCCCATAGTTTATTGTCTGTAAAAATGTTCTTACGGCTTCAAAACCTGCCTGTGAATCAATTGCCTGAAAATACCAGTTTACGGAATTATGTATAGCCGAGGTTAAATCTTGATCGGCTTCCCATGAATTAAAAGGATATGGTTCTCCATTCCATGTGAAAGTGGAATGTTCTGGTGTAATAATTCCAGATTCCAAGCCAAGTAATGCATCATATATTTTATAAGTCGAATTCGGTGATACACGTGTGGAAGCATGCTCCATATTATAAATATTCCATTTATCAGCAGACTGATCATATAAAACAAAACTTCCGGTGTAGTCCCCAAAATTGGAAGAAAGATTTAGCTGAGTAATATTCTTTTCGGTTGTGTCAAAATGATACCCAGTCTGATCAGAAGCATAAACAGAAAGTATGGGAATGCATCCAATGATGATAGTAGAGACGAATATGCATATAAGATATCCACGAATTTTTTGTTTAAAAGTAGGTTGGTGGAATGATGCAATATTTAAAATGCGTCCTTTTAACTGTTTTATATTTCCACTAATTCCCATAGTAAGAGGGAATGGAGACAGAGCTATTGTTTCGGCAAAGTTAATCAGTGTATTTCCATATGACTTGTATTCTGTTTCTTTCAATAATTGTAATACAGCACTGTCGCAGGCAAGTTCCCGTTCCTGTCGTATTCTTTTTAGAAAATACCAGATTAGGGGATTGAACCAGTAGAAAACATTTACTGTATTTATCAAATATCCAATTAGAATATCTTTATGCTTGTAGTGCTGCAGTTCATGAAGAAGCATATAGCGAATATCAGTTGCGCTTATAGTTCCAGCGTTAAAATCTGAAATCAAGTGAATTGGAAGATAAATGCGAGGATGCAGGAAACCAGCCAAAACAGGAGATTTCAAAAATGCTGTACTATAAATCGGAATGGTATGCTTGCTGTTCACTTCGTTTAAACATTCTATATAAAGAGCGTTTAGTTCTTCATTTTGAAGAGGTAAAGCAGAACTATGTAAGGCTTTTACTTGTTTTACTGAGCGGTAGAGAAGAAAAAACATTATGAATATACCGATACTCCAGAAAAATACAAGTAATGTGTGAATAAAAGTTGGTATTTGGGTGCTGACAGAGACAGCAAAATCATTTATTTTATCCAAATTATAACCATTACCAGAAAGAAAAGTGGTTTGAATGTCACCATTGGTACTTGAACTGGCTGTCAGCAAATGTCTCCACGATATAGAAGATGGGGCAGAGTTTATCGGTAAAAAGGGAACAATTAGAACGGCAAGAAATATAATCGAAAGATTATATTGCATACGTGCGGATAATTGCCTTTGCAATAAATTTTTTAATCCCAGTAAACTACCTAAAAAAATACAAATGATGGCATTACAGAGTAAAAATCGAAAACTAAAATATATCAAAATATGCTCCTCCCATGGTTAATGATTGGAAAGAAGATTCCGTAAGCTGGCAATGTCTTCTTCAGACAATTTATCATCCTCAATGTAAGAGGCAAGCATAGAAGTGATATTACCATTATAATATCGCTTTAAAAAAGAATTACTTTCCTGCCGAATATATTCGTCTTCCTTGACCAATGGAGTATAGACAAAAACCCGGCTTTGTTTTTCATAGGTTAGTGCTTTTTTAGAAACGAGACGTTTAATCAATGTCTGAATTGTTTTAGGACTCCAACTGGAAATTTGTGTTAATTTTTCAGTAATTTCATTGGTGCTGATTGGTGCGTATTTCCAAACGATTTTCATAACTTCAAATTCAGCTTCTGAAATTTGAGGCAGATTGCTCATGTGATATTCCTCCAAATCTTACGTGTGTAATAAAAATAGTATATATCGGAAAAGGATGGTCTGTCAATGTGTTTAAAATTTACCATTAAATTTCACAGAACAAACATTCGGCTTTGCTCTGTACTTTTTTTCTTCCGAATGCTATACTGGATAAGTAACAATACTAAGAATACAACTACTATTTCTAAAATATCACCGCCAGCCAGAGCGGATCAGGAGAAATCATATGGATCATTTTGAATTAGTATCCGAATACAAACCAACCGGCGATCAGCCTGAAGCGATCAAAGAGCTGGTCGAAGGGTTCAAAGAAGGCAACCAGTGTCAGACACTTCTGGGTGTCACCGGTTCCGGTAAGACATTTACCATGGCAAATGTCATTCAGCAATTAAACAAACCAACGTTGATTATTGCACATAACAAAACGCTTGCAGCGCAGTTATACGGAGAATTTAAGGAGTTTTTCCCGAATAACGCAGTGGAATACTTTGTCTCCTACTACGACTACTACCAGCCCGAAGCCTATGTCCCCTCCACGGATACTTACATTGCCAAGGATTCCGCCATCAACGAAGAAATCGATAAGCTCCGTCTTTCCGCCACAGCAGCACTTTCCGAACGAAAAGATGTCATCATCGTATCGAGTGTTTCCTGTATCTATGGAATCGGTAGTCCAAAAGACTATCAGAACATGATGATCTCTCTGCGTCCTGGAATGGAGAAAGACAGGGATGAGGTGCTGCGGAGTCTGATCGACATGCAGTATGACAGAAATGATATGGATTTTCACCGTGGAACCTTCCGGGTGCGGGGGGATGTGGTGGAGATTATTCCGGCGTATGAATCGGATGTGGCGATCCGGGTGGAATTCTTCGGAGATGAGATTGACCGGATCACGGAAGTGGATGTGCTGACCGGGGAGATCCGGAGAGAACTGAATCATATCGCCTTATATCCGGCGTCTCATTATGTTGTGCCGATGGAACGTATCCTGGAGGCCTCCAAGGCCATTGAAAAAGAAATGGAAGAACAGGTGGCGTATTTTAAAAGCGAAGACAAACTTCTCGAGGCACAGAGAATCAGCGAACGGACCAATTTTGATCTGGAAATGATGAAAGAGACAGGTTTTTGTTCCGGTATCGAGAACTATTCCCGTCATCTGGCAGGGCTGAAACCGGGAGAGCCGCCATATACGCTGATGGATTACTTCGGGGATGATTATCTGATCATGATCGATGAGTCCCATATTACAGTGCCACAGGTGCGAGGGATGTATTTTGGTGACCAGTCGAGAAAATCGACGCTGGTGGATTATGGATTCCGTCTTCCGTCGGCAAAAGATAACCGCCCGTTGAATTTTGAAGAATTTGAGGAGAGGATCGATCAGGTGCTTTTCGTGTCGGCAACGCCGGGACAGTATGAAAAAGATCACGAACTTCTTCGGGCAGAGCAGATCATCCGTCCGACCGGACTTCTGGATCCTTATGTGGAAGTGCGTCCGGTGGAGGGACAGATTGACGATCTGGTAGGGGAAGTCAACAAAGAGGTGGAAAAACACAATAAGATCCTGGTGACAACGCTTACCAAACGAATGGCAGAGGAACTGACCGATTATATGAAAGATTTGGGTATCCGTGTCAAATACCTGCATTCCGATATTGATACGCTGGAACGTTCGGAGATCATCCGCGATATGCGTCTGGATGTCTTCGATGTACTGGTTGGCATCAACCTGCTTCGAGAAGGGCTGGATATCCCGGAGATCTCATTGGTGGCAATCCTGGATGCGGACAAAGAAGGATTCCTGCGATCGGAAACTTCTCTGATCCAGACGATCGGTCGCGCAGCCAGAAATGCAGAGGGACATGTCATCATGTATGCCGATGTGATCACCGATTCCATGCGCCGTGCGATCGATGAGACGCTTCGAAGAAGAGAGCTACAGGAAGCATATAATAAGGAACACGGAATTACACCGAAGACGATCAAAAAGGCAGTCCGGGATCTGATCAGCATATCCAAAGAAGTGGCAAAGACGCAGAAGAAGCTGGAAAAAGATATGGAATCCATGAGCCGCAAGGAACTCGAAGAACTGATCGGAAAAGTACAAAAACAGATGAAAGCGGCAGCAGCCGACCTGAACTTCGAGATGGCAGCCGAGCTGCGTGACCAGATGATTGAACTGAAGAAGAATTTGGAAGAACTGGACAAGTAAGAGTACGACTCAAAAAATCTGTATT
>OGPB01002204.1_pt1 | contig 10188 bp, 10 predicted proteins | sample 1552821 | NCBI WGS metagenome assembly OGPB01 (sample SAMEA2580192, study PRJEB22360) | human gut metagenome | biome: human gut; feature: human-associated habitat; material: faeces | place: Denmark | collected 2008/2010 | reverse complement strand
CTAATTTACTGATATAACAATCATAATCAGCTAATTTTTTATATAAAAAATCACCAATTTTCTCTTTTTCGTGATTATCTATATAAGCCTTTAACTCTTTTCTTTCTTTAATATCAACGAATAAATATGCTTCATAAAATTTGCTGTAATCTAAAACCGGATTATCTAACAATTTTATTAGATCAACAATTTTTTTAATAGCCTTGTCAGCTTGACGATCACATTTGTTCATATCCAAAATTATTGTTTTTTGAAGCAGTTTAAAAATACTTACAACTACAAAAATAAGGATACTCGTATATATAGTATCCTTATCCAATGTAGGTAACAAAGCTACATATTCTTTCAAACTCATTATTTTATCCTCCTTGATGAAAACATTTTATTTTAAAGACTATTATAGCACTAATTATCTTATTTGTGGGGAAAATTTTTGTACACATAAGCAGAAATTTGAATAAAATATTATATTTTCATTACGATATATCACAATGCGATAGTAAAAAATTCAACACTTAAGAAAAGACAATATATACAACACATCTTAATATCCGTGACATACAGATTACTAACCATATTCTAACGTGGAGCGTGACTGCTTCTCTATGGTCTGCGCCACGTAGTAGCTCAGATTTCAACTCACAAGCTCACGTGGAGCGTGACCAAGGCAGGGAAAGGAGAATTATCATGACTAAGATTTCAACTCACACGCTCACGTGGAGCGTGACAGGTCTTGACAAGGCACTGAAAGAAACGAACAAAATTTCAACTCACACGCTCACGTGGAGCGTGACTTGAACGGCTTGGTTTCTGCTGTCAGCGGAATTTGATTTCAACTCACACGCTCACGTGGAGCGTGACTGGATAACGGCATGGGCTAGACATGAACTTTTTATTTCAACTCACACGCTCACGTGGAGCGTGACGGGGGAAAAATATGAAATTTCCTCAACGTGGGAAATTTCAACTCACACGCTCACGTGGAGCGTGACGGTCTTGCGACACTTTCGGTGGCAAAACTTGTAAATTTCAACTCACACGCTTACGTGGAGCGTGACATCGGTCATGTTGCCATAGCCACAGGCGAAGGCATTTCAACTCACACGCTCACGTGGAGCGTGACGTTAGCTGATTTCTTATGGAACGCTGATGAAACAATTTCAACTCACACGCTCACGTGGAGCGTGACTGTTGCGGTTTCTATATCAAACAACCCTTCAATATTTCAACTCACACGCTCACGTGGAGCGTGACCTGTTCTTGTCTTGAGTATATCATTTGACAAAGTATTTCAACTCACACGCTCACGTGGAGCGTGACGCAGTGTGCGAGCAGGAAATAAAAGGATATTTTAATTTCAACTCACACGCTCACGTGGAGCGTGACGTCATTGTTTTCAAGGTTCTCCCTCTTTGTCATATTTCAACTCACACGCTCACGTGGAGCGTGACATAGTTCCCATCAACGGCTACAAGCCTATTGTACATTTCAACTCACACGCTCACGTGGAGCGTGACGCGCTCTCCATTTAATATTGTCGCATAATTCCATGATTTCAACTCACACGCTCACGTGGAGCGTGACCCGATCACAAATAAGTTTACTGCTAATACTAAAATTTCAACTCACACGCTCACGTGGAGCGTGACGTATGCTTTTATTTTGAGTTATAAGGCTACTAGCATTTCAACTCACACGCTCACGTGGAGCGTGACCATGGTTCAATCTCAATGCCACTTAATATCTCTTATTTCAACTCACACGCTCACGTGGAGCGTGACTATGCAGGCGGACACATTCCATGACGATTTGGTCATTTCAACTCACACGCTCACGTGGAGCGTGACCCTTTCACAACGTTTTACATCAATTTCATTCTCAATTTCAACTCACACGCTCACGTGGAGCGTGACGCCGATAGCTGGGAATATGGTTCAGCAATGCAGAATTTCAACTCACACGCTCACGTGGAGCGTGACCCGAGAGTAGTCAACTATCAGCACCCTATCTGCGATTTCAACTCACACGCTCACGTGGAGCGTGACGAAAAAAATTCCCCGCCACCACAAAGTGACGAGGATTTCAACTCACACGCTCACGTGGAGCGTGACGTGTAAATCATAGCATTTTTATGACATAAAATGCATTTCAACTCACACGCTCACGTGGAGCGTGACTGTACCATAGGCGGACACGTTGCTTGTCAGGCAGATTTCAACTCACACGCTCACGTGGAGCGTGACGCCACGCTGACAGGAGCTGAATACGAAGAGGAGGATTTCAACTCACACGCTCACGTGGAGCGTGACACACTTAAAACGTTCTCGGTTGTCGTTGATAGCCATTTCAACTCACACGCTCACGTGGAGCGTGACCCTGCAAGCTGTCCGAAAGGCTCTCGATCTTCAATTTCAACTCACACGCTCACGTGGAGCGTGACTAGGTTATTATATGTTATACTATAGATACAGTAATTTCAACTCACACGCTCACGTGGAGCGTGACCAGACTGGCAATCCAATTTGACATCGCAGAGGGCATTTCAACTCACACGCTCACGTGGAGCGTGACGGAGGTGATAAGAATGTTTGACAACCGCCTGAAAATTTCAACTCACACGCTCACGTGGAGCGTGACCGGTAAATAAGGGGCGAAATAGGGAATTGATAGGATTTCAACTCACACGCTCACGTGGAGCGTGACCTTGCAATATACAATATATTGTATGCTTGTATTTTATTTCAACTCACACGCTCACGTGGAGCGTGACCAAAATTAATATCGTGATCTATACAGTATTTACATTTCAACTCACACGCTCACGTGGAGCGTGACTGTTTTTGCTTCAGATCCTCTCCTTGTTCCTTGGCATTTCAACTCACACGCTCACGTGGAGCGTGACGAACTACTACGGTATGAGTGACAGGCAGGAAGTCATTTCAACTCACACGCTCACGTGGAGCGTGACCGGCTGATAGGGTCATGCAAGCTCCATATCGTACCATTTCAACTCACACGCTCACGTGGAGCGTGACGCACGGCAACCCGATATGTGCCGCACGCAGAGCCATTTCAACTCACACGCTCACGTGGAGCGTGACGCCTATCGGTGTGTTTTCTATCAGACCCATGTTATTTCAACTCACACGCTCACGTGGAGCGTGACGTAGCACTTATATCCGCTCTGCACGGATTGTATAATTTCAACTCACACGCTCACGTGGAGCGTGACAGTCGCATTGATAAATCAATACATTTCTAACGTATTTCAACTCACACGCTCACGTGGAGCGTGACATTGAATTAATTAGGAGTCTTTCAGACGAGAAAATTTCAACTCACACGCTCACGTGGAGCGTGACTCTTGGTATGCTTTCAGTGCTTTCAGTATTTGCTATTTCAACTCACACGCTCACGTGGAGCGTGACGGTCACTGCAAAAACAGTTTCGTTTCCTACATCATTTCAACTCACACGCTCACGTGGAGCGTGACTCTGCAAGAGCCGAGAAAGGTCTCACGCAGGCAATTTCAACTCACACGCTCACGTGGAGCGTGACTTGCAAGTGCAAGTTGTGCATCAGATACCCAACCATTTCAACTCACACGCTCACGTGGAGCGTGACTTTTCATCAGCCATTATCTCGCCCCCTTTTTTTAATTTCAACTCACACGCTCACGTGGAGCGTGACAAAAGAGTATTTGAATATTATGATATATATAGGAATTTCAACTCACACGCTCACGTGGAGCGTGACGTGATATGGTTTACATAGATCTCATCATAAATATAATTTCAACTCACACGCTCACGTGGAGCGTGACAACATATCCGACCAACAAGAGGACATACTTGACATTTCAACTCACACGCTCACGTGGAGCGTGACAACTATAGCTTCACGGAATACACGTTTTAACAGAATTTCAACTCACACGCTCACGTGGAGCGTGACTTACTGTTTTTGGTTCTTGTTGGGATGCTATGACATTTCAACTCACACGCTCACGTGGAGCGTGACTCATCAGTAAGACCGTGTGTTTTATAATCAATAGATTTCAACTCACACGCTCACGTGGAGCGTGACATTAATTTTTATCATTATCTGTCCTATTTTCACATTTCAACTCACACGCTCACGTGGAGCGTGACATGAAAGTTCGGGAGTATATGTAACAGTAAACGATTTCAACTCACACGCTCACGTGGAGCGTGACTATGTCACTTGTGACATCTACTCCACGATTAGCATTTCAACTCACACGCTCACGTGGAGCGTGACGTATGCACGGCGTTGACGTTCGTTACTGTATGTATTTCAACTCACACGCTCACGTGGAGCGTGACTTTGTGACTGCTTATCTTTAAACTTACGAGTATCATTTCAACTCACACGCTCACGTGGAGCGTGACTTCCTTTATTTTTGTATTGCACTTGACCTCTTTAATTTCAACTCACACGCTCACGTGGAGCGTGACACTTGATGTTGTGTATATCTGGTGCTTGCTCAACGTGATGCGGACTTATTTTTTTATTTAATGGGTATCGATTTGATTTTGTTCACTGTGCATTCACAAATAGCATGGTATTTTCATGCGAACTTACTAGGGATTTGTGGATCACTTGGGGTACGCTGATCAAAATATTAGGACGCCTTCGGGGTCATAGGTCTCTTTGGTGCCGTAGTGTTCTATTCTATGCTTCCAATTGTTGCCTAAGTAATATATCCGCAGACTATCATGCTTTTGGTCTATTATTTTCAGAAGTTTATCTTTCACTTTCAGAAAAGTGCCATAGTCTACGTCTATTTCAAACACGCTGTTCTGCACTCGCTGACCATAATTTTGACACTCTTTCGACACTTTTCTAAGTCTTGTTTTGCCCTTATTATCCGTGGTAGACACGTCATAGCTTACTAAGGTCATCATTTATATCACCTCTATTTCAGCAAATAGTTCGGGTACTCATCTAGCTCGCCACGGATATATTTTGCGAGAAGCGAGCTTTGCACATATGGGAGTAGCCCTTGCTGTATCTTTTCGCCCAGATATGGGTGGACTATGCTTGTGCGCTTACGCTCCTGCCATGCGGTGAGGACTTTTTTCTTGCCCTCTTTGGATAGGTATACTGCGCCACTGACCTGAGTTTCAAAGTCCTCGGGCTTTATCATTTTCAAGTTTATCATGGTAAGCACAAGTCGCTCCACCACGCTACGAAATTCCTCTACAAGGTCGCAGGACAGGCTGCTTCTGCCTGAACGTAGGGCGTGGTAAAAGCCGAGGCAGCTATCAAGTCCTACGCTTTCAAGGGCTGATGTATATGATGAAATTGCGATAGTATACAGAAACGAGAGCATGGCGTTTACTCTGTCGATGGGTGGGCGTTTGGTGCGGTTGGCAAGGTAAAAATCTTCTTTTTGGTGGAGTATCAGTCGGTCAAATATATCAAAATATGCCTTTGCACAGCTTCCCTCTATACCCATGATGATATCTTTATCGGAAGTTTCATAGACGGTCTTTATGCCGTTTTCAAGATATTTTATACAATCTGTAAGCGCTCCGTCACTGTTTATATCCGGGTTATCGTGGAGCGAACGTCTGATAAGATAACGTGTATTTGAAAGCTTTGCGGCGACAGTATTCCTGATAAGGTCGAGCTGAGGGGTAGAAAAAAGCTCAAACTGCTCTTTTCGCAGATAGACGTTGCCCTTTGTTTTGCCCTGAACTCTTGCGAGAAATTTACCTTGAGGAGAAATAAAATTAACGGCTATGCCATATTCTGCACACTTGCCCATAAGCGCAGGTGAACAGCCCGAATAGCTGAAAATATAGATATCCTCGATATTGGTAAAAGGCACACGGAACTTCTCGCTGTCCTCTGCCCTGCACACTATGTTTTCGCCGTCAAGTGTGAGGTAGGCAGTTTCTTCGAGAATATAAAGTGAATTGAGCAGTTTACGCATTGTTTTCGCCTCCGTTCATGGAGAAAATCGTATTTTTCACGCTATATTTCTTCACTTTTGGAAAGCACATATCCGACAGTGAACAGCCTGAACATTTCTGACCTTTTACACGCTTTGGAATAATATCCGCTGCAAGTATCTCACGCATTTTTCCAAGATAGTCGCAAAGCATTTTATCATACTCTGCGCCCTGAGTATCAAAAGGCAATTCTGATCGTCTGCGCACATCTGCATAGTACAGAAAACATCGGCTATTGCAATGAAATACGTTATCCACGCAAAGCTTCTGCGCATAGACTTGTATAGCGTCGGTCTGATTGAACTCCCCTGCTTTGGGTCTGGTGGGTTTATACTCCACAATTTCTACACGGAATGTGCCGTCCAGGGTATCTATATAGTCGCCGCTTTTGTCACGGACGAACTCGATACAATCTACAACTCCGAAAATATTGTACTTAGGGTCATCATTATACACTGACACGTCACTTCGGACGATCTTACGCTTATTTTCAAAGTTGCGCTCGCCGCTGTGGACGTTCTCATGGAGGAGGTTTGCTTTGACGACAAAGGCGTTTTCAGCCCAGTCGTCATTAACTTCTAAAAGAGCAAACCTGCGTGGACAATACATATAATGCTGTATGTCACGAATATTGATAGTTACATCTTCGCTCATCAGAGCTTTTCAATAAGGGTAACGCCCTCAGGCATATCCTTATCTATGGAAATATCATAGTCTGAGTAATGTCTTGGAGTTGTCACGCCGTCTTTGAGCTTAACTGACACCTTGTCAAAGAGGATATGTGCAGGGGCATTGCCCAGGGCGGAGTCATGCTTGAACACGATAAGCTTACGCATACAAAGCTTTCCTCTTGCGGCGCTTCTGTCATGCTCGAACATATTGATGATAGATGTCCAAAGAAGCTCAAGGTCGTCCTCACTAAAGCCTGTTATCTTCTGAGCGAGCATTGCGGAAACATAGCCCTCGCCACGATAGAGAGCATATGGGATTATGCTCTTTTTGCCCATTTCGGTCTCACCGCTCTGCTGTCTGTCTTCTGTTGTTCTTGCCTGTCTTGTGATTGTGATATCCTGAGCAAAAACAGGGTCGATACTTCTTGCAAAGTTGAGCTGTACAGGACCTCTTACAATACCGCATGGATCGTCGCCTGTACTCATTACTGCACCGAATGTTCTTACATCAAAGTAGTTCTGACAGATATAGTCACGAGCCTGCTTAACGTCATCAGGATTCTTGCCTTTCTGCTTTGTGGCAAGACCAAGGGTATTATATGCTTCGGTGAACTTTGTATTGAGGGCTTTGTCTGCCTTGATAAGGATATTGTAGCCTGCTTCGCCTTCTTTGGTAAGCTCCACAAAGTTTCTTATCTTTCTCTTAAGGCACACGTCTGTAACGATACCGAGGCTTGTTTCAGGGTCTGTTCTAGGCATATTGCCTGCGTCAGGGTCGCCGTTTGGGTTGCCGTTCTCAACGTCAAAAAGCATTACAAATTCATATCTGTTCTTGATTGCGTTTTCCATAATATTTCGTCCTTTCTTTATTCTTCTGATTTTTTGGTGTAAAGTGCTTTATTCTGCTGTGCATATCCTACAATAAATCTGCCCTGATCGTCAAGGGAGAGTGTAGACGGGAATTTACCGTCAAGTCCGTCAAGTATCTCTCCGCAGAGTTTGTTATAGAATATTGGGCTTGAAAGCTTCTTGATATGGTTTTGTGAAAGCTTATACAGCTTTGGAAAAACTGTTGACGGCTTTGAGCACGCAGAAGCAAAGTATGAGTCCTTAATTGTTCTGTTAAGTCCTCCGCCTGAAGCGTCCTGCTGGATCTTTTCAAGCACTGCGAAAAGTCTTCCACAGAGATAAGCCTGATTTTTGTTTTCAAGGTCTAATGACATTTTGATCTCCTCCTTATTTTGTTTACGGTTTATGCAGCCTTTTATCAAGCCTGCCCTTGTATCATTGAGTTTTATAAAATGGTTGTTCTCCTCGTCACTGTCGGTCTTGACCCTTGTTATTACTGTGGAAAGCAGTTCGTCAGGGTATCTTGTGCCTTTGAGTATTGCTTCAAAAAGTGCGGCGGTGAGAGGTGACGGAACTTTTTCTTTGGACGATTTTGGTGAGATAAGCTCACGATTGATTCGCTCAATGCTTACTTGATGCTGACCCTCAGTAAACGAGATATCCTGCTGATGCTTGAGTACATTGTCAAATATCCTGCCGAACTTATCGTGGAAGATGAACTTCTGGGATATTCTTGAACTGTTTGGGGTAAAGCCTGCGACGTAAAATTCTACGTTAGGGTCATATGGCATATCGGCTGTCCTGCCCTGTTTAAGCTGGGTCATGACAGTGTTTATGTTTCGGTCGGCTTCGGTCACAACGGTTTTATTTAATTCGTCCTCAAATCCGCTGAACATACCGGCAAACATATTGCATTCTTCTGCATCGTTCTTCTTCATTGCGAAATAGACTATTGTCATATCGTCAAAAGTCTTGTAATGGCTTCTGTCAGCAAGCAGAGAATTAAACGCAGAGGTATACATTTTCATGGCTTTCTCAGAAACATTGCTGTTGTAGGACTGCTTCTTGCCATAGGACTCAAAGGCAGATTCTTTCATGCCAACGAGGACACAGCCTGAGGACATTCCACCTTTGATACCCTTTATTTTATCATGGATACGGGCTTGCGGGAGCTTCTCACCAAGAATAGAACAGGTGGATAGTTCGGTATCGTCACTGTCGCTGTCGGCGTTAAGCTGGGCGAGATAATCCTCATAGGCGGCTTTGAATTTGCTGTCATTGTGAAGTTTTATTTCAGGAAAGCCGTCAAGTCCAAACTCATAGTAGGAGCTTGAATACTCCTTGCCTAGGGCAAGAAGATGTGGGTTTTGGGTCTCCTGCTCAGGATCCCATGTACGGATAAAATTAAGATAGGCTTTACAAATAGGAGAGTCGATATTCTCAAAGAACTTCTCATTCCATTCGCAAAAGCATTTGTGGGATTTTACTGCTTTGTTGGTAGCGTCTGTAGGGGTCAAAGTTCCTTTATCATAGTTCAGACCGAATATGTAGAGTGGTCTGTGTTCGATCGTATTTTTGTCTATGCCCGGTTTCTGCGTTCTTACAGGAAGCTGTTCCATTACTGGATCATAGACTGTTTTTGTCTTTTTATTTTTCAGAGGGATAATTCGGGGTACTCTCAAATCGTTTATTGCGGCTATCTTGCCCTCGGGGGTAAGAAGAATTTCAAAGTGTACGGCTTGCTCACAATAGCCTGCAGGAGTTTTATTTTCCTGCAAAGCACTGTAATCGCACAAGGCTTTTATCAGCATTTAATCTCCTCCCTGTATTTTGCAACATCGATAACACCATCTATCATATGCGGACGGTAGTAAACTGCGTCGGCCTTGTCAGAAAACTTAGGGTCATTCCAATCATTATTAACAGGCTTGCCTCCGTCCTCAAACTTCATGCCGTAAAGCATAAAGCCAAGGTCTTTATCTCCCATATTTTGCGGTGCTATCTGTGTAAGGTCAAAGTCGTCAACGAGTTCAATACTCTTTATTGCAAATTCACGACAGCCAAGGCATGGCTGTCTGAAATGCTGGCCGTTTCTGAGACGTCTGAGCATTATATTATAATGCTTCTCATCAGATTCGTCGGGGTGGTCTGATTTAAGATAGGTGCGCTCAAACGTGAACTCGATACCGTATTTCACATTTTTCAACACCATTGCCGCACGCTGACTTCGTATCTCCGAGGTGTACATCTCCGCTGAGCCTCCGCCTTTCATTTGCTGTTTCACTGATGATAACAGCAGCTTATCTTTGACCTCGTTTCGTCGGATATTGGTAAACTCGATAGGGTTGAACACCACTATTTTGTTTATCTGATAGCGCACGGCAGGCTTCCAATATACTGATTTGATAAGTCCCTCCAATGCGCTTGGGGTGGGTACGTCATAACTCACCCGTTCAACTTTCATTTCAGGTCTTGAGAAGCAAGCATAGTCACCTGTCACGATGATCTTAAAACCATAGCTCATTTTAACATCACTCCTTTTAAACTTATATTAGTATTTTGTACATTGTTTTTCGCTCTACATATATGATACTCCATTATGAATAAAATGTCAATAGTTTTCATGTATAAAAAAGTGTCGGATTTTAGGCATATTTCACAATTCCACGTTCAATGGTTTGTGGTAT
>OGPB01002203.1_pt1 | contig 10189 bp, 9 predicted proteins | sample 1552821 | NCBI WGS metagenome assembly OGPB01 (sample SAMEA2580192, study PRJEB22360) | human gut metagenome | biome: human gut; feature: human-associated habitat; material: faeces | place: Denmark | collected 2008/2010 | reverse complement strand
GCGAATTTGTTAAATATATTTTGGTTAATAATAACAATATTAACTATTATAGGAGTTATAACTCAATATGCACTGTTTAGTGCAATTATATTAATTTGTATAATTGTTTTTTATGTAATAAGAAGTTACCTAGAAATAGAAGCAATGACTAAAGCAAAATATATTGCAAAAGAATATTTAGAAGAAAATCAAGTAAAAGAAACAGATGAAATAGTAGAAGAATATGAAAAATTGAATGATGTAGGAATAAAATATACATGTTATAAATTAATATCTTCAAAATTATATTTATTAGCAATTTATACAATAATGGGATGTATATTAAATTTTATTAGATAATTATTGTAAACCTCTTTTAAAAAAACGGAAAATGGTATACAATATTGTACAAATTGTATAATATGAGGAGAAAGTGAATGATAAAAAAATGGGAATTTTATAATTCGGATGAAAAACTAGTAGATGAAATATGTGAAAGATATAATTTAAATAAAGTAATAGGAAAAATTATTGTTAATAGACATGTTGTAAATGATGAAGATGTAAGAATATTTATAACACCTACAAGAGATGATTTTCATGATCCTTTTTTATTTAAAGGAATGGATATTGCAGTAGAAAGAATAATAAAAGCTATTAATAATAAAGAAAAAATTTTAATATATGGCGATTATGATGTAGATGGTATAACAAGTACTACTGTTCTTAAAAAATATCTAATGGATAGGGGAATATCAGTAGATACATATATACCAAACAGATTACATGAGGGATATGGTTTAAATAAAAATGCTATAGATACAATAAAAGAAAGAAATATAGATTTAATAATTACAGTTGATTGTGGAATTTCTGCAATAGAAGAAGTTGACTATGCGGTAAGCTTAGGAATGGATGTAATTGTTACAGACCATCACGAAGTAGGAGAAAAACTTCCAAATGCACTTGCTGTAATCGATGCAAAAAGAAAAGACAATACATATCCTTTTAGATCTTTAGCAGGAGTAGGAGTTGTATTTAAATTAATTCAAGCACTTTCTATAAAATTAGAAATTAAGCCAGAAGAGTATTTAAAATACTTAGATTTGGTATGTGTTGGAACAATATCGGATATAGTTCCACTAGAAGGTGAAAATAGAACTATAGCTAAACTTGGGTTAATGCTAATAAAAGTTACTAGAAATTTAGGATTACGAGAATTAATAAAAAGTTCAGGGTATAAAGAAATAGATTCTAATACAATTTCATTTGGTGTTGCACCTAGAATAAATGCTTGTGGAAGAATGGGACACGAAGAAAAATCATTAAAATTATTTTTAGCAGAAGATTTAGAAAGTGCAACCAAAATTACTAAAGAATTAAACGAATATAATACACTAAGACAAAGTACCGAAAAAGCAATTTATGAAGAAGCTATACAGGAAATTGATAGAAATCATTTAGACGAAAAAAATTCAATAGTTTTAGGCGGAAAAGGTTGGCATCATGGTGTTATTGGAATTGTATCTTCAAAAGTAACAGATAAATATTATAAACCAAGTATATTATTAAGCTTTGAGGATGATATTGCTAAAGGGTCAGGAAGAAGTGTACCAGGATTTGATTTGTATGAAGGACTAACAAAATGTGAAGATTTACTAGAAAAATATGGTGGACATTCTATGGCAGTTGGCCTTACTCTGAAAAAGGAAAATCTTGAGAAATTTAAGGAAAGATTTGAACAAATTGCTAAAGAGAAAAATATTAAAGAATTAGTACCAATAATTTATATTGATGATGAATTAAAATTAAAAGATATTAATATGGACTTGGTAAAAGGTCTAAGTATTTTAGAACCTTTTGGGGAAGCAAATAAAGTGCCATTATTTTTAATAAGAAATTTAAAAATAGATTCTATAAGAGCACTTTCAGAAGGAAGACATTTAAAACTTACATTAAGAGATGAAAATTTTGTAATTAATGCAATAGGATTTGAACTAGGATATTTAGCAGAGGAATATAGAATTGGAGATAGAATAGATGTTGTTGGAACTTTAGAGATTAATAGTTTTAATGGATTTAGGTCTATACAAATAAATATGAAAGACATTAGAAAAAGCTATTAGATAAGGGGGAATGCTTATGTCAGAAGTACAGAATAAATCAATAGAAGATATAATTAGTTTGGTAAAACAAAAAAAGAGATGGGCAGATACAAAGCTTATAATAAAAGCATATAATTATGCAAAAGAAAAACATGGAACTCAATGTAGAAAATCTGGAGAGCCATATATAATTCACCCTGTTCAAGTAGCATACATTTTAGCAGATATTGGATTAGATGAAGCTACAATTTGTGCTGCATTATTACATGATGTTGTTGAAGATACCGAAGTTACTCATGAAGATTTAGTAAGAGATTTTGGAGAGGAAATTGCAACTATGGTTGCAGGTGTTACTAAACTTGGAGAATTGAGATATCAAGCAAGTACAGAAGAGCGTCAAGTAGAAAATTACAGAAAAATGTTCCTTGCTATGGGGAAAGATATTAGAGTAATAATAATAAAGTTAGCAGATAGATTGCATAATTTACGTACATTAAAATATTTAAGAAGAGATAGACAAATTGCTAATGCTAAAGAAACTATGGAATTATATGCTCCACTTGCAAATCGTTTAGGTATTTATTCATTAAAATGGGAATTAGAAGATTTAGCTTTTAAATATTTATATCCAGAAGAATATAGGGAATTAGTTGAAGGCATAGATAAGAAGAGAGAAGAAAGACTTCAATTTATAGAAAAGATAATGGACGATATTAGAGGACAATTAAAGAAACAGAAAATAGAAGCAGAAGTTACAGGAAGAGCAAAGCACTTATACTCAATATATAGAAAAATGAAAAGAGACAATAAGACATTAGATCAAATTTATGATTTATTTGCACTAAGAATATTAGTCAATTCTGTAAAAGACTGCTATGCTGCACTAGGGGTAGTTCATGAAATGTACAGTCCAATGCCAGGAAGATTTAAAGATTATATAGCTGTACCAAAACCTAATATGTACCAATCTATACATACAACATTATTAGGAGAAAAGGGGACTCCATTCGAAGTGCAAATTCGTACATGGGAAATGCATAGAATTGCAGAATATGGTATAGCTGCACACTGGGCATATAAAGAAGCAAATTATGGTAAAAAAGGAAAACAAGTAGTTACAGTTACTAAAGATAAGCTTGCATGGCTTAGAGAAACATTAGAGTGGCAACAAGATATGAAAGATCCACAAGAGTTTTTAAATACATTAAAAACAGAATTATTTGAGGATGAAGTATATGTCTTTACACCAAAGGGAAAAATACTAGTGTTACCACGAGATGCAACTCCTATAGACTTTGCATATAGCATTCATGAGGAAATCGGAAATCACATGGTTGGTTGTAAAATAAATAGTAAAATGATGCCAATAATTACAAAATTGCAAAGTGGAGACATTGTAGAAATAATGACATCCGATTCACAAAAAGGACCTAGTAGAGACTGGCTTAAATTTATTAAAACAACAAAAGCAAAAAGCAAAATACAATCATGGTTTAAGAAAGAACAAAGGTCAGAAAATATAGAAAAAGGAAAAGATTTAATAGAAAAAGAAATAAAGAGAATTGGTATTAGTCATGATGAATTATTTAAACAAGATTACATAAATGCAGCATTAGATAGATATAAGTTTAAAAACTTAGAAGAGATGTATGCAAGTGTTGGATTTGGTGCAATATCACAAGTAAAAATTATATCTAGAATGTTAGAGGAATACAGAAAGAGCCATAAAGAAGAAAACATTGAACAAAAAATAGAAGAATTAACAAATAAAACTTCTGAAGATATGATGAAAGTCCGTAACCTGGGACGGAAATCTCTGGAAGAAGTACTTGCAAAATTAAAGGAGCTGGGATTACAGTTAAATCCTGGTGAAGAATAAGAAGCAGCTCGTATGCTGCAACTGCCGGTAACTGGCCGGTAGGGTAAAGGAATATTTGTAGAAGATCAAGCAGTCCGTCAGTAAGACCAAAGAAGCATGACCGGCTGTTCCACAAATGGAGGAAAATAAAATGGCAGGATATAGAAAACTGAGCAGAACATCTGCACAGAGAAAAGCGTTAATCAGAAATCAGGTAACAAATCTGTTATATCATGGTAAAATCGTTACTACAGAAGCAAAAGCAAAAGAAATCCGCAAAGTTGCTGAAGGTCTGATCGCTCTGGCTGTAAAAGAAAAAGACAACTTTGAAACAGTAACTGTTACAGCTAAAGTTGCTCGTAAAGATGCTGAAGGCAAGAGAGTAAAAGAAGTTGTAGACGGAAAGAAAGTAACTGTTTACGAGAAAGAGATCAAGAAAGACGCTCCTTCCAGACTGCATGCAAGACGTCAGATGATGAAAGTATTCTATCCGGTAAAAGCTGTTCCGACAGAAGCTGCTGGAAGAAAGAAAAACACAAAAGATGTTGACATGGCAGACAAAATGTTCAACGAAATCGCACCAAAATATGCTGACCGTAACGGTGGTTACACAAGAATCATCAAAATCGGACCGCGTAAAGGTGATGCAGCTATGGAAGTAGTTCTGGAGCTGGTATAATTTCAGAATTGTTCAAACGATAATATAAGACGCCGATCTGTGGAAACACAGGTCGGCGTTTTTGGCATCTTTTTACATAGAAAATGCAACAAATTACTATATAAAATTATCAGGATAACAGGTATGATAGAGATATCAAAGATTCTGAAAATGCATCCCAAACAGCTGAGATTTAGCAAAAATATATAATATCAGCGAAGGAATGGATGAATATCAGAAGAGATGTCGGAAAAGATGTCGGAAAAGAAGAAAGGATGGATAACAAAATGAATAAACCAATCGCACTGACCCCTCCGATGGGCTGGAATTCCTGGAACACCTTTACCTGGGATATCAATGAAAAAATGATCTGTGAGATGGCAGACCGCATGGTAGAAGACGGATATCTGGAAGCCGGATACGAATATCTGGTCATTGATGACTGCTGGAGCCTGAAACAGCGTGATGCTGACGGCAATCTGGTTCCGGATCCGGAGAAATTCCCGCATGGAATGAAATGGGTCAGTGATTACGTACACGAAAAAGGACTCAAATTCGGTATGTATTCCTGTGCCGGAACCCATACCTGCGCCGGCTATCCGGGAAGCTTTGAACACGAATTCCAGGATGCGAAAAAGTTCGCAGAGTGGGGCGTGGATTATCTGAAATACGACTACTGCTTCAAACCGCACCAGATTCCGGGTGAAATCCTGTACAAACGCATGAGCCTTGCCCTAAAGAACTGTGGTAGGGAGATCCTGTTTGCAGCATGTAACTGGGGAACCGACGGAGTCTATGACTGGATCCGTTCCTCCGGAGCGCATACCTACCGTTCTACCGGAGATATCCAGGATAACTGGGAATCCATCACAAACCTAGCAATCTCTCAGATGGGAAAAGAGCCGTATACCGGTAATTTCTGCCACAATGATATGGACATGCTTGTCGTAGGAATGCACGGCGCCAGCAATGACGGATTTATCGGAAGCAAGATCGGCGGCTGTACGGATCAGGAATACCTGACACATTTTGCACTGTGGGCAATTATGGGATCTCCGCTGATCATGGGCTGTGATCTGCGAAAAGCATCCGAGGAGACGAAGAAAACCCTGTTAAACAAAGATCTGATCGCCATCAATCAGGACTTAGAGTCACGCGGTGCGTATGTGATCAAACCACTTCCGGATGGCTATAACGAAAACGAGGCATTTACTCTGGTAAAACCGCTGGCAGATGGAGATCTTGCGATCGGTATCTTTAATTTCAGCGATACACAGAGAGAACTTTCTCTGGAATTCTGGGATATGGGTATCCCATATGCTGCCGGGGTATCCCTGGCTCTGCATGACTGCATCACAGGAGAAGAACTGGGCGAATTTACTGAACGATTTGCACCGGTTGTTCCATCTCATGGATGTGTGGTAGTGCGTGCGCATCTCGTAGAAAAATAAAAACAAAGATAAAAAGAAAGCTGTGGAAAAATCAATGGATTGCAGAAAATGCGGTGCACATCTGACTTCCGATGAGAAAGCCATCTACATGAAACTGGTGTCACGAACCGCTTCGAGTTTCCTGTGCATGGACTGTCTGGCGGAAGCGCTGCACTGTGAGCGAAAAGCGATTGAAGAACGGATCCGATATTATCGGGAATCCGGCAACTGCGTATTGTTTCGATAAACAGAACCCTTCTTTACCGGGAAAATATAATTCCGGTGAAGAGGGGTTTTTGTAGTCGTTGACAGCTATTCAACAGCTGTTTTATAATGCAGACAGAAAAGATCGAAAAGGAGACGGGGCATGGAACGGACGAAGATCGAGCAGTTATTTGGAAGTTATGCTTTCTGGGAGTATTTGTCAGAAGAAGAAAAGAAGATGCTTCAGGAGCAGATTCGATGGAGTACATACGGAGAAGGGCAGATGGTTACGGATACCGGAAGGGACTGTCTGGGTATTTTCCTGGTATGCAGCGGGATCCTGCGTGCAAATCTGGTTTCGGAAGACGGGAAGGAAGCTACCGTGTGCCGGATCCATCCGGGCGAACTCTGCGTGATCTCGGCATCCTGTCTGCTTCCGGCACTGCCGTTTGATATTCAGATCGACGCGGAGACGGACAGTGAAGTCTACCTGCTTCCCACCGGTGTGCTCCGGCAGATCATGGAAAAGAATCTGCATCTGGAAAACTTTATCTATAAAAAGATCAACGAGAGTTTCTCCGATATCATCGCCGCGATCCAGAAAATCCTGTTTGCCAGCCTGGAACAGCGTCTGGCAGGATTTTTATTGGATGAGTCAGGAGGAAGCGAAGACGGAAAAATCTACATGACGCAGGAGCAGATCGCAAAAGCCATCGGAAGTGCCAGAGAAGCGGTCAGCAGAACACTGAAAGTGCTGGTAAAAGAAGGATGCGTGGAACTGTTCCGGGGCGGCGTAGCAGTCCTCGATCGGAAGCAGTTATACAGGAAGTTGTAGCATGATTCATAAAAAGAAAAAGGGATAGCAATGGAAATACGAAAAACGCTTCATTGCTATCCTTTTTGGATTATTAAGAGAAGAAATTATTTTTCCAGCAGTTTCAGAATATTTTCTTTGCTGTCCACGCCGACGCTGGTAGCTGTTAGCTCGCCGTTTTTAAATACCAGAACGGTAGGAATGCTCATCACGCGGTATTTTCTTGCCAGATCCGGGTTTTCGTCGACGTTGACTTTGCCGACTTTGATCTTTCCCTCATTTTCCGAAGCAATCTCTTCGATCACCGGGGCAAGCATACGGCACGGCATGCACCAGGTAGCCCAGAAATCAACCAGCACCGGCACATCGGAGCCGAGCACTTCTGTTTCAAAATTTTCTGTTGTAAATGTATATTCCATAGTATGACCTCCTGTATTTTTATGATGATAGGATACCACATCTGCCCGGAAAGATTCCGTGATTAAGTCACAGAAAATAAAAAAGAGAAAATATGACGGTATTTTCGTAAATTTTCTGTAAAATTTTAGAAATCAAACTGATTACAAAAGACAAAAGGCGTGGTATAATGAGCCCAAACGGGCAGATAGGGAAATATCTGTGAGAGAAGAGACAGGTTTATCGTGGGGAAACTGTAAGAAAGAATGAAGAGATGAGGTGTACTATGAAAGGAAGAATGCTGTTTATCTTCAATCCGAGATCAGGAAAAGGGCAGATTCGCAATAAACTGATGGATATCATCGACGTCTTTGTCAAGGGCGGCTATGAAGTAGTGGTTCATCCGACCCAGGGAGCGAAGGATGCGGAAAAGATGGCAAAGATCATGGCAGAAGAGGTTGATCTGATCGTGTGCAGCGGTGGAGACGGAACGCTGGACGAAGTGGTAACCGGACTGATGGAAATCGGTGCGTCGGTACCGCTTGGGTATATCCCGGCGGGAAGTACAAATGATTTTGCAAACAGTCTGGAGATTTCCCGGGATATGGTGAAAGCAGCGCAGGACATCGTTGACGGTCATCTGTTTTCCGTGGATGTCGGAAGTTTCAATGAAGATAATTTTATCTATGTGGCAGCATTCGGTATGTTTACCGATGTCTCCTATGAGACCAGCCAGGATCTGAAAAATATTCTGGGACATCTTGCTTATGTGATGGAAGGGGCAAAGAGAATCTTCGATGTCAAGACCTACCATCTGTGTGTGGAAGCCAACGGGGAAGTACACGAAGGCGATTATATCTATGGAATGATCACAAATTCCCATTCCGTAGGCGGTTTCCGCAATCTGGTTGGAAACGATGTCGAGATGGATGACGGACTTTTCGAGGTCACCCTGATCAAAAAACCGAAGAATCCTCTGGAATTAAATGAGATCATCGCCGCGCTGATCAATGCGTACGATGACACCGATATGATCGATGCATTCAAAGCGGACAGCCTGTATATCCACGGAGATGAAGCGATTTCCTGGACGCTGGATGGTGAATTTGGCGGTGAGCATAAAGAGGTAAACATAAAAAACAGAAAGCAGGCGCTTGATATTTTCATCAACTCTTGAATTTCAGAAGTTGATGGGTTATAATATACAAGAAATAAAAACGTGAACGTAGGAGGTTTGATTATGTTAGTATCAGCTACAGAAATGCTTCAGAAAGCAAAAGCAGGCCACTACGCAGTAGGACAGTTCAATATCAACAATCTTGAGTGGACAAAGGCTATTCTTACAACAGCACAGGAACTCAATTCACCAGTTATCCTTGGTGTATCTGAGGGTGCAGGAAAGTACATGACAGGATATAAGACTGTTGTAGGTATGGTAAACGGAATGATGGAAGAACTCGGAATCACAGTTCCGGTTGCTCTTCATCTTGACCACGGCAGCTACGAAGGATGCCTGAAATGTGTAGAAGCAGGATTCTCATCAATCATGTTTGACGGATCTCATTATCCGATCGACGAGAACGTTGAGAAGACAAAAGAACTCGTTAAGATCGCTCACGAGCACGGAATGTCAATCGAAGCAGAAGTTGGATCCATCGGTGGAGAAGAAGATGGAGTTATCGGAAGAGGTGAGTGCGCTGATCCGGAAGAGTGTAAGAGAGTAGCTGATCTGGGAATCGATTTCCTGGCAGCAGGTATCGGTAACATTCATGGTAAATATCCGGCAAACTGGGAAGGATTAAGCTTTGAGACTCTGGATGCTATTCAGCAGCGTACAGGAGCAATGCCACTCGTACTTCACGGTGGTACAGGTATCCCGGAAGATATGATCAAGAAAGCAATCTCTCTTGGAGTTGCTAAGATCAACGTTAATACAGAGTGTCAGCTTTCTTTCGCAGATGCTACACGTAAGTACATCGAAGCAGGAAAAGATCTTGAGGGTAAAGGATTTGACCCACGTAAACTTCTCAAACCAGGTGCAGACGCAATCATGGAAACAGTAAAAGAGAAGATGGAGTTATTCGGATCTGTCGGAAAAGCCTGAGAAAAATTTTTCTAACTTTTACTTGCGTTTTAGGAAAAGTTGAGTTATACTGACTAACGTAGACAGAACAAGGGCGTTCCAATTTAAGATTGGAATGCCCTTTTTTATACATCAGGAAAGATTCTTTTGGTGATGTGTAAAATATGCAAAGCAGAAAGGGATTCTGTCATAGAGGAACCTGGATGCGACAAGAATCAATGAAAAGGAAGGGATATGTATGAGCACAGAAGTAATCAACGTAGCTGAAATCTTTGGAGAAAATGTATTTAATGATACAGTCATGCAGGAGCGTCTGCCAAAGAAAGTTTATAAGAACCTGAGAAAGACGATTGAAGAGGGAAAAGATCTTGACCTCGAAACAGCAGATGTAATTGCTCATGAGATGAAGGAATGGGCCATTGAGAAAGGTGCTACTCATTATACTCACTGGTTCTTGCCGCTGACAGGAGTTACGGCAGAGAAGCATGATTCATTTGTTTCTGCACCACTTCCGAGTGGTAAAGTCCTGATGAGCTTCTCAGGAAAAGAATTGATCAAAGGAGAGCCGGATGCTTCATCCTTCCCGTCAGGAGGACTGAGAGCGACATTTGAAGCAAGAGGATATACAGCATGGGATTGTACTTCACCGGCATTCGTAAGAC
>OGPB01002193.1_pt1 | contig 10208 bp, 8 predicted proteins | sample 1552821 | NCBI WGS metagenome assembly OGPB01 (sample SAMEA2580192, study PRJEB22360) | human gut metagenome | biome: human gut; feature: human-associated habitat; material: faeces | place: Denmark | collected 2008/2010 | reverse complement strand
GAGGACTTACCTGCCGGACGAGGGTCTGCCACCTACCGGACGAACTTCCGTTACCTACCGGACGAACATCGGCAACCTGCCGGACGAAGCCAGTCATCTGCCGGATTAATGCGCCCATCTTTTCTTCACATCATCCCACACAGCTGATGCATCGGGACGTGGCGGCGCATCAACCGGAATAAGATGTCCCAGATACGTTCGCCGCCCGTCGACGACGCTTTCAAAGCGGTTTACATCCTTGTCGACCGTATTCTCAAGCTCTTTCAGCAAGGTTTCCCTCAACGTGCGGCAAGTAACGGAACCGGCCGCGATATAATTTGAAAAATACCGTTTCACGTCCTCCGGGAAAAGCAGTCCGGCTCCTTTGTCATAAAGGCGGATATGTTTTTTGAAGATTTCCAGAATAAGTTTTTGATGGTCTACAAAAAGCTTTCCCAAACCGGAATGCTGCCCGGCCAATTCCATATATGACTGGAAAGTAGAAAGTTGGTCCACCAACTTTTCCCAAGGCAACACGGGTTGTAACGGACAATGATTGCCTTCATCCGCCAAACGGCTCACAAGAGACGACGGTGTTTCTATATTACTCCTATTATTGTTTACAACAGAAACACTTCCTTTACTCTCCTCTTCTTTACTCTCCTCTTCTCTCCTCTTCTGGTTTTCAGTGGGTTTTCTCCCTTTACTGACGGGCGTTTCAGCACTTTTTGCCACCTTTTTCGGACGCCCTCCTTTTTTACCGTTTTCGATGTCCATTTTCCGCTTCTCTTCCAAGCTTTTCATCACCCTATCCAAGTAGGAAGAACGAAACATCTGTCGTTCCTCATCCAGTTCGAAGAGATCGAATTCGCGAAGCACCCGCTCCACCGCTACTTCATCCACATCATACCGCCGGGCCATGGCCTTCAGTAAAACCGGTTTGCACGACGCCTCATAAGCATCTTTAGTGCGTAGATGCAACAGCAAGATCACGTAAATTCCGAGTGCTTCCGCGGCATTCATCTCGACATCATACTGGCAATATTGTCGTCATTCAACAAATTTACCTCCAAATTGAAATACTGATCTTTCTTCATTTTCATTTATCATTTATTATTCCACATTTAATACTTCCGGGGCGCAAAGGTGCGAAATGTATTTTATTCCAGCTATCGCAAAAATGAGAGTTGGATTATATATTTTTTATCAGACCTTTGCCAAATATTATTAATAACCCCAAACAATATGGACACAAAACGCAACCAAACGTTGGAAGAAATAGAAGAAAATAAAATAGTGAACGAGCATTACCAGAACAGAATAATGCTGATAAAAAAGCTCCTGAAAACGTCACGGCTAGCCACAGTAGACCTCTGCGTGCATATCGACATCAGTGAAGCCTCCTACCACCGCTACACAAATTTCACCAGCTATATGAAAGCAGACATTTTCATACATGCTTGTCTCTTCCTCAAGCAATATATTGAAAGTCACCACATTCCTTATACCCAAGAAGAAAAACGGCTTATAAAAACATTAGACCTGTTTCAGATTTCCTCAAATAGCAACTTAAACTGCAATTAAAACACAGAAAAGGAGAAACTTATCATAAGTTTTATTACATTTGCAATGTAATAAAGGTCTTTAAAACTTAAAAAATGAGTGATAGCGAAACAGACAGCCCATCAATAAAAGCACTGATCGTTTTCAGAGAAAACGGAGAAACCGACAATCTATTTGTTCCTATCTTATGCGATGCTATCAGAATGGCTGGAATTGACGTGCGATGTTCCACAAAAGAGTTTTGGGAATCGGATAAGCATTATGATATCATACATTTCCAGTGGCCGGAAGAAGTGGTGGGATGGACATGCAACGATCCTGATATCATCAGGTGTCTGGAAGAGCGAATCAGTTTTTTTCGTTCGAGGGGAACACGTTTTGTCTACACACGCCACAATGTCCGTCCGCATTACGCAAACGGAATCATCAGCCGGGCCTATGACATTATCGAATCGCAGAGTGATATCGTTGTACACATGGGACGGTTTAGCCGGGACGAATTTCTCACGAAGTATCCTGATAGTCAGAATGTTGTCATCCCTCATCACATTTACCAGTATACCTATAAAGAAGATATCAGCGTAGAGCGTGCACGTCAGTATCTCAACCTCTCGCAAGATGCATTCATCGTCACGGCTTTCGGAAAATTCCGCAACCGTGAAGAAATACGCATGGTGCTCGGAGCTTTCCGCGCCTGGGACGAGGAGCACAAGATGCTGCTGGCTCCGCGCCTCTACCCTTTCTCGAGACGCAACAGCTATGGCAAGAATTTCATCAAACGATGGATTTCAAAAGCCGGATACTATCTGCTCATGCCGCTGCTCAACCGTATGTATAAACTACAGGCGGGAGCCAACGACGAGCTGATAGACAACTGCGATCTGCCCTACTATATGGCTGCTTCAGACGTGATATTCATCCAGCGGAAAGATATACTGAATTCGGGCAATGTCCCCCTCGCCTTCCTCTACCACAAAGTCGTGGTGGGTCCCAAGGTGGGAAACATCGGCGAACTGCTTTCCGAAACCGGTAACCCGACTTTCGATCCCGACGACAAGAAAGACATCCTGCGAGCACTCGAAGAAGCCCGCCGGCTTGCCGCATGGGGACAAGGGGAAGTGAATTACGCATACGGTATGGAAAACATGAGCATCCGCAAAGTGGGACAAGCATACGTGCAAACATATAAACAGGCAATCAATGGCTAATAACATTAAGGGTCAATTATTTTCGGGCGTATTTTACACAGCGCTGGCCAAATACAGCGGCGTCGTCATATCCCTTGTTGTGGCAGGAATTCTCGCACGTCTGCTATCACCGGACGACTTCGGCATCGTAGCTGTTGCCACCGTCATTATCGCCTTCTTCAATCTTCTCACCGACATGGGAGTGTCTCCCGCCATCGTGCAGCACAAATCGCTGACTAAAGATGATTTGTCGGACATCTTCTCATTTACCGTATGGACGGGCATCGGAATCAGCATCCTGTTTTTCGCTTCTTCGTGGATCATCGCCGATTACTACCAAAGCGACACCCTGCGCATCCTGTGCCAACTGCTGTCCGTCAACCTGTTCTTCGCCTCCGCCACCATTGTGCCGGGAGCCATGTTCTACCGGAACAAAGAATTTAAATTCATTGCTATCCGTAGCTTCGTCATTCAGATTTCGGCAGGTGCAGCCGCGGTAACCGCCGCCCTCTGCGGAGCGGGATTGTACGCATTGATTATCAATCCAATCGTATCCAGCGTACTGATCTTCGTGATTTCCTTTCAGCGTTACCCGCAACGGTTGCGTTTCACACTCGGATTGAAGGTACTCCGGAAGATATTTTCCTATTCCGCCTATCAATTCCTGTTCAATGTCATCAACTATTTCAGCCGCAATCTGGACAAACTGCTGATTGGTAAATATATGAGTATGTCCGATCTGGGATATTACGAAAAATCGTATCGTTTGATGATGCTGCCCTTGCAGAATATCACGCAGGTAATCACTCCGGTGATGCACCCTATCTTCAGCGATTTCCAGAATGATAAGGGAAAACTGTTGAGTTCCTACGAACGTATCGTCCGTTTCCTCGCCTTTATCGGTCTGCCGCTTAGCGTGCTGCTTTTCTTCACGGCAGAGGAAGTGACGCTTATTATTTTCGGCGATCAATGGATGCCGTCCGTACCCGTGTTCCGGATACTGTCGCTCTCCGTAGGGATTCAGATTATACTCTCCTCGTCCGGCTCCATCTTTCAGGCGGCAGGCGATACACGAAGTTTGTTTGTGTGCGGAGTGTTTTCGTCCGCGTTCAACGTGGCGGGAATTTTGCTCGGCATCTTCCATTTCGGAACCCTGACAGCAGTGGCCAGCTGCATTGTGGTGACATTCACCATCAACTTCATACAGTGTTATTGGCAGATGTACCGGGGGACCTTCCGGCAAAGTGCCTGGCCGTTCATCCGTCAGCTTATTTCTCCGTTGGTGATTAGCATTTTGATAGCATTAGCCCTCATTCCAATGCAGTATGCGCTGGAAGGGATGAACATTTTTGTGACAATTATTGCTAAAGGTATCGTTAGTTTTATTATCTTTGGCATTTATATACAGATGACGCATGAGTATGACATGATCAGTAAAGTGCGGTCGTTAAGAAAAAAAAGTCTATAGCTATGAATATACGCGACATTTTTATAACTCTACGTTATAAAATAAGTTATGGTAGCACTGTGGAATGGTACAATTTCTGGTACATCGTCTTGCGGAAAAAGAGAAAAATCATACCGCAAGTAGCTTCCATCGACGAAACGATACGTAAAATCATCGACGACCGTTGCTCTGTCAGCCGTTTTGGCGACGGTGAAGTGTTGCTCACCAGTCCGGACAAGGAAATCCGTTTCCAGAAAGGTGATCCGTTATTGGCTAAAAGACTGACCGAAGTGCTGCAAAGTCACGAAGAAGGACATATTGTCTGCATCTCCGACGCATTCCGCGATTTGTATCGCTACAATCGCAAAAGTCGCCGGTTCTGGAGAACTCATTTTTATCTGTACGGTTCTTGGTGGGACCGTTTGCTGGTAGCGGGACGAAAATATTATAATACATTCGTCACCCGTCCGTATATGGATTTTGCCCGCAAAGAAGATTCCGCCCGATGGTTTCACGACATGAAGGGCATTTGGGACAACCGGGACATCGTCTTCATCGAAGGGGAGAAAAGCCGGCTCGGAGTGGGCAACGATCTTTTCGATAATGCCCGGAGCATCCGGCGTATTCTCTGTCCGCCCAGAGATGCATTCGAACGCCTGGAAGACATCAAGCAGGAGGCCTGCAAAGTAGAAAAAGAAGCCTTGTTTCTGATTGCCCTCGGCCCCGCAGCCACAGTGTTGGCCTACGATTTGTTTAAAGCCGGCTATCAGGCCATCGACGTCGGTCATGTGGACGTAGAGTATGAATGTTGGCGGATGGGAGCCCATAAAAAAGTGAAACTGGAACGAAAATATGTCAACGAAACTGCCATTGGCAGCGAAGTGGCGGATGCCGGAGAAGAATACCGGAAACAAATCATCGCCCAAATCGTTTGAGGAAGAAAAAACAGTTTGAGAAAGAAAAAACAGAATAAACAATTATTGAATACTGAAAATAAGAATGAAAGCTCTTTTCCTTATATTTCACGGCTTCAATGAGGCCAACGGAATTAGTAAGAAGATACGTTATCAGGTGAAAGCCCTCAAAGATTGTGGAGTGGATGTTCGCTTGTGTCATTATGATGTGACCTCTTATGGCGAACGGCGTTGGATGGTGGATGACGAAGTGATCGCCGATTTCGGCACGGGCTTTGCCGCAAAGATTTGGAAACGTGTCTACTACTCTCCTATTCTTGACTATGCACGCCGCGAAGGAATCGACTTTGTATATATGCGCTCTTTTCACAATGCCAGTCCGTTCACCCTCCGGCTGGTGAAGTCGTTGAAACGTACAGGCGCAAAAGTGGTGATGGAAATTCCTACTTATCCTTACGATCAGGAGTACGTCACCCGTTCCATGAAATTTCATCTAGCCATCGACCGCTGTTTCCGTCACAAGCTCGCAAAGGCTCTGGACGGTATCGTCACTTTCTCCAATGCGGAAGAAATATTTGGCGGAAACACCATACGCATCTCCAACGGAATTGATTTTGAGGCGATTCCGATGAAGCAGCAGCAGAATGACACTTCGAAAGAGTTGCACTTGATCGGAGTGGCGGAAGTGCACTACTGGCACGGCTTCGACCGCCTTGTGCGCGGATTGGCAGATTATTACCGCAACAATCCGGAATATAAAGTATATTTCCATATTGTAGGCCCGCTGTCCGGCGAACGGGAACGGGCGGGGATCTTGCCTGTTGTCCGTGACAACCATCTCGAACCGTATGTTCTTCTGCATGGTCCTTTGCATGGCGACGAACTGGATGCGATGTTCGAAAAAGCAGATTTTGCCATTGGCAGCCTGGGACGCCACCGCAGCGGAATTACGTATATCAAAACGTTGAAAAACCGAGAGTATGCCGCACGTGGCTTCGCGTTCACTTACTCGGAAACCGACGACGACTTCGACCACATGCCGTATGTATGGAAGGTGGCACCCGACGAATCTCCGGTGGATATTCAGGGACTGATCGACTTCCGGAAAACGCTGAAAATGACGCCTGCCGAGATACGCGAATCGGTCTGCCCGCTATCGTGGAAGGCGCAAATGCAGAAAGTGATCGACGCCATAAAGACCAAAGATAAATAAACAAAAACACAATTAATAACAAACAATATTCTGATAAACATGAAAATAGCCTACTGCATCCCCGCCCTCTACTACCCTAGCGGCATGGAACGAGTATTGACCCTGAAAGCAAATTACTTCGCCGAAGTGTTTGGTTATGAAATACATATCATCCTCACAGACGGGAAGGACAAGAAACCGTACTACGAACTGCATCCGTCCATCACTCTTCATCAACTTGACATTGATTATGATGAATTGAACGAAATGTCATTCTATAAAAAACTACCTAAATATATTGCGAAACAAGGACGTTTTAAAAAGAAACTCAACGAATGTCTGCACCAAATTCGTCCGGACATTACTATCTCCCTGCTCCGTCGTGACATCAATTTCATCAATCGGATGACGGACGGCAGCACGAAGTTGGGTGAAATACACTTTAACAAATCTAATTACCGGGATTTCAGCAACAGCCGTCTGCCCGCATTCTTACGGACAATCGTAAGCAATTATTGGAGAGAGCAATTATACCGGCAACTTCGCCAGTTGAAACGTTTCATCGTATTGAGCCACGAGGATGCACAGGAATGGACGGAACTGGATAATGTTGAAGTGATCCATAACCCTCTTCCTTTTTTTCCCGACCAAATATCTGACAATAGCCATAAACAGGTAATAGCAGTAGGGCGATATGTTCCGCAGAAAGGATTCGACCGCCTGATCCCGGCTTGGCAACTCGTTGCCAGAAAGCATCCCGACTGGATACTGCGTATCTACGGAGACGGTATGCGTGAGCAACTGCAACAGCAAATTGACTCTTTAGGAATCACTGCCAGTTGTATATTGGAACCTACTGTTTCCAATATTGTCGACAAGTACTGTGAAAGTTCAATTTTTGCCCTTTCATCACGTTTCGAAGGGTTTGGAATGGTTATTATAGAAGCAATGGCATGTGGCGTGCCGCCCGTATCATTCACCTGTCCCTGCGGCCCGCGGGATATTATCAGCGACGGAAAAGACGGTCTGCTGGTAGAAGACGGGAATATCGAACAGCTGGCGGAGAAAATCTCTTATTTAATAGAGAATGAAGATATACGTAAGAAAATGGGGCAGCAGGCGCGTATGGACGTCCAGCGCTTCCGAATAGAAAATATTGCCGAACAATGGAAACAACTATTTGAAAGCCTGATTACCCCGGTTAATGAAAACAAATAAAGCATTCAATATCTATGGAATGGTATTCTAAGTATTTACAGGTTTATGAGAAACCTTTTGCGGAAGCTCCGCAAGCCGTTATCGAAGAAGTACGCCACAATCTGGCCGAATTGCAGAGTAACGAACCACTTGTCACTGTATCACTCATCGGATACAATGAGGAAAAACATCTGCTCGCCTGTCTCTGGTCGTTGAGCGAGATGCAATGTAAATATCCTGTAGAAATCATTGGTGTGGACAACGAATCGAAAGATCGCACTGCGGAGATTTACGAGGCTTGCGGTGTGCCTTATTTCACGGAAACGCAACATAGTTGTGGTTTTGCCCGTCTTTGCGGACTGAACCATGCCCGTGGAAAATATCATATCAACATTGATTCTGACACGATGTATCCGGCAAAGTATGTGGAAACAATGGTGGATGCGCTCGAAAAGCCGGGTGTAGTGGCTGTCAGCTCGCTTTGGAGTTATATTCCCGACAAGGATCACTCTTGGATGGGGCTGAAAATCTATGAGGCTGCACGCGACTTGCATTTATGGTTGCAGTCTTTCAAGCGTCCGGAGCTTAGTGTGCGCGGACTGGTATTTGCTTACCGGACGGAATGTGCGAGGAAAACGGGAATCCGCACGGATATTATCCGCGGTGAAGACGGATATCTGGCTTTGCAGCTCAAGCAATTCGGAAAGATTGCATTTGTACGGAAAAGACGTGCGCGTGCCGTCACCGGATATGGGACGGTGGGAGCCGACGGAACTTTGTTCACAAGTTTCACGTTTCCATTATTGTTCAATAGTTTCAAGGTGCGTGTCGTCAGCAGATTAAAAGGTATCGGAGGACTGTTCACCCAAAAGAAGGAATATAAGGATGAGGAGAGTAATCTAGTAAAAAAGAAGTAAGAAAGGAAAGCCTATGTGCAAGAATCTCAATATCGGTATCGTTTTATTTTTAATTATTGGCTTAGTTATGTCGGGATGTATCCGCAAACTGAATCTATATCAAGGAGATAAAGACGAGGATGAAAACAAGGATAATGGAAAGAGGCGGGATGTCATCTGCGAAACGGAATTCATATACCCGTTCGGTAATGAAACAGCCGATAAAGAAATAGAAATAACCATTCACCTGAAAGCAGACAGACAGGTAGGATATCTGTATACGGAAATACCAACATTGAAATATAACAAAGATTGGCTGTTTCTGATGACACAGGACGACTGTATGCATTCAGCCTTTTCATATACATGGGCTGCCATTCATGGCAAACCTTTATCTTATATTTACTACTGCGATCTGGCTCATCTGCAAAACGGTGATTTGCCTCCTGATTATTATTCATTAGGAAAAACATTAGCTACCACCAATGGTACCGGACAGGAAGTACGTTTCTCTTTCGGAACTACCGTGGCTGCCGATGATGATTTAATGAACACACAAACATGGGTACAAAATGGATATACAAGAGATTATTTCCGCTTTTATAAAAAAACAATGTTAGTATGGGGCAACTTGCAGGAAATGATGAATTACGGAGTAAGCATCGCTTTCCATGACTTGAATCTACCTGACGAAGATAAAACAGAAGATAAGTTGCTGGCACAATTTCCTGTTGCTCAAAGCATGATACGTGAGAAACTGAATAATCGAACTTGTAAAATGCTGGCAGAGCCTAATGGAGATAAAAATTATATCAAAGCGGCTTTGAGATATGATAAAATCAGAACCCTGTGTGCACAAAGCGAAGCTACAAAACTCTATCCATTTCAAGAAAACGGAGATATTGAACAAGTAGTGATCGAAAGAGCTTTCTATGACCCACCCGAAGGTAGCGGGCTGACAAATCCGGATATGATTAAGGCGGCTATTCTCAAGGAAATGGAAAATCCAAAAGAAGAGCGGGCAGCTATTTCTATAGGTGCCCATAATACAGATACCGGTTGGGTGAACTTCTTGGAATGGCTCAACGACACATACGGACAAGATGGTGACGACTCGATGTGGTTTACCAACCAGGAAGAATATTATGAATATTATTACTATCGTTTGCACAGCAAACCGGAAATCAAACAGGTAAATACGCACACGTGGAAACTGACACTAAATCTGAATGGAGAGGACTCCGCTCCTTTCTATTACCCTTCCGTGACTGTAAATATTTTCGGGCTTAAAATGGAGGACATTGAAAGCATAAAATCAAATGAAGATGTTACAGGACTCTCTTATGGTGACCATAAAGATTTCTTCATGCTAAATATCGACTGCCGAAAATACCTGGCGGAACACGCCGAGAATTTCGTGAAACGATATGAAGCGAATCCGACAGATGTTTCTGCCAAAGCGGACGCCAACTACTTTGTGAATATGCTGAAAGATTCGGATAAAAAGACGGAGTTGAAGAAACGAGCTGAATAAAATGAAATAAGAGGCTAATAAGAGCTGAATGTAAACGATACAAGAAAAATAAACAAATATAGCTATGAACGAAACCATTACCCTTTGTCTTGAAATTATTTTCTGGCTTGCCCTGTTCGTTGTGTTCTACACCTATTTGGGCTACGGAATTGTGCTTTATATTCTTGTCAAGTTGAAAGAGCTTTTCGTGAAGCCTGTGAAGCGTTCGTTGCCGGCATCGGACGCTGGTTTGCCGGAAGTGACTCTCTTCATTACAGCATTCAATGAAGAAGATGTTATAGACGAAAAGATGGAGAACA
>OGPB01002189.1_pt1 | contig 10225 bp, 7 predicted proteins | sample 1552821 | NCBI WGS metagenome assembly OGPB01 (sample SAMEA2580192, study PRJEB22360) | human gut metagenome | biome: human gut; feature: human-associated habitat; material: faeces | place: Denmark | collected 2008/2010 | reverse complement strand
CCACGTTGTGGTTGTAGGCGGTGAACAGGCGGTCGTAGGTGTACATCAGCTCACACTGGCCCACAGCGGCGCAGGCCTGCTTGGTGGTGGTGTCCTTTGGGCGGGTTGGCAGTGAGAGCTTGCCCACGCCCATGCCAATGGCACCGGAGGACACCAGAATGACCTCATGGCCCTCGTTTTTCAGGTCGCTGAGCACCTTGACCAGCTGTTCCGTGTGGCGGATGTTCAGCCGTCCGGTGGCGTATGCCAGAGTAGAAGTGCCTACTTTTACAACGATGCGCATGATATCCTTAACCCTTTCCCATTTCCTTTGTCTTATTGTACGAGGCGATTACGGCATCCATCACCGCACCGCGCAGGCCGTGCTCTTCCAGCACGCGCACGCCCTGAATGGTGCTGCCGCCGGGGCTGCACACAGCATCCTTGAGTTCGCCGGGATGCTTTCCGCTTTCCAGCACCAGCTTTGCGCTGCCCAGAACCATCTGCGCGGCATATTCCTGCGCTTTGGCGCGGGGCAGGCCGCAGGCCACGCCGCCGTCGGCCAGAGCCTCAATAAACTGGTACACCCATGCCGGGCCGCAGCCGGAAACGCAGCTGGCGGCATCGATCAGACTTTCCGGCACGGCATCCAGACGGCCCGCAGGAGCCATGATCCTGAGGAAGGCTTCTTCTTCCTCAGCGGTGACATTGCTGGAACAGTACTGGATCATACCCTCGCCCACCGAAGCCGGGGTGTTGGGCATGATGCGGATCACAGGAAAGTCCTCACCGGCCATCTCCTGAATACGGGCAATCGAAAGGCCCGCTGCCATGCTGCACAGCACAAAACGGCTGGGGCGCTCGTCAAAGGTGAACTTGAGCGGCTGGAGCAGAGCTTCCATCATCTGGGGCTTTACCGCCAGAAAGATCAGGTCGCAGTCACCGGCCACCTCAGCATTGGTGGCTGTTTTGCAGCCCAGTTCTTTGGCCAGTGCCTGTGCCTTGGCCGCAGTGCGGTTTGCCAGAAAAACTTTCTTAGGGTCAACAGCTTTGCAAACGGCACGGGCGATGGCTCCACCCATGTTGCCGCAGCCCAGAAAACCAATGGTATCCATCATAGTTTGTACCCTCCCTCAAAACGGCACTTCAATCACAGCCGTCTGCTCCCATTCTAAGCGTAGAGGAATATAAAATCAAGGGCCTTTTCCGCTTTTTTGCCGGAAGAAGCCGCTTTTGCAGGCATTGCGCACCGCCGGAAGGGGTTTGGGAGGGCTGAGAAACGGTTCTTGAAACGAGAAACTGCCGGAGTGAAAACGCAGGAAGTCGTTCTTTGTTTACAAAATGGACAGAATCAATGCTTGCAATCGGGACGGCTTTTGCGGTATTATAATGTACGAAGCTGCCAATCGCCGTACGCAGCGGGAAAAATTTCTACGGTCGGGAAAGGAAGGTTTTTGTGTCACAAACAACGAAGCGGGCACTGGAAGCATCGCTGAAAAAGCTGCTGCTGGAAAAGCCCCTCAATAAGATCACAATCAACGATATCACCGAGGACTGCGGCGTGAACCGCATGACCTTCTACTACCACTTTAAGGATATTTACGATCTGGTGGATTGGATCCTGACGGAAGATGCGGTCAAGGCGATGGAAGGCCGCCAGAGCTTTGATACATGGACCGAAGCATTTCTGGACATCCTGCACCAGATCCGGGATAACAAAACACTGGTACTGAACGTATACCGCTCTGTGGGTCGTGAACAGGTGGAGCAGTATCTGTACAAGCTTCTGGACTCCATGCTGAAGGAATTTGCGGATCGCGAATGCCGCGACATCACCGTGCAGGACGATGACAAGCAGTTTGTGGTGGATTTTTACAAATATGCGCTGGTGGGCGTGGTGCTGGAATGGATCCGCCGGGATATGAAGACCGAGCCCGCTGTGATGGTAGAACGTATGGGACGGATGCTGCAGGGCGATCTGCGCCGCGCGTTATGCCGCCTTGCCAGCAATAAGATCCATCTGGAACAGGACGGTTGAACCGGAAGAACGACAAAATTTTATCATAATCCGCGCCGTGATGGGTTTTCTATCACGGTGCTTTTTCTGTTTATGGCAATTTGTGGGATAGAATGGTAGAGTAATGGCATAGAAATAGAAAAAGAGATTTCCGAAAAATACCGTTTGGAGGAAAAGGATAATGAATACTTCTGTTGAGAGCCTGACTCATAAAATGCAGCGTGCTGCCGTTGGTAAAATGGTGGACGTGGTGCTTTCTCATGCCGATAAAGACCGTCAGAAAACCGTGGGACAGCTGGTGGATGTTGCAAAGCAGTTCTATGGCAGTTCGTTCAGCGCTGAAGCCTACGAGCACGCCAGACAGACCCTGACCGACCCCGACAGCAAGTGGTCCAAGCTCATCAACTGTGTGCTGGATCAGACCGACCCCAACGTGGCCCGCACCATGGCGCTGAATCTGGGCTACGAGGCTTTCTTCCGCGGCACCAAGACCATCCGCGAGAACCGCGTGAAGTATCAGTGCAACATCCCCTGGCTGATCCTGTTCGACCCCACTTCCGCCTGCAATATGCACTGCGTGGGCTGCTGGGCCGGCGAATACGGTCACAAGAATAACCTCAGCTTTGAGGATATGGACAAGATCGTTACCGAGGGCAAGGAGCTGGGCGTGTACCTGTACATGCTGACCGGCGGCGAGCCGCTGGTGCGTAAGGCTGATATCCTGAAGCTGGCCGAGAAGCACAATGATGTGCAGTTTGCCATCTACACCAACTCCACCCTCATCGATGAGCCGTTCTGCAAAGAGGTGGTGCGTCTGGGCAACATTGCCTTCATGCTGTCCATCGAGGGCTCCCCGGAGACCAACGATGCCCGCCGCGGTGAGGGGCACTATGCCGCTGTCATGCATGCTATGGATCTGCTCAAGGAGCACGGCATCGTGTTCGGCACGTCCATCTGCTACACCCGCGATAACATCGAAGCTGTTACCAACGATGAGTTCATGCGTTTCCTGTGCGAGAAGGGTGCACACTTCGGCTTCTACTTCCACTACATGCCCGTTGGCAACGAGGCAGCACCGGAACTGATGCCCACCCCGGAGCAGCGCAAATATATGATCGACCGCATCCGCTATCTGCGCTCGGAAGAGTGCGATATCCCGTTCTACCCGATGGATTTCCAGAACGATGGCGAGTTCGTGGGCGGCTGCATTGCCGGCGGACGCAACTACTTCCACATCAACTCTGCCGGTGACGCAGAGCCGTGCGTGTTCATCCACTACTCCAATGCAAACATCCACGACCAGAGCATTCTGGAAATTCTGCACAGCCCGCTGTTCATGGCTTATCACAACGGCCAGCCCTTCAACAAGAACCATCTGCGTCCCTGCCCGATGCTGGAAAACCCCGAACTGCTGCAGAAGATGGTGCACGAGACCGGTGCCCACAGCACCGACCTGCAGTCGCCGGAGAGCGTGGAGCACCTGTGCGAGAAGTGCAAGAACTATGCGGCCAACTGGCAGCCCACGGCGGACGAGATCTGGTCCCACACCAAGATCCGCGAGAGCCGCTACGAGAACTACAAGGACTGGAAGCCCTCGCAGCCCATTGAAAAGTAACGAAGGCAGACATCATAATGCAAACAAAGCCCAGGCGTTCCATTGAAGTGCGCTCCGTCAGGTAGACAGAGAAATAATATAAGTTTTTGTTCGCCGTTTCCACAAGGAAACGGCGAATTTTTTGTGCAAAAGTGATTGTTCTTTCTTGATATAAAAATACCCCCAGAGTACGCAGAGTTTTTGTTTTACTCTGTCTACTCTAGGGGGAGCATATCACACTCAGAGAGGGTCTTACTGTTTCATGAAAGAGTGGTTTTGAAAATTACCAGAACCAGTAGCGCTTTTTCAGCACAACATATGCAATGCCGATCAGAACCACTACAACACCACCGGCAATGAAGAAGGTCCAGTTGATATTGGCAAATTTCAGGTTCTGGTTGGTCAGCAGATAACGGCCTGCAGTATCGGCAGTGATGATGCCGTCGGTGTAGCTGTTCAGGTACTGCCACTTGTTGGAGACGGCGTTGTACAGATACAGGCGGGTATAGGTGCTCACATCCAGATCGATGCGCACCGAGCAGGGAAGAGCCTTGCCTTTGTCCAGCTCAAACTCGATGCCCTGATCGGACTCAGTCAGGGTGAGCATGGTGTCCAGCTCACTGGTGGTGCTCTTGACACCGCTGCCTGCAATCTGCATGGTGTAGCCATCGCCCACCACGCACAGGGTCTTGCCGGTGGTGCGCAGCGCATTGAGGATATCACCGGTCACGGTAGGCACCTCAGCCTGTGTGAAAACGATCTCGTTGTCCTCACTGTCCTGAATGGCCTGCACAACGGGATCGATCTCGATAGGAGCATCGTTATCCGATTCGGTGGAGCTGCTGTCCGAAGAATTATCGGAAGAAGATGCAGCCGAACGGTTGACGATGACCGTGACCATGGCGGATGCAGTGCCGTTGGAAACGGTAATGGAAGTAGCGCCGGTGCCCACAGCCGTGATCACGCCGCTGGGGCTGACCGTGGCAATGTTGCTGTTGGCGGACTTATAGGTGAACTTCTGGGAAGCGGAAGAAGGCTTGACACTGGCGGTCAGGGTGCGGGTGGCACCGGGCTTGAGCACAACGTAGGAAGGATTCACCGTGACGACCTGACCGCTGTTGGAAGAACCAGTGCTGGCGGTGCCGGTGCTGGAGTTGGGAATACTCATGACCGTGACATTGGTGGTAGCAGTCACCGAACCGCAGGTAGCGGTAATGGTGGCGGTGCCGGGGGCAATGCCGGTAACACGGCCGAAATTGTTCACCGTGGCGACCTTCTCATTGGAAGAGGTCAGGGCGACGGTGGCATAGTTGGAAGCCGAAGTAGGCCGCACCTGCAGCTGTGCCGAGACCGAGTTGCCAACATAGATGGTGTTGGAGGAAAGGGAAAGGTCCATCTCGGTAACGATCATGGAAGAATCCATGGAGACAACGATGGTGTAGGCACAGATCTGGTTGCCTGCGGCAGCGGTGATGCGGGTGGTGCCTACGCCCACAGCCTGCACGACACCGGAGTTGCTCACAGTCAGAATGGAAGTATCGTCCGAGATAAAGACAACCGAGTCGGTAGAGTTGCGCGGACGCACCACAGGAGACAGCTGCTGAGAGGAACCCAGCAGCATGTTGGCGGTATAGCTGCCGGCCTCAATGCTTTCGGCAGGCACGTCCTGATCCCACGGCATGGCAACGCCGCTCAGGGCAAGGCCGGAGACAGGGCTTGCTGCGGCCGCAGACACAGCTGTGCCGCAGGCCAGCAGGCAGAGCGCTGCCGCACAGACGGCCAGTTTTTTTGCGGTTGATTTCATAGTAAGTGTACCTCTTTGGGTGATATAACGGCGGCTGGCAGTCAGCACAGCTCCGGTTTAGCGGAACAGAACGCCCAGGGCTTCCATTGCGTACTCGAAATAGGTGACCTGATCGTACTCCACGCGGGCAGTAACGCTCATGCCGTTGGAAAGATCCACCTTGTCGCCGCTGCGGCTCACCACATAAGTGGCATCGGGCTTAATGGTCATCTTATAGTAGGAAGCGTTGGAGCTGGCCGTCACGTCACTGTCAATGGCCGTTACAGTGCCGGTCAGGGTGCCATAGGAATACTCCGAAAGGCCGGTAATGGCGATCTTGCACGGGTCACCCACATGAAGCAGCGGGCGGTCATTCACGGTGACCATGGCAACGATCTCCAGATCGTCGTTCTCGCTGGCAACAGTGGCCAGCGGGGAGCCTGCGCTCAGCACCATGCCCTCTTTGTAAGGAGTATCCATGTGGATCACACCGGAGGTGGGGGCGTAGATGTAGTAATCGTTGGCACCGGTGTTCAAGGCATCGAGCTGAGCCTGAACGTTGTCCACGTTGCTCTGTGCGCTGGTAATGCTCTGGGAGATGGACTGCATGGTGGAGTAGTACAGAGCTTCTACTTCGCTCTGGCTCTGCTCCATCATGGTCTTGATCTGAGCATCGGAGTAACCGGCAGCCTGATAGGCCGTGGCATCAAAGGTCTTCTGGGAGACCTGGCTCTTGTAGGTCTCGTACTGATAGTAGTAGGGCTGATCTTCAGGGTTTGTCTCGCTGAAGTAGTTGGTATCATCCTGCACGCACTGCAGCAGCTTGTTGTACTGGTCCAGCTGGGTCTGGTAGATCTTGAGCTGGCTTTCCAGGTTATCCTGCTGCATGTCGATATCCGTGCTCTTGATGTGGGCCACGAGGTCGCCCTCGTTCACATAGCTGCCCTCCGAAATATACATCTCGGTAATGGAGCCGGAATAACTGGACATGATATAGGTTTTATTGCTGGCCTGCACGGTGCCTGCGTTCTGGCTGACATAAATGCGGTTGGTATGGGTGCTCCACACCACCAGAAACAGCATGAAGATGCCCACCAGAATGACAAAAGCGTAGCCATAAGGTGGCAGCTTTTTTTCCATCATGATGCGGCGGTCCTGCAGATCCGAAAGGTTCTGAACTTTAATCGTCATAATTACTTGGTCTCCATAAAGACATCGACCACGGCATCATCCTCATCCTGATTGACATAGATGGTATAGGAGGTGCCGGTCAGTTTCTGCTCATTCTCAAAAGCGTGGACCTGCAGCTTGTAGGAAGCCAGCTGGCTTTCGGGCATGGGGCCGGTGTAGTGGGCATACAGGCAGTTCTTCACGCGCAGAACAGCATCCATATGGTAGTCCTGCTCCATCTGGCCGATGAACTGGGTAGCCTGCTGCATCATGTACAGGTGCATCTGACGGTCCTCACCAACCACCATGGCCTGCACAATGGGGCCAATGGGCTGTGCGTTGTTGCTCTTGATAAAGTTGTGCATCTGGGTCAGCACCACGGGCAGACTGGCCATCTCTTCCGGATGGATCTCACGGGAGAGCACATTGGTGAGCTTCAGGGTCTTGTTCTCGGCTACTTTGATCTCTTTCATGTTGAATACCTCGGTTCCTTTTCAGATTTACCTCAGAAGAGGCAGTAATAGGCAATCGAGAAAGGGGAGAAAACCGCTGCAGAGAGCAGCTTCCTCTCCGCTCCCGATCGCCTACTACTTATGAAAGTAATAGGGATCTTGCAAATAAAATGTGCCCGGAGGCATTTTGCCTCCGGGCACACCATAGTGAGGCATAGTTACCTGAGCAGGCGGGGCTTGTTCAGGATAACACCATCTACTTCTACTAAACAGAAAGTCTTTCTAGCTCTTTTTTATCTGACACAGCAAAACTATGTCAAATCAAGCTATCCATCATGAATTACTCTCTTTCATATGTAACCGGGTACGCACCCGGCTGCAACACATCAATAGGTGATCGACTCACCGTCGTCATCCTCTTCCACCACGGCCTGCATGACAGACTGCTTGGGCTCTGCCTTTTTGCTGCGGTAGATACCCTGCTGCATGTTCCACAGCTCGTAGTACTTGCCTTCCTTGGCAAGCAACTCATCGTGCGTGCCGCGTTCCACGATCTTGCCGTGATCCATCACAAGGATCAGATCACAGTCACGAACGGTGGACAGGCGGTGAGCTACGATCAGCATGGAACGATCTGCAAGCTGATCGTAGATCATGTTGAAGATCAGATTTTCCGTAGCAAAGTCCAGATTACTGGTGGATTCATCCAGAATGTAGAGGTTGGAATCTTTCAGGAAAGCGCGTGCCAGCGCAATGCGCTGCTTTTCACCGCCGGACAGGCCGTTGCCTGCTTCTTCCAGATAGGTGTTATACTGCAGGGGCAGATGACGGATAAAGTCGTGAGCATCTGCCTTCTTGGCAGCTTCCTTAACTTCGTCCATCGTAGCGTCCATACGGGAAACGCGGATGTTATCATAAATGGTCTTGCTGAACAGCTCAACGTTCTGCGGCACATAAGAAATTGCGCGGCGGACAGAATCATTGGTGTATTCAGCCAGATTCACACCGTTCAAGTCGATCTCGCCATCTTCCGGTTCATAATACTTGAGCAGAAGCTTGGTGATCGTGGATTTGCCGCTGCCGCTGCTGCCCACCAGCGCGACCTTTTTACCGGCCGGAATGGTAAAGCTGATGTGATCCAGTGCAGGGGCACGGTTGCCATAACGGAAAGTGACATCCTTGAACTCGATATCGCCCTCCACCTTGTCCAGATCGGTGCGGTCTTCGTCGCCGACCGTCTCGGAGGGATAATCCATGATCTCGCCCAGACGCTTCATGGAAATGCTGGCCTCCTGAATCTGCATCTGCAGACCGATCAGGTTGCTCAGCGGGGAAGTAAAGTAAGAGGACAGCGTGCTGAAGGCCATGAATCCGCCCAGTGTCATCTCCCCCTTCAGAACCTGACTGATACCCACATAGGTGGTCAGCATGCTGAAACCGGTGGAAATGAAGGAGGAAATCAGGCCCTGCGTGGTGCTGATCTTGCTGGAGCGCAGGCTGATCTTCAGGCTCTTGATGTACTCACGCTCGAGGTTCTCCATTTCGGTATCCTCGTTGGCGTTGCACTTGACCGTCTCAATGCCGCGCAGGCTTTCGATCATCTGGCTGTTCAGTGCAGCGGACTGCACCATGGTCTCTTCGTTGATCTTTTTGTAAGGCTGCTTGTAGATCAGCACCAGCAGAATGCTGACCAGAGCCATGAACAGCGAGATCGAGAAGAGCATCGCATTCATGCGGAACAGGATGATACCGGTGATAATGGCCATCGAGATATCCATGATCAGGCTCAGCGCAATGCTGGTAAAGATGGATTTGATGGTGTTTGCATCCGAATAACGGGTGGTGATATCACCAGTCTTGCGGGTGGCAAAGAACTTCATGGGCAGACGGAAGATATGCCCGAAGTAACCCAGCATCAGCGGAATATCGATCTTGATGGATAGGTGGATCAGAACCCACTGCCGGACAAAGCCCACCAGCGTATTGGTGATGCTGACCATGCTGAACACAAGGATCAGCGTGACCAGCAGATTGTCTAGGCCATATGGCAAGACCTCGTCCATCAGGATCTTGTTGAACATGGAGGAGGCAATGCCCAGGATCGTAACGATCAGAGAACTCAGGATCGCATAGGCAAAGAGCTTTTTCTGGGGCAGCAACAGGTCGACGTAACGCTTGAACATGCCGCCCTTTTCGATCTTACCACCCTTGAACTCCGAGGTGGGGTTCATCAGCAGCAGAACACCAGTAAAGTTCTTGTAGAACTCATCCAGAGAGATCTTTTTCAGCTCACTGCCGGGGTCGCCGATCACGACATAATCCTTGCACTTGTGTTTTTTGCCGTTCTTCTCATCTTCCTTAGCGGCTTCGGCTTCTTTCAGCATGTGCCGACGACGCTCGCCGTCATCTTTGATGGTGGTCTTTTTAAAGACGACCACAAAGTGGGCCAGACCCTGATCGGTGATGACCTGCGCAATGCAGGGCAGCGAGAAATCGCTGAGGAAATTTTCACGGTCTACGCGAACCGCTGCAGTGGTGAAACCCAACTCATTAGCGGCTTTCTGCAAACCAACAAGGTTCGTGCCTTTCAGGTCGGTACCCATCATATCGCGCAGGCGGGTGATGGTAACTTCCTTTTTGTAATGGAGGCACACCATTGCGAGGCAGGCAGCCGCACAGTCAGTGGTGTCGTGCTGCCGGACATAGGTATAACGCATAGATGCTTCCTTTGATCATATACAAATTTATTCAAACAGCGGCAGGCGTTTTGAAGAAGCGGCCTGCCGCAGATCTGACAACGTGAAAAGAGCCGGAGCCTGAAACAACAGCACAGAGACCGGTGCTTTGTCCTGTCCTGCGGAGAACCATGACAAAACACCGGTCGGCTGCTATCAAAAGAAGGGAGCACCTACCCTTTGATCTGTGTGCCGGACTTTGGAAAAACAGATACAAATTCCCAAAGCTTATAAGCAGTATACCACAATGTGACATCTTCTTCAAGTAGTCAAATTTTAAGAAATCATTATGCTTGATGCTTTTTTCGCATGGATGCTGTGTTTTTGGGACAGAGAAGCCCAAAAACAGAGGAGAAACACGACTGCATGGCTGTACAGAAAAAGGGTGTAGTATGGGACAAACAAAAAAGGCAATGTTCTGTGGAACATTGCCTTTTCTTCTGGCGCCTCTTGCCTGACTCGAACAGGCGACACCCTGATTAACAGTCAGGTGCT
>OGPB01002180.1_pt1 | contig 10243 bp, 8 predicted proteins | sample 1552821 | NCBI WGS metagenome assembly OGPB01 (sample SAMEA2580192, study PRJEB22360) | human gut metagenome | biome: human gut; feature: human-associated habitat; material: faeces | place: Denmark | collected 2008/2010 | reverse complement strand
CTTTGAAATATTTTCAGTAAGCTCATAGCCGTACTGGTCACGAAGCGCCAGCTGCGACAGCACGCACAACTCAAGCGCTCCTTTTTTAAACTGAGCATTCATGCTCACACCTCCTTCTTTTTTCCTGTTAGCTGCATCATATCACATACTATTCTATATTGCAATATAGTATACAAAAAAATTTAGTGTTTTTTTGACAGCAAAAAGCCCACGGTTTTTACCGTGGGCATATGTCAATTCATTACTTCATAACCATCTCTTCGTCACTCGGCAGTTCCTTTGCGAGCTTCGATGGTTTTTCCAGATACCAGTATGCAACAGATGTGTAATCATCGTAACGTGGTCCTGTCCATCCAAGGTTGTCGATTGTCATCTTGAAATTCTTAGAGAAATACACCGGATCCTTCTCATGGAAGCGATACAGCAAGAAGCGCTGCTGTCCGTTATAAAATTCGCGATTGTCACCCATGATAGCAAAAAGTCCTGTATACATTCCGCTAAATGTCTGGTAACGATTCAAAATGATATCATTTCCAAAGCCGTATGAGCCGCAGAAATAATCCTCTGTTCCAGTATAATTCATGCTTGGATACTGGTCATCGTCAATATACATCTTTGCTTCGCCCTCTACCCAACAGGTGTTATTTCCATTCATACCTGTTGCGAGTGTCAAACCTGCAAAGCAGCCTCTGCCTTCAATTCCATCAATAATTGTATATGCGCGTCCCTTCGTAACTGGATGCTCCTGACGATATGCAGCATGGAAATAGCCTGCATCCTGCGGAATCTCGCCGTACCAGCCTGAGATCATATAGTACAGCGTTTCTTCCTTCTTGCTGCGGTTTTCCATAGTGATGCGGCAGTGCTTTTCAAATGGCATCTCCCAGTAGCTGTTAAAGCCACGTCCTGGTGCTGTGAGGATTTTCGCTGAATTTAAAACAATGTAGTTGCCGTCGCGATCCTTGAAATTTTCGTCATATGCGCAGCCAAAAAATGCAGAGATAGGCGCTTCAACAGACGGAAATTCCTCATTTTCCCAATAAATACGCATAACAAAGCTATGTCCAACATATCCGGTAAACCAAATGTGTGTAATCATGCCAGGGCCATCTGTATCACACAGCGTAACAGTCTCTCCCGGAGCAATCTGAATACACGGTCTTAATTTCTCACAATCCTTACCCTTTGTACCACCATTTTTTTGTCCAGTCGGATTTTCAGCTGAAAAGCCAAAGCTTTGGCGATTCTTAATTCTGTATAGTTTCATAATGTCTCCTTTCTTTGCACAAAAAATTCATTTACATATTCAGTCACTCAATGCTTTCCCTTTAGTCTATAATCCTGAGGCGTGATCCCTGTGCTGATGCGGAAAATCTTAATAAAATAAGTCGTATTTTCGTATCCACAATTTTCAGCGACCTCGTAGATTTTTAAATTAGTATTCACAAGCATTTCCTTAGCCAGATTCATTCTTGTCTGAGCTACATAATCATGAATACTCATACCAATTTCCTGGCGAAAAATCCTAGAAAGATAGCCTGAACTATATCCAGTTACATCTGATAATACTGATGTACTTACATTTTCACTGATATGACTATTAATATACTTCACTACCAATTTTGCCACAGATTTCACGGTATTGTCAATCCTTTTTTCAGCTTCATTCACTAAAAGTTCCTGTAGTTTTTTGAAATAAGCCACTGTGCCCATCGCACCTGAATGTTCTGCCTCTACAATTAGAGAAATCATACCATTTCGATTCACATATGATAAAATTGCTGCATTCAAAGATTGCGCTGCCTCAACTGCCAACAAATTTTCTGTCTGAGAATGTGTTGTTAAATAGGCAATCACTTCATTAATGTCATTTTTTGCTTCTGCAATAGATCCCTTTCGCACCAAAAGTTGAATATTTTCCAGATTTCTTCTCATTTCAGAAACTTTTTTTGCATTTTCTACCTCTTTACCCTCTACATCAGCCTGATGACGGATAGCAACACCTGTAGAACCGCGAAGAATCTCATTTGTAAGCATAGTTCTGATTTGAACATACTTCTCATTTAAATCCAATCCATTTACTGCTTCTTCTGAGACGATAAAAAACATAGTCACCTTTAACTGCTCCTCCAACTGCTGTCTGGCCTTTCTCATCAGATGGAACAATGTCTTGGAAACAGACTGCTTTGTATCAAAATCAAATACCCAAATCAAAACATCATCGAATAAATAATATTCACTCCACGCAAGCTCTTTTCCAAATGATCCCGCAACAATTTGGGAAACTGCTCCTGCTGTAATCATTTTTGTTTTTACATGGTGGTTATGATCTCCCTGAAGCAGCCCAACCACCAGATACAATTCTCCTGCAAGCATTCGCTCTTCCAGTTCATCTAACTCCCCTTTTTGATTCAACATCAGCTGCATAATCAACTGTCTTCTATATGCAGGCAACATCTGTGTATAGCGTTCTTCTGCATCATTAATGCGCTCCATAATTTTCTCATTTTCGCGCAAACGATCTATTTCCTTCTTCAAAGCTGCCAGAACTACTTCATCACCTTCTGTTTTTAAAATATATTGAACTGCATGTTGCCGAAAGGCCTCGTATGCAAAAGAAAAATCATCATAACCGGTCAGAAACAGAACTCGCATATCTGGAAACTGTTCTCTCAGTATGCTTACCATTTGCAGCCCTGTCATACCAGGCATTTGTATATCTGAAAGCAAAATATCACAAGGCGATTCTTCGACCATCTTTATGACGCTTTTAGCATTGTACGCCGTACGACCATCTTTATGACGCTTTTAGCATTGTACGCCGTACGAACATCTACATTCATGCTTTTTCCAAATTCATCCCGAATTACATCTGACATATCATCCGCACTAATTGGCTCATCATCTACAACTATTATTTTAATCGTTCTTCCTGCCTGAATGCTCATGATGTTTCCTCCCCCATAAATACATGTACAATTACCTTTAATCCTCCAAGTTCCGAACGCCCAACCAACAATCCACTTTTATCTCCAAAATACAATTTCAGTCTTCTGTTAATATTAATAATTGCCGTTGTTTCCATTTGCATATCTGTACTCTGTAGTTTCTCATTAAGGCTTTGTAGAGTCTCATCCGAAATTTCTCCACTATTTTCTATTATAATATCAAAATCTCGATCACTTCGAATCTCATAGCCAAGTTCCAATCTCATTGGATCTCCATTTCCACTTTCATATGCATATTTAAATGCATTTTCTAAGATTGGCTGAAGAATCAACCGCGGCACATACACATCAGCAATACATTCATCTGGCTTGGCAATTTCTACATGTAAATTATCGCGAAAACGGTATTTCTGGATTCTGGCATAATTTTCTGCATGTTCTATCTCTTCTGACAGATGCTTTTCATCATCTGCATTTCTTGTAATATAATGATAAAAACTTCCCAGATATTCTGCAAGATGAAGACTATTTTCTTGATCTCCTCTTCGAATCATCCGATACAGAACATAGTAGCTGTTATACATAAAATGCGGACTGATCTGCGACTGAAGCTGTTTCAAGTTTGATTGACTTACAAGAACCTTTTGCTGCAAATTCGTCTCGATATATTGTTGCATCGTTTCTGCCATGTGATTGTACTTTTCATAAACGGAATGAAAAAAATCATTTTCATTCTGCACCTCAATTCTATAGCTGAAATCATTTTTTTCCATATGATCAAAGGCCTCAATCAACAGCTGATACAGTGGTCTATAGATTTGACGATTCCATGTTTGAATACTAATAACTGCAATCATCAAGCAAAGACACATAAACAATATACTGCTTAATCCAATAACAGCAAAAAAATGATTCATTTCTGCATCGTTACTCTCTTTGTAGATCATACGAAACGGATAATATATGGAATCTGCACAAATCATCTGTTCATCTGGTTCTTTTTCTGGTTTCCAAACAAAATCAATGGAATCTCCACCCGCCAAAAACATGGCTTCTATCTGTTCCATAATACCTGCATCTTTCCAAGTGATAATAAGCACTGCTCTTGCGCCATCACCATCCCAATGAATACAAGTAGCCGCCTTATTGTTTTCTAACAAGCAGGTACGATCTTTCCCCTCTGCCATTTCCTCCATCCATGGCTTTACTGATGTCTGACAATGAAGATCCGTAATCACTTTTCCCATTGTCGGAATATACAACACTACACTGTCAACCTGCTCATTTTTATAATACAAATCATAGACAGACTCGTAAATTTCATTTTGAAGCGAAAAGCGGGAATAGCGGTCCAGATCATCATACATATAAACAAATTTCTGGAGATCTACTCCGTTTAGTAACTGCTTTCCCCACTTTTCAATTTCCTTCATATGAAGTTCTGTAGACGATACACAGGTCTCAAGCCTTATCTGATCATTTTCGCGATCTTTTTGCTTCTCGCGCACAACTGTGATACGAAAAAAGATCAAAAATGCCATACTAATTACTACAAGCATTGCAAAAAGCGGCATAAAGCTTTTCTGAAACATATAACGATAGAAATTATTTTTCTTACGTCCAAACATCCGTTTTTTCCTCCAGTTTCATATCTTCAAATGACTGTGTATCACTATTATAGCATAAAATGAGGAAATAACGCATCTGGATCTTAAACAATTTTATATTTTTTTCTTAAATATCTGAATGTTCATAAAATTAGCTTCTGCATCTGATGCATACAAGCCAAAATTACCACCTTTAATGTCAAACATACGCGTTCCAAGTGCAATCCTATTATCAACATAGACTTCTAATATGGTACCAGATACAATCACATCTACATGGAAGCATTCACCAGTCTTTGATGAAAGCGGCCGTTCCAATTCCACCTCATATGGGAACATCTGACCGCCTCGCTCTGTCATACGCACACCTGACTTAAATTCCATACGACTGCGAGCAAAGTCAATATTAATATAGTAACCTACCGCAAAAGATTCGTCCACATGAATAGCAACACCAACACTTGCAGCTTCCCCCGTTGTTTCAATATCAAAGGAAAGACGACTTGTCTCATTTAATGGATTTAGCAACAATGCACTATATCCATATGGTGTATTTACACTGGCACTATTTTCTGCTAATTTCCACTCTCCCGTCAGCGGCTTCATAGAAATGATTTCTTCTTCTGAAACTGCTTCCAAAACAGAAGGAACTGGCTTAACAAACAAATCTCCGTCTTCATCCTGCCATAATTCATGAACGATTAGATTGCCACCCCAGTCCCAAGTATTGCAATCCTTTCCATCATATCCAAGTGGGTCAAAATGATGCTCATTATTTTCGCGTGTTGGATTCCATCCATACACATAACGGTGAACGCCATCTGTACCTGTTTTTGCTGCATAAAAAGCGCGGGTATCAAAGGTATCTATCTCAGGTGTTTCCCATGGTCCGTTTAAACTACGACTTTTCCTATATAAGGTCTGATAACGGTCTGCATAGGAAGAAAATACAAGATAATACCAGTCTCCCATCTTGAATAGATCTGGGCATTCAAATGCACACTGGGCATTCATAGGAGCATATATCGGATCACAATAGCTCCAGTGATGCAGATCGTCTGATTTGCAAAGGCCAACACAGCCTCTTCTTGTCGTCATTCCCTGTTTCTGCGCTGCAAAAATCATCCACCAGCAGTTTTCTTCTTCACACCAAAAAACAAATGGATCTCTCCAATGCACAGGGGCATAAATCTGATTGTCGGATGCAAAACGATCTTCTGGAATTTCTGTCCACGTATCCAAATTAGTACTAACTGCATGATTGATATAATTTTTTTCTGGCATTACCTGAAATGTACAGAAAAACATATGATATATTCCATCTACCTTTATGACAGACCCCGTTCCTCCAACAATTTTCGTATCGTGCTCTGTAAAATGAACATGATCTGTTGTGCTTAACATAACCCAACTGTCCTGATGATTAGCATCTCGGTTTCCTCGATAGTTGCGCAGATAAAATGGTTTGAATACACCATTATCATAAAATGGGATCACATCTCCCAATACTCCCTTTTCCGGACGAAAATATAAGCTCATATCATAACTCTCCTAATGTTGTTAATTTTACATTTTCAAATTTAACTGCTCCGTCTGACACAGCAAGACCAAATTTTCTGTCATGAAGATCATAGGCACGAACACTCATTGCCACTTCATCGTTTACATATACTTCCATCACAGATTCATCCACAAAAATTTCCATCGAATATGTCTGATTTGGAATTAATTCAACAGGACGTTCTAGCTCCACATCATACTGGAATGTCCATCCTCCCTGCTCATGCATACGAATAGCACTTTTGTATTCGATTCTTTGACGCTTAGGATCCAGATAAAAATAATAGCCTCTGGCAAATTCCTGATCTGCCTGAAGTACCACTGCAAATCGCTCGGTTCCAGGTGTAAACGTAAAATCAAGCGACAAACATCCCTGATGCGGCACATCATTCTCACTAATTATGGATGCATATGCAATTGGAGAATCTACGTTTACTGATGTCTGATCCACTTTCCAATCTCCATTCAAAGGAATCCACTTTATTTCATTAGAAACAGTAAGAGCCTTTTTCAGTGCTGGATTTGACCGAACTGCCAATGTTCCATCTTCTCTTGCATAAATTTCATGTGGAACCAAACTTCCGCCCCAATCATACGTTTTATAATCATACCCCTCATGTGTCGGATCTGGATCAAAATTCCACGTATTTTGTGTTCTTGTTGGATTCCATCCAAAAATATAACGATGCTCTCCGTCACTGCATGTCTTTGCTGCATAAAAAGCACGTCCGTCAAAGGAGTCCGTCTTGGGACGAATCCATGGACCATTGCATGAACGACTCATGCGGTAAAGTGTTTGGAAACGGTCTGTAAACTGTGAAAATACAAGATACCATCACCCATTCATATAAAAAAGATCTGGGCACTCGTAAGCAGACATGCTTGACTGCGGTGCATATAGAGGTTCACAGCATGTCCAATGATGAAGATCAGCAGACTTACAAAGTCCTACACATCCACGACGTTTTGTATTTCCCTGATTCTGCGCACAAAGAATCATCCACCAGCATTTTTCTTCCTCATTCCAAATCACGTGCGGATCACGCCAGTCTGTCAGCAAATAGATTGATTCATCTGGTCCAAATGTCTCATCTGGATATTTTGTCCAGTTTGTCAAATCTGTACTTGTAGCATGGCACACATATTGACGCTGTGGCTGATCCTCAAATACACAATAATACAGATGATACAAACCCTCTACCTTAATTATACAGCCAGTTCCTCCAAGAATCCCAATTGCCGTCTCCGATTCATAATGAATCAGATCCTTTGTCGTCAAAAGATGCCATCCATACGTTTTATCACTTCCAAAATAAGGATTCCAGTTTTTTAAATAAAATAGCTTAAATTCTCCATTCTCATAATATGGAATCACATCGCCCACACGCGCATGATCCGGTGTATAAAATAACTGCATATAAACAATCCCTTTCTGTAATCTGCAAGTGGGCAGGAAAAACGTCTTCCTGCCCACTTTTAAATTTTAATAGCTATTCAGACCTACAATTCAATTTTACTTTATATTAATCTGAATAATTTTTACTTCATATACATTTCAGCAATTTCTTCCTGAATAGTAGATCCACCCTGCTCGTTCCACTGAGTTACAAAATCATCAAACGCTTCAATGCCAAGACTTCCAGATATAATTTTTACAAATGTTTCATCCTGTAATGCAAGAAGTGTAGACCAACGCTTCATCATTGTCTTTGTCGGTGCACCTGTATAAACACTCATCTTCATTCCAGCATCACGCAGCTCAGAATAACGTGTCCATGAACCAAACTTCGGTCCCCAACACATTGCATACTGGAATGCCGTCAAATCATCTGGATTTGCACTTCCAGTCTTGTCATATCCTTCATCTACGTAACGCTTAATACCAACATAGTAACGATATGCCTCTGGCATAAGCTCTTCTGGCTTTAATTCTCCTGCAAATACCTGTCCAATCGTTGTGTTATATCCAATTGCCTTATTCAAATATGGATCAAGAAGTGCATATGTATAATCACACTGATTAATACCAGTTTTTGAATTTACGCCCCATACTTCCAGGCTGTCAAGTGTTGCATCTGGACTATTGATACGGTCATTGTTAAAGTTAATCAATTTAATCAATGCTTCTGGATGCTCACAGTTTGCATTGACTGCATAGACATAATCAAAATTTGTATAGGAATATGCTGTTGCATCTCCACCTTCTACTGAAGGTGCATTGATAACCATCCATCCACAATCATTATTATTTGCAATCGCATCGCGGCCAGCTCCCCATGATATACCATCTGTTCCATAGAACAGTCCACATGTTCCTGCTGCAACTGCCTCACTAATTGCATCAGTGTCTGATACACCAAATTCTTCGTTAATCAAACCTTCGGAATACATAGCTGCCAACTTCTCAAGAGCATTTCTAGTTTCCTGTGATGTTGGCTCATAGGATACTGTTCCGTCATCATTTGGCATCCACATATATTGAAGAATAGATCCTCCAAATGCATTGACAACACCTTCTATTGTTCCATATCCAGCATAATCAGACATCTCATTACAAACACCAAGTCCCCATGTATCATCAACACCATTGCCATCTGGATCATCATTCTTAAATGCGCGGGCAACCTCAACAACATCATCAAGTGTCTTAGGAACATCTAAGCCTAACTTATCCAACCAATCTTTGCGAATCCAAAGGAACTGACTTGGAATACGCTCTGCATTACCGCTAGGGATACCATATAAAACATCATTTCTCTTTGCTGCTTCCAAAATTTTTCCACCGTCTGAATTCAGATTTTTCTTTGTCAGCTCTGATCCATACTGCTCTAGCACATCGTCAAGCGGTGCCAGTTTTCCAGCTTCTGCTAACTGCGAATATTCAGCTACTGGCAAATATAAAAGATCTGGAAGATCATCTGATGCAATAGCAAGCGTTACCTTCTGGCTATACTCATCTCCACTTGCACAAATCTGAAAATCAAGTGTAATTCCAAGATTATCGCGATATGCATTATAATACACGTTATTATACTGATTTTCACCATCTGCATAATTTACAGTTGCCGGATTCTGGTTTTTCAGGACAGTCAGCGTAACTGGCTCATCCATAGCCCACTCTGTTAAATTTTCTGCATCTTTTGTCTCATCTGCCATTGCAAAATTTGCCGGAATTGCCGTTGCTGCAAGCATTGCTGCACACATGAGGGACAAATTCTTTTTCTTCATATTAAAAATCCTCCTTTATTTTATGTGTATCCACACATTTTTACATAATTAATACAAACTCATATCAACCCTTTACGCTTCCCACTGTAATACCAGTAACGAAATATTTCTGAAGGAATGGGTAAAATACTAAAACTGGAAGGGTACATAATACAATACCCGCAGACTTTATTGAACGTCCTTCAAGATCTGCCAAAGCTGGGTTTGCTGCAATCTGCTCTGGGCGAAGATCCGAAGTTTTGAAATTTAATACATGGTATTGAAGAAATGTCATAAGCGGATAATTGTCAGTATGATTGTTATAAATCATACCATCAAACCACTCATTCCAATGTCCTACAATAATAAACAACGTTACCGTTGCCAGAGAAGGCAGTGACAATGGCAAATAAATTTTTAAAAGAATTGTCAGCCAGCCTGCTCCATCCACAACAGCTGCTTCCTCAATCTCATCTGGAATACCTCTAAAGAAGTTAAGCATCAGAAGTACATAAAACATCGTGACTGAATTAGGAAGAATCAATGCCCATATGGTATCCAGCATATGAAACTGCTTAATCACAAGATATGTAGGAATGATACCGCCATTGAAAATCATCGTGATCAAGAAAAAAGCTACATAGAACTTGCGGCTCTTAAAAAGTTTCTCACTCTTTGATAACGGATAAGCTACAGAAATCGTCATAATCAGATTTAAAACCACACCAAGCACAAGTCTCTTTACTGTTACTAACAATGCCGGAATCAATCCACTCTTTTGAAGCATATAAAGATAGGAACTGATCGTAAACTCCTTCGGAAGGAAGGTAACTGCTCCTGCATTTACCATATTTCTTGATGAAAATGATAGTGCAACAATATTCAACATTGGAAGAAGACATAAAAGTGCAAGCAATGTCA
>OGPB01002169.1_pt1 | contig 10269 bp, 7 predicted proteins | sample 1552821 | NCBI WGS metagenome assembly OGPB01 (sample SAMEA2580192, study PRJEB22360) | human gut metagenome | biome: human gut; feature: human-associated habitat; material: faeces | place: Denmark | collected 2008/2010 | reverse complement strand
ATTGCCGAGATCGCACCCCGCAAAAACGTGTTTGTCCGGCCGCCTGTGGCCAATCTGGATGTGCTGTTCCTTGTGGCCAGCACCACCCAGCCCACCCCCAGCACGCTGGTGCTGGACAAGCTCTCGGCCATCGCCGTGGACAAGGGGGTGCAGCCCGTCATCGTTTGCACCAAGGCTGACCTCGGCGAGGTGGAGTTCCTGCGCAGCGCCTATGAAAGATCCACTCTGCCCTTCATTGCCATCCGCTACGACAGCGGGGAAGGGCTGGACGAGGTCAGGCAGTGGATCAGCGGGCGGCTCTGCGCCTTCTGCGGCAACTCCGGTGTTGGCAAATCGACCCTGCTGAACACCCTGCTGCCTCAGGCCGAGCGGGAGACCAGCGCCATCAGCCAGAAGCTGGGGCGCGGCCGCCACACCACCCGCGAGGTGACCATCTTTGAGGCCTTTGGAGGCCGCATTGCGGATACCCCCGGCTTTGCCAGCCTGGAAGCCAACCGCGCCGGGTTCATCCCCAAGGAGAATCTGGAGCACGCCTTCCCGGAGTTCGGGCCCTACCTTGGGCAGTGTCAGTTCACGGGCTGCTCCCACCGCACGGAAAAGGGCTGTGCCATCCGCGCCGCTCTGGCCGAGGGAAAACTCTCCCAGACCCGGTACGACAGCTACTGTGCCATGTATGAGGAAGTCAAGGATGTCAAGGACTGGCAGAGGAGGGGAATGTGATGCGCTGCGTGATCCTCTCGGCCTGCCCGGTCTCGCCGGAGCTGAAGCGTCTGCTCCGCCCCGATGACTTCATCATCGCCTGTGATGCAGGCTATCGCAACTGCGCGCCGCTGGGCTGCAAGCCCAATATCATCCTGGGAGATTTCGATACCGCTCCCTGTCCGGTGCAGCAGAACGACGATATCATCGTCCTGCCTCACGTCAAGGACGACACCGACACCGAATATGCCGCCAAGCTTGCCAGTGAGAAGGGCTTTACCGAGGTGCTTCTTCTGGGCGCGCTGGGCGGCAGGCGGATCGAGCATACCCTCTCGAATCTTGCCACCGGCCTTGGGCTGGAAGAACGGGGGGTGCGGGCAACGCTTCAGGATGAGCGCAGCCGCATTACCTTTGTCCGCTCCGGCGAAACCCGCGCCTACCCGAAGGAGGAGTTCTTCTACTTCTCCGCTTTCCCCATGGAGGGCAGGGCGGAGGGCGTGTGTGAGCGCGGTTCCTACTATGAGCTCACCGATGATGTGCTGGTGGCCGGTTACCCGCTGGGAGTCAGCAATGAGTATGCCGAAGGCTCAGACTGCATCACCATCTCCACCCGCAAGGGGGCGCTGGTGGTTGTGGAAACGGTGCCGGATACACCGATCCTGACCGGGAACAAGGCCTAAGCCGCACACTTTGCCGTCCTGCCGCTTATATTGTGGTATCACACCACGAAAGGCGGGAGAGCGATGCAGGTGGTCGTTATCAAAAGCCCAAAGTGTCTGCGCGGCGTTCTGCGCAGGCTGTTCGGCATCAAAAAAGGATAAGAAAAATACCGGGGCAGGCAGCTGCTCCGGTATTTTTTGTGGCACATCATTCTTTTGTGGTATAGGTCAGATCCAGCACCGGGCCAAAGGGGTCAAAGATGAGGTTCTGGATGCCGGGTGCGATCAGCAGGCGCTTCTGCTGGGCAAACAGAGGGACCGCCACGGCATCGCTGAGCAGCTGGCGCTCACAATCGCCCAGCAGGCGGCAGCGGGAGCTTCCGGTGGCCTGGGTGCTGGCCTGCAGCTGGGTGGCATACAGGGAATCTGCATAGCCGGTCAGGCCGCCGCCCGCTGCAGTGAACTGGTTCAGCATGTTGTACACACTGCCGCCCTCGGCGCTGATGGGGGCCAAGGCGATGGTGTAGTCCCCCTCGGCCAGCCGTTTCGCAAAGGTCTCCTCGTCCACCTCCTCTACGGAGAAGAAGAGGGAAAACTCCTTTTGCCACACGCCATTGATCTCCTCAGCGGCGCTGGTCACGCCGGAACCGGCAGGCACCATCAGGCTGACCTTGTTGAAGTCGGAGGTGGTCAGCGTCTGCCGTGCCGTGAGGTAGAGCGCTCGGGCATCCACCGCGGCGGGAGTCACATCCCCGGCGGTATCCCGGTAGTTCATGCCGTCCACAGTCAGGCCGTCCGGTACCAGACCGTTGGCGGCGGCATAGAGCCCGCCGTCCGGCACCTCGGCTGCACCCCGCGCGGCGGAGGCCAGTGCCTGCCGCAGCTCAGTGGAAGCAAACACGCTGCTGCAGTTGAACAGCAGGCTCCATGTGGTATCGGAGTAGGAGAGGGAAGTCAGGGTAGTGGGCGCGGCGGTGTCGTCCGGGGCGGCAGAGCACTTCTCGTTGGCAATCAGCTCTGCGGCGGACTGCCCGGCGCTGTTGGTGTTCTGCACCAGCCGCAGGCTGTCGATGAGGCTGTCCGAGGGGGCACGCCGCAGGAACAGGCCGCTGGCTGTCCAGTTGTAGATGTAAAAGCTGCCGCTGGAAAGGGTGGACGATGCATTCAGACCGTAGGTGCCCCGGGTGGAATTGAAAAATTCCTCATCGCAGGGCATGGCACCGGGCAGGGTGAGCTTCTCGAGGAAGTTGTCATCGGCACTGCTCAGGTGGAACACCAGCGTCAGCGGCCCGGAGGCCGTGACTCCCAGCGCGCTCTCGGGCATCTGCCCGGCCAGCACGGCGGCGCTGTTTTCAAGGGCCGCAAACTCCACCGCGTAGGGGGAGTTGGTCTCCGCCCGGAACAAGCGCCGGAAAGCGAACACAAAATCCTCGGCGGTGATGGCGTAGTCAGTGGCGTTGCCCTTGGCGGCGGTGTAAGTCAGGCCGTCCTTGAGGTAGAAGGTGTAGGTGAGGCCATCGGAGGACTTCTCCCACCGTTCGCAGAGGGCAGGCTCATATTTGCCGCTGGGATCTTTGCGGACAAGGCCGCTGTACAGGTTCTCACAGGCGATGACATCCGCAGAAGCCGAGGCCACCTGCGGGTCAAGGTTGGCCGGGATGCTGTCCACGAACCAGGTGAAGCTGTTGGAGCCCGAACCACAGCCGGTCAGGGCAAAAACAAACGCAATGGTCAGCACCACTGCGGAAAAGCGGATCAGGGAATGTTTCAAGAAAATGCGCTCCTTGTAAGATGATACAATTAAAGTATAGCGGAAACGGTCGGAAAAGACAATCGACATTTTGTGAATTCAGATAGGATTTCGGTGCATCCGGGGCCAGAACAAGGTTTGGCGTTGCCAATTGGCTGGAAAAGGTGTAAAATGGAGCAGTGAATCAATTTCAGCCTGAATTTTCATAGAGGAGGTTCTTTCTTTATGCAGAAAGATCAGCAGAAGCTTGCAGAACTCATCCGGGGCAAAAAGGTGGCGTTCATCGGTGCCGGTGTCAGCCACAAGACCCTTATCAAGGAGTTTGTGGAGCTGGGGGCCCATGTGACCCTGTGCGACCAGAAAAAGAGCGTGGAGGAGTTTGGCGATTATGCCGCTACCATCCGGGAACTGGGCATTGACCTGAGCCTGGGTGAACACTATCTGGACGGCTTCAAGGGCCAGGATATCATCATGCGCACCCCCGGCTTTGTGGGCTACTTTGAAAAGCCCCTGCAGGATGCCATGGCGGCGGGCACCATGGTCACCAGCGAGGTCGAGCTTTTCTTCGATTTCTGCCCCTGCGAGATCGTGGCCGTGACCGGCTCTGACGGCAAGACCACCACCACCACCCTCATCTCCAAGTTCTACGAGGCCGCAGGCCGCAAGGTGCATCTGGGCGGCAACATCGGCGCTGCCCTGCTGCCCATGCTGCCTGAGGTCCGGCCGGAGGATGTGGCTGTGGTGGAGCTGTCCAGCTTCCAGCTCATCAGCATGCACCAGAGCCCGAAGATCGCGGTGGTGACCAACGTCACCCCCAACCACCTCGATCACCATAAGGATATGCAGGAGTACATCGACGCAAAACGCAACATCCTGCTCTACCAGAACCCGCCCTGCCGTGCCGTGCTGGGCTACGAGAACGAGATCAGCCGCTCCATGCAGAAGGACTGCAAGGGCAGGCAGGTCTGGTTCACCCGTCTGCACGATACTGACAACGGTGCATTCCTGCGCAAAGAGGACAATATGCTCTGCATGGCCGAGGACGGTGTGGTAACGCCCTTCCTGGCCCAGAAGGACATCAAGCTGCGGGGCCTGCACAATATCGAGAATCTGCTGGCCGCTGCCGCCGCAGTCTGGGGCGAGGTGCCCGTAGAGGCCATCCAGAAGGTGGGCAGCACCTTTACCGGCGTGGAGCACCGCATTGAGCCGGTGCGCACGCTGGATGGCGTGCTCTACTACAACGATTCCATCGGCACCAGCCCCACCCGCACCATTGCGGGCCTGCGCAGCTTTGACCAGAAGGTCATCCTCATTGCGGGCGGCTACGATAAGCACATCCCCTATGAGCCGCTGGCCCCCGAGATCGTGGCCCACGTCAAGGATCTGGTGCTGATGGGTGCCACTGGCCCCCGCATTGAAAAGGCCCTGCGGGAAGACCCCGGCTTCAACGAGGCCGCACTGCCCATCCAGCACGCGGACGATATGCAGCATGCTGTGGAACTGGCCCGTGCCGCCGCAAAGCCCGGCGATATCATCATCCTGTCTCCCGCCAGCGCCTCCTTCGACCTCTACCCTAACTTTGAGGTGCGCGGCCGCGAGTTCAAGAACATCGTCAACGCACTGAAATGATCACGCAGGTCAGAACGCCCCGCCAGAGGCAGCGGTTCCGCAGCGCCTGCCGTGGAAAGCTCTGCCTTGGGGTCACAATGCCGCAGGCGCTGGCGCTCTTCGGCAAAAGCCAGCCGGGCCGGTTCTTCGCCGGGCCAACGCTGGCGCTGGATGTGGGCGGCAGCACCGCCTGGCTGGCGGGCCACGCCAACCCGGACGAACTGGCCAGCTTCCTGCATTTCTGCGGCTGTAAGGCAGTCATCCTGGACGAAGCCGAGTGCCCGCCGCCCACCGGCTGGGCCCGGGCAAAGTCCCTTTTTGTCTTTGGCCTGGCACCGGGAAAGCAGCTGCCGGAACCCGCTGTGGAAGAAACGCTCTGGGCCTCCCTGCATTTTGATCCGGAGCCCCCGGCGGGCCCCGTTGCACAGATGCTGTTTCCGGACCGCCCCACGCGGCGGGATGACTTTTACTCTGAGCTCTGCTCAAAGCGCGCCCGCGGCAGGGCTGTGGTCTGGGCTCTGGAGCAGGGAGGGGAGCTTGCCTGCACCGTGGGCGCTTACGCCATTGGAACGGAGCAGGCTTACATGGCCTGCGGCGAGACTGCGGAGCCATTGCGGGGGCGCGGCATCGGCGGGCGGCTTATCGTCCGGCTGGCCAACACCCTCTCGGCGCAGGGCCTGCAGCCCCTTTTCCTCTGCTCCCCGGAACGGGTGCACTTTTATACCCGCCTCGGCTTTGAAAAGCTGGGAGAGTATGCCCGATATGAAAATAAAGATTAAGGAACCAAAATGTCAATGCTGAACCACTTTTTTGATTACAAACCCGAAGTCCTGGCGCTGGACGAAAAAGCCATGGAGCTCTGCCAGCCCTATTTCCGTCACATGGAGGAGATCCGGGACTACAACCAGCTGAAAATGCTCAAGGCCTTTGCCGATACCCAGATGTCCTCCACCGATATGCTGGGCACCACCGGCTATGGCCTGTGGGATACCGGCCGCGCCAAGCTCGAGCAGATCTTTGCCGAGGTGATGGGCGCGGAGGATGCCCTTGTGCGCAGTCAGTTCCAGAGCGGCACCCATACGCTGGCGGTGGCCCTGTTCGGCCTGCTGCGGGCAGGGGATACCCTGCTGGCTGCTACCGGCCGCCCCTACGATACGCTGGAGGGCGTGATCGGTCTGGACGGCAAGGGCAAGGGCACCGGCACCCTGATGGACTACGGCATCCGGTACGACGAAGCCCCCCTCAAGGCCGACTTCACCCCGGATTACGCGCTGATTGCTCAAAAGGCCCCGGGGGCAAAGGTCTGCCATATCCAGCGCAGCCGCGGCTACCTGCAGCGCAATGCCTTCGATCTGGATACCATTCAGAAGATCGCTGACACGGCCCGTGCCGCCAACCCCGGGATCATCATCTTTGTGGACAACTGCTATGGTGAGTTCACCCAGATGAAGGAGCCCTGCCAGGCCGGTGCGGACCTTGTGGTGGGCAGCCTCATCAAGAACCCGGGCGGCGGCATCGCCCCCACCGGCGGCTATATCGCGGGCCGGAAGGATCTGGTGGAGCTGTGTGCCTACCGCCTGAACGCCCCCGGTCTGGGCAAGGAGCTGGGCTGTACGCTGGAAACGCCCCGTGATATGTACCTTGGCTTCTACTATGCCCCCGGCGTGGTGTGTGAGGCCATCAAGACCGCCATCTATGCCCAGTGCCTGCTGGAGCTGGTGGGCAAAAAGCCCATCCCGCGCTACTGCGAGGACCACAACGATATCGTGACCTGCTTCGATGCCGATACCGCCGATGCCCTCATCGGCTTCTGCCGCGGCATTCAGGCCGCCAGCCCCGTGGACAGCTATGCAGCACCGGAACCCTCTCCGGAACCGGGCTATACCGATGAGGTCATCATGGCAAGCGGCAGCTTTACCCAGGGCAGCACCATCGAGCTCTCCTGTGACGGCCCCCTGCGTGAGCCTTACACCTGCTACCTGCAGGGCGGCCTGAACTTTGCCGCAAGCCGTGCCGGTGTCCTGCTGGCCGTGCAGAATGCTTATTTCAAGGATTGATTTTTTCAGAAAGAAAGCGTGAATCAAATGAATCGTGTTACTCCCATTGATGCCCGGATGCTGGAACGCTTTGAGCAGGGCTATGCTGCCCGCCCGGAGCTGAATGTGATGTCCAATGCAGTTTCCCGCACGGCTCTGCCGGACGCGGCCTTTGTGCCCGCCGCCGCTGCCAAGCTGCGGATGGACTTCTCTGTGCTGGTCAAGACCAATAACATCACCAACCAGAAGCAGAGCGGCCGCTGCTGGATGTTCTCCACCCTGAACGTCCTGCGCCAGCGGGTGATCGCCAAGTGTGATCTGGAGGATTTCTCCTTCTCTCCCACCTATCTGGCGTTCTACGATAAGCTGGAAAAGGCAAATCTCTTCCTTGAGAACATCCTTCACTTTGCGGATCAGGATCTGACAGACCGTGAGACCTACACCCTGCTGGGCAACCCGCTGCCCGACGGCGGCCAGTGGGATATGGCCATCAGCCTGATCAAAAAGTACGGCGTGGTGCCCTCCTGGGTCATGCCGGAGACAGTCCACTCCACCGGCACGGCCAAGTATCTGCCCATCCTGAACCGCAAGCTGCGGGAGGATGCGCTGGAACTGCGGGCCATGGCAAAAGAGGGAAAGGACACGGCCGCCCGCCGCGAGGAGATGCTGGCGGAGATCTACAACGCCCTGTGCATCCTCTACGGCCAGCCTCCCAGGAGCTTTGACTTTGAGTATACCGACAAGGATGAGCACTATCACTGCGAACGGAGCCTGACCCCGCACACCTTCCTGGAGAAATATGTGGGCAATGATCTGGATGATTACGTCGTCATCATCTCCTCGCCCATCCATGCGCTGAACCGCACCTACTGCCAGCCCTTTATGGGTGACGTGGTGGAGGAGAATATGTTTTGGCTCAACCTCTCGCAGGAGGAGCTGGAGGATCTGACCATCCGTCAGCTGCAGGCAGGGGAGGGGGTCATGTTCAGCTGCGACTGCCACCCCGACGGTGACCGTGCCAACGGTTATTGGGACCCCGACTGCTTCCAGTACGGCGAGGTGCTGGGCGGCCTGACCTTTGGCATGACCAAGGCCGAGCGGCTCCTCACCCGTGAAAGCACCATGAACCACTGCATGATGTTCTGCGGTGTCAATCTGGACGAGAACGGCAAGGCTGACCGCTGGAAGATCGAGAACAGCTGGGGCGATGCCTCCGGCCAGAAGGGCTACTACATCGGCAGCGAGAAGTGGTTCAAGGCCAATGTCTACCAGATCACCGTCCGCAAGAGCCTGCTGAGCGATGCCCAGCGCGCCCTGCTGGATCAGGAGCCCCTGCCCATGAAGCTGTGGGACCCGCTGGCTTAAATTTAAATAAGATGCTATAAAGAAATCCCCCCGCCTATGGCGGAGGGGATTTCTCTGTTAAGCGGATAATAGGGGAAGCTTCAACGTGAAGCAGCTGCCTTTGCCTACTTCACTTTCCAATAGGATTTCTCCGTGGTGCAGGTGGGCAAGCTCCTGCGCAATGGTCAGTCCCAGACCTGTGGAGTCGTGCTTGGAAGAGGTGGTGGTGTGGAAATACCGGTCAAATACGGCGGCCTGATCCTCCGGCGCAATGCCGCAGCCCGTGTCCCGGACGCTCACCAGAGCAGCACCGGCCTCCACCCGGCTGTTGACGGTGATGCTCCCTCCTGCAGGGGTGTAGTGAATGGCATTTGTCAACAGGTTCTGCAGGATCTGCTGCAGCCGGACCTGGTCGCCCCACACCGGCAGCTCCGGAGCCGGGGGAGCCTGAAGCACCACGCCCTTCTTCTCAGCCTCCTCCCGGCAGCTGTCACAGACCGCAGCGATGACCTCCCCCAGAGATACCCGGTCCTCGTTGAGCATCACCTGTTTCTGCTCCAGCTTTGCAGCCAGAAACAGATCCTCCGTCAGGCGGCGGAGAAAGGCCGTCCGCTGCTGTAAGGCGGGCAGCAGGGCCGGCAGGGCCTCCGGTGCAGCCTCCAGTGTGTCCAGTCCACTGCTGACCGCAAACAGGGGGCTTCGCAGGTCGTGGAAAATGTTCAGCATCATGCTTTTCCGGGCCTCGGTCTCCTCCGTCAGGGCCTTTGTCCGCTGAATGACCCGGGCATCCAGCTCCCGGGCCAGCTGCTCCGCCCGATCAAATTGCAGGGCATACCGGCGGCAGACGTAGGCCATGCAGCCCAGAGTAAAAGGCGCGTCGTAGATCCGGGCACACCGGAACAGGTAGAAAAACACGCTCTCCTGAAAAAACGGCACATGCATGCCCGGCAGGACCACCCATACCCGGAAGCCAATGGTGATGGCACAGGGAAACAGCATCAGCAGGGCAGCGTCGGAGCCCCGGGCATACATTGCCATCAGTATGCCCAGACAGTAGCCCATGCCCAAAAGCAGCCCCACCGCCCGTACACGGCTGGGGGGAATCAGCGTCAGAACAAGATACCCCAGCGTCAGAAGCAGGGAACGGAGCCGCTGCCCGTGAGACACCGGCACAGCCCCTGTCAGGGCGGTACACAGCAGGATACCTGCCAGAACCGTGACGGTAAAGAATCCCCGGCGGAAAAAGACGCTCCAGCCGGAACTCCCCACCGGAGCCAGAATGATCACCAGAGCCCAGAGGGTCAGCACCGTCAGATACAGCAGAAAATATCCCAGTTCCTTCTGAGGCTTGTATCGGTACAGGGCCAGCACCACCGCCCCCAGAGTGCAGAATACCGCAATGGCCATCCACTGCAGCACCGTGCGGAAGGTCAGGGCAGCCACTCCTTTTTCCGGGAACAGGGCAGCCCATGCCATCAATTGGGCTTCTGGGTCCATGCCGGGGACCCCAAAATCCGCCAGCGCCGGCAGTCGCTGGTTGAACCAGATCCCTGCCAACCCAATGGTCAGTGCCAGTGCCCCGGCGGCAGCCGGAAGCAGAAATCGCTTTTTTATCATAAAAAGACCCCCTGCAAAAACTTTGGAGAACCGGTTGAGAACAGCCCGGAAATACGGTATACTAGATAAAGATATTATAGCAAATTCACGCCGAAAAGGGGAGGGCAAACCGCATGATCCGCATTCTTCTGGTGGAAGACGATCCGGTGATCCGGGACACTACCAGCTATTTCTTGAAATGTCAGCAGAATTTTGAGGTGGTCTGTGCTGACACCGGCGGCGAAGCGCTGAGCCACGCCCGGGAAAAGTTCGATGTGATCCTGATGGATATCCTTCTGCCGGACACCAACGGCATGGATCTGTGCCAGCGCCTGCGCAGCTGGCACCACTGCCCCATCATTTTTACTTCCTGTCTGGACGATACAGACACAGTGGTACGGGCACTGGAATTGGGCGGCGATGATTTCCTGACCAAGCCCTACAACCACAAAGTTCTGCTGGCCCGCATCATGGCAAACATCCGCCGTGTCCAGATGGATGCCGCAGAGCCCAGCGTCAGCGGCTACCACTGTGCGGCCTTTACGCTGGATTCCAACAGCCATTGCGTGGAAAAGGA
>OGPB01002159.1_pt1 | contig 10303 bp, 6 predicted proteins | sample 1552821 | NCBI WGS metagenome assembly OGPB01 (sample SAMEA2580192, study PRJEB22360) | human gut metagenome | biome: human gut; feature: human-associated habitat; material: faeces | place: Denmark | collected 2008/2010 | reverse complement strand
AATGAGAGATCCAGTCCCATCATCGCTCCGAGATTGAGCTGTGGATCTGCCAGAACATCTGCTTCATCTTCATAAAGATAGATATCAAGATCTGGTTTTTGTTCCATCAGATATGGAAGGGCCATTACATGATCAAAATGCCCATGTGTCAGACATACGCCTGCCAGTTCCATTCCATCTTCTTCTAATGTATTCATAATACGTTCTCCCTGATCTCCCGGATCAAAGACGAATGCCTGATTTGTTTTTGTATTCTCAACGATATAACAATTTGTCTGCATCTGTCCAAGACAGATCGTTACCATCTTAAGAGGTCTGTCAAGTCTTAATGTTGTTTCGCTCATATTTTCACCTATCCTGCTGTTCTTTCTATGTCGATCACGCCTTCTACATTCCTGATCTTCGCAATAATACGGTTCAACTGCTCTACGCCTGTAATATCAAAGGACATACTAAGCGTTGCTCTTCCTTTCTTATTGTTTGATACATTGATCGTAATGATATCAATATCAAGTTCTAAGAAAATCTTAGAAACTTCTGCCAGAAGGCCTTTCCGATTATTCGCATAGATATTAATCTCTGTTGTATATGTCTGCGTTGTATCAGCTTCACTTACCTGCCATTCTGCTTCGATCAAACGTGCCCTGTCTGATTCTGGCATATTCAGCAGATTAATACAATCTGTTCTATGAATAGAAATTCCACGTCCTCTTGTAATAAATCCAACGATCTCATCTCCTGGTACTGGATTACAACACTTTGAAAAACGAACAGCAACATCATTCGCTCCACGTACAACAATTCCTCCTTTGGATTTCTCATCCTTTTTCTTCTCTGGATTCGCTGCTGCCGCCTGTGCTGCTTCTGTTGTTTTCTGCAAGATCTGTTCATCCGTGATCTTTTGTTTCTGGATCTTACGGTCTTCTTCCTGCATCTTATTGATAACCTGGCCTTCTTTTAAACCACCATGTCCAACAGCTGCACATACAGAATCCCAGTCTTTAAATCCGTATTTTAGTTCAACCTTCTTAATGTATTCAGGTTTCATGAGTTCTGGGAGCCTGATGCTCTTGCTCTTACAGTATTTTTCTAACAGTTCCTTACCTCTGACGATATTCTCTTCCTTGAACTGTCGTTTAAACCACTGATTGATCTTACTTCTTGCCTGTGCTGATTTTACGATTCCTAACCAGTCTCTGCTAGGTCCTTTTGAATTCTGTGATGTAATGATCTCTACACGATCACCATTCTGCAAATGATAATCAAATGGTACCTGTCTTCCATTGACCCTGGCTCCAACCATCTTATTACCGACTGCACTATGGATTGAATATGCAAAATCGATCGGTGTCGAACCTGCCGGAAGGGTCTTTACATCTCCATTTGGTGTAAAGCAGTATACACTGTCTGCAAACAGATCCAGATCATTTTTCAGAAGACTCATGAACTCTTTATTATCAGACATGTCTCTCTGCCATTCCAGGATCTGACGCAGCCAGTTCAGCTTCTCTTCCTGTGTGTTCAGTCCTTTCGTGTTGCTTCCGCCTGTCTCTTTATATTTCCAGTGTGCTGCGATACCATATTCCGCTGTCTTATGCATCTCTTCTGTACGGATCTGGATCTCGAACGGCTGTCCGGAAGGTCCGATCAGCGTTGTATGCAGAGACTGGTACATATTCGCCTTCGGCATAGCAATATAATCCTTGAAACGTCCCGGAATCGGCGTATACATCTCATGGATCACACCAAGTGCTGCGTAACAGTCTTTCACTGAATCTACGATAATGCGGACAGCGAACAGGTCATACACCTGGTCAAGTGTCTTGTTCTGATTCACCATCTTCTTATAAATACTGAAGAAATGTTTTACACGTCCGTATACTTTCGCTTCAATATCAGCATTCTTCATATGCTTTGATACTTCAGCAACGATCTGTTGCACAAATTCTTCACGTTCCGTCTTACGTGCATTCAGATCATGCACCAGCTGATTATAAACTTCCGGCTGATAATATTTCAGAGAAAGGTCATCGAGTTCTGTCTTGATCTTTGAAATACCGAGACGCTGGGCGATCGGAGCGTAGATATCCATCGTCTCTCTTGATTTCTCTTTCTGCTTCGCCGGTGTCATAAACTCCATTGTACGCATATTATGCAGACGATCTGCCAGTTTCACGATAATAACACGGATATCCTTCGCCATCGCAAGGAACATCTTTCTTAAGTTCTCTGCCTGGGCCTCCAGCTTATCCTTGGAATAGTTCAACTGTCCCAGCTTGGTAACACCGTCTACAAGAAGTGCCACCTCTTCACCAAACTCTGCTGAGATCTCATCGAGTGTCATTGTCGTATCTTCTACCACGTCATGAAGCATTCCAGCCACGATCGTTTCTTTGTCCATCTCGAGATCTGCAAGTATGATTGCCACCCAGAGTGGATGGATGATATAAGGTTCTCCGGATTTACGGAACTGATTCTTATGCGCTTCTTTGCCTATCTGATAGGCCTTCTCGATCATCGTAATATCCGCAGAGGGGTGATACTTACGCACGCGAGCTATTAAGGCCTGATATAACTCCTCCGGATCCTGATAATCCTCTGGTGCTTTTACTGCATGCCCGTCCACTATCTCCAGATTTTTATTCAGATCTTCATATTCCCGAGTGCCTGCCATATCATCTTCCCCCTTCATTCATCCTGTGTTCTGTTCAGATCCAACTTCCAAAATGCTTCGCTTCGTATTTCGTCAGTATGGCATATCCGACAATTTTAGACACAAAACGCCTTAGTTCTGAACAATTAATATGATTTAGTATATCACTATTTTTCCCTTTTTCAAATAAGAACTTCCCATTCTTCTTCATTTTAAGCAATTTGTACGGTTTTTTCGATATTATCTACTGATAATTGACAATTGTAAGCTGAATTGTTCTTCGTCCCATGTACTCATTGATGGATGGATAGTATGTAAAAGACATGATCTGCTTCTTTTCCATCTGCCGCAGACAGTCTTCCACTTCTCCGAAATAAACCGCTTCCATCTGATTTCCCTGCTGGTCCTCCAGTCTGCATTTCAGCACATTCCGGTTCTTTCCGAAGATTCTTGGCTGGATCACACGCAGTTTACTTTCTGCAAATAACGGTTTCCCATTGCCTTTTCCAAAAGGCTCCAATATCTTAAGCTCATGGATCAGCTCTTCATTAATATATGGAAACGGAAGCCGCATATCGATCGACACCTTCATCTGCAGGTCCTCTTCTGTCAGATCCGCCAGTTCATTGATCCGTTTCCGGAAAACTTCGACCTTTTCCTCTTCTAAAGAAAGTCCTGCTGCCAGCTTATGTCCTCCGAACTTCGTAAATAATTCCCTGCAGCGGCTCATTTCTGCAAACATATCATAGGCTTCGATCGACCGTCCGGACCCTTTCACCCCTGTCTCCCCCTTTGTCAGTACAAAGGTCGGACGATAATAACGTTCCTTGATCCTCCCCGCAATAATTCCGGCGATACTTTCGTGACACTCTGGAAGATACACGACCAGCACCTGGTCGTCCTTCCAGGAACTTGATTCAATCTGCCGTACAGCTTCTTCTACACCTTCTTCGGTCATTTCTTTCCGGCTGTCATTTAATTCTTTCAGATCTGCTGCCAGTGTCACTGCCTCTCTCCGGTTCGATGCATTAAGGAGTTCCAGTGCACGCTTGGCTGTATCCAGTCTTCCGCCGGCATTGATGCACGGTCCGATCACAAATCCGATATGATAAGTATTCAGGTTCGCTGTATCTACCCCTGTACATTGCATCAATGCGTGAAGCCCTTCATTCTTCGTTGTCTTCAGAAGCTCAAGTCCCTTTTTCACAAAGACACGATTCTCTCCAACCAGATCCATCACATCACCGATCGTGGCAATCGCAACATTTTCCATCAGGCTTTCCTGCAGATGCTCTACCTCCTGCTCTGACTTTCCAGACACTCTGTACAAAACCTCAACCAGCTTATACGCTACAGCTGCGCCACACAGCCCTTTAAATGGATACTCACAATCTGCTCTGTGCGGATCGACCACTGCATCCGCCGGTGGCAGAAGATACTTTTTCTCCCCATTTTCTTCCAGATACGGAACTTCATGGTGATCTGTCACAACGATCGTCATCCCATTTTCTTTTCCGTAAGCGATCTCGTTCATTGCCGCAATTCCATTATCACAGGTGATGATCGTATCTACATCATCCTCCAGTGCACGGTCGATCAGCATCTGATTCAATCCATATCCGTCTTTGATCCTGTCTGGAATATCCGTATCGACATCTGCCCCAAGTCCTGCAAGCCCCTGTTGCAAAATATACGTTGCATTGACTCCATCAATATCATAATCACCGATCACACGGATTTTCTTTCCTTCTTCTATTTTCTCCTTAAGAATATCTACTGCACGATCCATATCTTTCATCAGTAAACCGTCATACAGATCCTCCACTGTTCCATTCAGATAAAAATCAATTGCTTCATCTCCGATCACATCACGGTTCCTCATCAGTCGTGCAATGATCGGGGAGATCTGATATTTCTCTGCTATTCCATTAAAATCCGCCTTTTTCATTGCGACGAACCATTTCTCCATCCAAATACCCTCCCAGTCTGTCAGTATCATATTTTCTTATTATAGCAAAAATCTGCCGTATCGAAAATCATTTTTCATTTCCGATACGGCAGATTCTATTTCGTTACTGTTTCCAGGCTGCTATTTATTTCTTAGCGTTTTTTGCTCTTTTTGTTCTTGAAAGAAGTCTTCTTTCCTTTTTTCTTCCTGGAGCTGTCGTCTGCAGATGTATCTGCTGCGTTACTCTCTGTGGAAGTAGTTCCTTCTTTCTTGTCTGCTGCTTTTACAGAAACTGTCTTTGTGCCGGAAGCTGCTCTCGCAGCCTTCGCTTCCTCACCAAGTCTTGTCTTCATCACATACCACAGTGCACCTGTGATACATACGGATGTATATCCACCGCAGATGATACCTACCATCAGAGGTGCAGCGAATTCCTTAATGGAGCTTACACCAAGGATATACAGAGCAACGACCATGACAAATGTTGTAAAGTTTGTATAGATCGTTCTTGTCAGTGTCTGAGTAATACAGCGGTTTACAAGATCCTTCAGATCTTCTGTACGGCTCTTTGTTGCCAGCGCCTCACGGATACGGTCAAAGATAACGATCGTACCATTGATAGAATATCCGACAATTGTCAGCATACATGCGATAAATGTATTTCCAACAGATACTCTTGCGATTACATAGAACCCGAGAACTACAAGTACGTCATGCATCAGTGCGACAACAGCACTTGTTGCGAAACGGATATCTTTGAAACGGAACCAGATGTAAAGCAGCATACAGATTGTAGCAATGATCACAGCTATAACAGCGTCTCTTCTCATCTCGGAACTTACTGTTGAACTGATATTTTCTGTAGCGATATCAGATGCCTCTACCCCGTAGTTCTCATTCAGATAAGAAGCAAGTGCTTCACGTTTCTCAAGATCAAGTGTCTGTGTCTTGAAGACTACCTGATTGCTGTCTTTTACTGTCTGAACCTGAATATTCTTATCTCCTGTGATCTCTTCCAGGCTTGGGATCATCTGGCTGTCGATCTCTTCCAGTGCATATTCTTTATCAAATGTTACATTTGTTGAAGTACCGCCTACAAAATCAAGGCTGTAATTCATTGCGCCGATTCCTCTTGCATGGTTCACACCCATCATGACCGGTCCGGCCAGACAAAGGATGATAGAAATAACGAAGAAGATTTTTTTCTTTCCAAGGAAATCAACCGGTTTACGTTCTTTCAGATGTCTTCCGTATACTTTCTCATTGTGGATGCCTGCTCCATAGAATGCAAAGATGATCAGTCTTGTGATCACGAGTGCTGTAAACATGGATACGACGATACCCAGTGCAAGTGTCTGGGCGAATCCCTTTACAGTACCGCTTCCGCGAAGCCACAGCACACCGGCTGCGATCAGTGTTGTGATATTTCCGTCAACGATTGCGGACATTGCTTTCTGGAATCCTGATTTCAGAGAAGCGTGTACACTCTTTCCTGCTGTCAGCTCTTCTTTCACACGGGCGAAGATGATAACGTTCGCATCTACCGCCATACCGATACCGAGGATGATACCTGCGATACCCGGAAGTGTCAGTGTAATGTCAAATGCATTCAGAAGGATCAGGATCAATTCTGTGTAAAGGATCAGTGCAAGGCTGGATGCAAGTCCCGGAAGGAGGTATACCCAGCACATGAATACACATACGATTGCCAGACCGATGATACCTGCGATCAGACTTCCTTTCAGAGCGTCCTGTCCAAGCTGTGCTCCTACTACTTCTGAACTAAGCTCTTCAAGTTCCAGATTCAATCCACCGATACGGATTGTAGAAGCGATGTTATCAGCCTCTTCATAATCCATGTTTCCTGAAATCTGAGCTTTTCCATTCTCAATCACTGCATTTACGCTTGGCACGCTAATCAGAGAACCATCATAGTAAATAGCGATTGTGTCATGGTTATTGTTATAAGCTTCTTCTGTTGCTGTCTTGAACTTCTCTGCACCCTCATCTGTCAACTCAAGATCAACACCATACTTTTTATTTCCTGTTGTTGAGTCGTTGAGCACTCCGGCTGAAGCTGTCTTTACTTCTGTACCTGTCAGTACGATGGAGTCTGTATCTTTCAGTTCGTCGATTGACTTATTCAGTGTATATCCGGAAGCTGTCAGGGAATAGTTTTCATTTCCCTCACTGTCTTTATGCTTGATAAAGTACAGTGAACCCGGCTGTCCAAGTTCTTCCAGGATCTTGTTTGCGTCGCTCACACCCGGAATCTCGATACTGATACGGTTGTCTCCAACCTGATAAGCCTGTGCCTCTGTGCTGTACTGCTCCACACGTTTCTGAAGCTTGTACACGGTGTCATCCATGTCTGCCTGAGATGGCTTGTCACCTTTTACCTGATATGTAATGCTGACTCCGCCTTCCAGGTCAAGACCGAGATTAATGTTCTTCGCAGCTCCCATTCCCTTTAAATCAAGTCCAAGCACACAGGTCATACCGAAGAGTGCTGTAACTGCGATTACGAGAATGAGGCTGAGAATACTCTTACCTTTCTTCATCTCTTTCTTTCCTTTCTTGACTGCTGCTCTCTAACTTTATTGTTCTTCATCCGCCAGGGCAGCCTTTATCATGATCGCACATTCCACACGTTTTCTCTCCATCTCACAGCTCACTTCGTAAGTATCATGGATCGTATTGTGGAACTTGTAAGAATTCGCCATACAGCCACCACTGCAGTAGAATCTGGCAAAGCAGGTTCTGCAGCTTTCCTTGGAATATACGCTGCATCCACGGAATTCTTCCGCAATCTCCGGTTTTGTAATTCCCTCATCGACATTTCCCATGAGGAATTCTTCCTGTCCTACAAACTGATGACATGGGTAGAAATCTCCCCAAGGTGTCACTGCCAGATACTCTGTACCTGAACCACAGCCGGACAGACGCTTGGACACGCACGGTCCTCCTTCAAGATCGATCATGAAGTGGAAGAAATTGAATCCTCTTCCGCTCTTCTCACGCTCGATCAGGAATTTTGAGAGTTTATCATATTCTTCAAAGATCTGTGGAAGATCTTCTTTCTGGATTGCATATGGTTCTGTGTCATCACCTACTACAGGTTCGATTGACATCTGCTTGAATCCAAGATCTGCGAAATGTTCTACATCCTTGGAAAAATCCAGGTTATTTCTTGTAAATGTACCTCTAATGTAGTACTTCTCCTGATTACGGCTCTCTGCCAGCTTCTGGAACTTCGGAACGATCAGATCATAGCTTCCTTTTCCGTTACGGAACGGGCGCATCTGATCATTCACTTCTTTTCTTCCGTCAAGACTGATGACAACGTTGTCCATCTCTTTGTTCACGAACTCCTGAACTTCATCGTTCAAAAGAACTCCGTTTGTTGTAAGTGTGAAACGGAAATGCTTGTCATGAAGTTTCTCCTGCTCTCTTCCGTAAGCAACCAGGTCTTTGACAACCTGCCAGTTCATCAGTGGCTCACCACCGAAGAAGTCAACCTCAAGGTTTCTTCTTGTTCCTGAATTCGCGATCAGGAAATCAAGTGCTTTCTTACCAACCTCGTAAGACATCAAAGCTCTGCGGCCGTGGTATTCGCCCTCTTCCGCAAAGCAGTACTTACAGGCAAGGTTACAGTCATGTGCAATATGAAGACATAAAGCCTTAACAACTGTCTTACGCTGCTTTACAACGTCGATAAAGCTCTCATAAATGTCTTTTGTAAACAGACGTCCCTGTTCCGTCAGTTCTGTTACTGCCTCTAAAATATCCAGCAGATCTTTCTCAGAATATTTCTCTCCAAGCTCTTTTTTCAATGCTTCTGCTGTTTCCGGAGATTTCAATGTCTCCACTGTATGATCTTCATTCATGCGATTAAGCACTTCGATGACATCATACGCTTCCTGATCCACAACATGTACAGCTCCACTGTTCACGTCGAGGACGATATTATATCCATTGTTCTGGTACTGATGTATCACGTGGATACCTCGCTTTCTATATGTATTTGTAAATCTATTTGTAACTGTTCAAAGCCCGGCATTTTCACAATGCAGCTCTAAGCAGATACGTCTAAAACATGCTTAAGGCAGCGATTTGCACCGCTGCCTCACCTGTAATCCTGTTGCTGTTTTTTGCATAATTGCAGGCAGTATCACCGCTCAAAGCAACTCTGCAGCAACATTATCTTCACTTTCAGGTTTTCTTATTTTGCGTTTTCGCAAGTCTGGTTTCCTACTGTACAGGATGTCTTACATGCAGACTGGCAAGATGTCTGGCACTCTCCGCATCCACCTTTTTTAACTGTGTTGTTCAGTGTCTGTGTATTCAGTGTTTTAATGTGTTTCATTTTTACTCCTCCTAACTTCGCACATATTGCTTTCGCTATTATAGCACACACAGCCAGGTTTTTAAAGTATTTTTTCACACATCCGGCTGGTTTTTCTTCATGAGACCATCCCTCCGAGCATTCCGCCTCCGGTACAAAGTACAAATGTCAGAAACAAATCGCCTGTCCCTGACGAAACCTCACGGTACATTCCAAATGAGATGATCAGTAATAAAACAAAATAAACCACACCGGTTCCAAGCCCCCAGAGGAACTTCTTTTGGCCCTCCAGTTTTCCCATCACAAAACCACCGGAAAAAGTTCCTATTACATAAATGAGAATAATTCCCAGATTTACATTTTCTTCACTCAATCCTGCTTTATAAAGGAGAAGTGCAAGAATTAACAGAAACATCCCTGTGACCAGATAGGCGCAAAGTAATGCCTTCACTAAATTTTCTGCGTATATTATCCCTTTTTTCCCATGATTTTCTCTCATTTTCTTTTCCTTTCGATGCATGTCCGGTTTTCCACTGATACTATTCTATGCATCCTCCCGGAAAAATATGACACTTTTAACTTAACTGCCTCCCAAGCAGATCTGCTGCGCCTGCCGCAAACTTCTTTTCCATTTCTCCAAAATGCTTTTTCTCATTTTTCTGCAGAAAGATCACTCCACCTGCAATATCACCTTCACTGAGAATCACACTGATTATTTCCTCGCTGTATTCACTCCTGTCTTTTGTAATTGCTACAAACTCAGCGTCACTGCTCTTTTTCAACACGGTCTTTCTTTCTTGAAACACTTCTGCCAGCTCTGCACTCAACAGCATTTCCTGAAGTTCTTTCTTCCCGTTTCCTGCTGCCGCGATCACCTGATCCGTGTCAGTGATACAGACCGTACAATCAAGTGTCTTTGAAAGACTATCTGCATAAATCCCTGCCAGTGTTCCTAATTCACCGATCGGAGAATATTTCTTTAAAATCACCTTTCCTTCTCTGTCTGTAAAAATCTCCAGTGGCGTTCCTTCCTTGATCCGCAGTGTCTTTCGTATCTCTTTTGGAATCACAACCCTGCCCAGATCATCGATCCTGCGAACAATTCCCGTTGCTTTCATCTTCCTGAATTCCTCCTGTATTTTCTGTTCATTGTACGTCAATGTTATGTTAACTATTTGTTTTTCATATGGTTATTATGCGAAAAACTGGGAGAAATATGCATAAAAATCTCTTATTTATCTGTCGCAGGAGCCGCATTGTCGTATGCCTGCTGCAGAAATACTTCCTGAGAATTAAGCGGAGCATTATCGGATGGTTCGATCTTATAATTTCCCTTATTGTTCATGATCCTTGCTTT
>OGPB01002144.1_pt1 | contig 10373 bp, 8 predicted proteins | sample 1552821 | NCBI WGS metagenome assembly OGPB01 (sample SAMEA2580192, study PRJEB22360) | human gut metagenome | biome: human gut; feature: human-associated habitat; material: faeces | place: Denmark | collected 2008/2010 | reverse complement strand
TAAGGCAAAAACACGGAGGCAAAAGATTGTAAGAGAGCGGATCATCTTTTCAATATCTTGTTGTGTGGCAGCCGATCCCCTTCTTTTTCTTCGCAATTTCCCCTGAAATAATGTACAATGGTACTGACCATTGTCGTTTAAAGGAGCCAGTCATCATGACCATCCCGCCCTGTTTTTCTTTCTTGAAAAAAATTTCGCGTTTTCCCTGGCCCCTGCGCCAAGGAGCGCTCCTTTTTGCTTTTACGGCCTTTGTCATCCTACCCGGCACGGCAGAACCTAAAAAGGAGCTGCCGCCGCTCCTCAAGGTTCACGAGGCGGAAATCGCCATTGGCTTGTTGCAAAGGGAAGACCTTCCCCTGCACGATTCTTATGCACTGCAGCAGAAACTTCCTGCAAGGATTGCCGTCGTAACACAGGAAAGACCGGTACCGCCAAAGGAAGAGCCGCCGCAAAAGACGGTTACGGTCCTTACCATTTCCGCAGCAGGGGACTGCACCCTTGGAACGGATGAGTCCTTTGGCTATGAGGGGACGTTTCCCGCTTCCTATGACGCGGCCAATGGGGATGCATCGGTCTTTTTGAAGGGCGTAGCGTCAATCTTTGCCCATGATGATCTCACCCTTGTCAATATGGAGGGAGCCCTGACAGAAAGTACGGACCGGCAGGACAAGACCTTTGCTTTTAAAGGAAAGGCCGACTATGTGCGGGTTCTTACGGAAGGCAGCGTCGAAGCAGCGACCCTTGCCAATAATCACAGCTATGACTATGGGAATGAAGGCTATTGGGATACGTTCGGCACCTTAGGAAAGGCTGGCGTCATGCCCTTTGGCTACGAAGAAAGCCCCGTCATGCTCATCAAGGGCATTCCCGTTGGCCTGATTGGTATCAACGACCTTACGGGCGGCGCGGAGACACAGCTCATTGCGGAACTGGAAAAAGTGAAGCGAAAGGGCGCCCGTCTCATCATCTGCTATTTCCACTGGGGAACGGAGCTTGAGCCCTATGCCGACGAGAACCAGCGCGATCTTGCCCATCTTGCCATCGACCACGGCGCTCATTTGGTTCTGGGTGCCCATCCCCACATTGTGCAGGGAACGGAGACCTATAAAGGGCGGCGCATCATCTACAGTCTGGGAAATTTCTGCTTCGGCGGCAACAGCAATCCCCGTGACAAAGATGCCCTCATTTACCAGGAACGCTTTGCCTTTGAAGATGGGTACCTTCATGGTTCTGATGGCGGCACGCTCATTGCCTGCCGCATTTCCTCGACACCTTATTATAATGACTATCGGCCTGTTCTTTATGAGGGGGCCGAAAAGGAACGGGTCCTTCAAAAGATTGCGGACCGGTCCTAACGAAAAAGAAATGAAGTGATTGTATGGCACAAAGCCGCACTAAGGATATGACCCAAGGGTCCATCCTGCCTCTTATTGTAAAATTCAGTCTGCCTCTTCTCATGGGGAACCTCTTCCAACAGACCTATAATCTTGTCGATACGGCCATTGTGGGACAAACCTTGGGGGCTAAGGCCCTTGCCGCCGTAGGCTCGTCGACAAGCATCCAGTTCCTCGTCATGGGGTTTTGCATTGGCATGAGTCTGGGCTTTTCCATCCCTGTGGGACAGCGCTTTGGCGCCAAGGATTACAGCGGCATGCACCGCTATGAATATGCAGGTGGAATCCTTGCCGCCTTATTTGCTGGCCTTGTGACCCTCTTGACGACGGTTTTCTGCAATCACATTCTCCATCTCCTGCAGGTGCCGGAAGAAATCTTTCATGATGCATGGGTCTATCTCATCATCATCTTCTGTGAGATTCCCTTTACGGTCATGTATAATTATCTTGCTGGACTCATGCGGGCCATTGGCGACTCCAAGACGCCTTTTATCTATCTTGCCGTGGCGTCGATCCTTAATATTGGACTGGACTTTCTTTTTATCGTCAATGTTGGGATGGGGGTTGCCGGAGCGGCTTTGGCCACGGTCCTTTCTCAGGCCCTTTCGGCGCTCCTTTGCCTTTATGCGGTGGCGCGCCGTTACGATGTCCTTCATATCGAAGAAGAGGCCCGTCACTACGATTTCCTTGAAGGAAGAGACCTCATGGGCATCGGTATTCCCATGGGGCTGCAGTACTCCATTACGGCCATTGGCTCCATGGTCATGCAGAGCGCCAATAATTCCCTGGGAACGCAGTTTGTATCGGCCTTTACGGCAGGAACAAAGATCAAGCTCTTTCTTCTCGCACCTTTTGATGCCTTTGCCACGGCTGTTTCCACTTTTGTGGCCCAAAACTTCGGTGCCCGCCAGACGGACCGCATCCGCAAGGGCATTTACAAGGGCACCATCGTCAGCGTCCTTTACGGTGCGATTTTTGGTCTTTTTGCCATGATTTTGTGGGGCCGGGACCTGTGCCTGCTCTTTCTTGACGCGGCAAATACCGTCGAACTGGACCTTGCCGCCCTTTACCTGCGCCGCATGGGGTACTGTCTGTGGGTGCTGGGGATCTTGAATGTGTGCCGCATGAGCATCCAAGGCCTGGGCAATGCCCGCAAGGCCATGATGAGCGGGGTCCTTGAGATGATTGCCCGCACCGTCGTGTCCGTCCTTTTTGTTGGCTCCTTTGGCTATGATGCCATTACTTGGGCTGACCAGGCGGCGTGGTTTGCAGCGACTTTCTTTGTTGTGCCTATGGTCATCTATTCCATCCGCAATGTAGAGCAGCATTTTAAGGGGGCCCTGTCATGAGTGAAAAAACCATCCTTGTGAGTGCCTGTCTTTTGGGAACGCCCTGTCGCTATGACGGGAAAAGTAAGCCCCACCGGTTGGTCCAGGCCTTTTTGAAAGCCTCTCATGCCCGCGTCATTCCCATCTGTCCAGAAGTGATGGGCGGACTGTTGACGCCGCGCCCGCCGGCAGAAATCCAGCCTGATGGCCGCGTCAGGACCCAAAGCGGTCTTGATGTGACGGACGCTTATGATCAAGGGGCTGAAAAAGTCCTGCACCTTGCGCAAAAAGAGGGCGCCGATCTTGTTATCCTCCAGGCAAAAAGTCCCAGCTGCGGCGTTTCATCCCGCTACGATGGCTCCTTTACGAAAACCCTTGTAAAGGAGCCTGGCATTACGGCGCGCCTCTTAAAGGCCCATGGCCTCCAGCTTTTGGAGCCGCAGGATCTTGAAGGAAAGAATCTTTTTTGAAAGGAGAAAATATGATGACCAACTATTGTGCTCACTGTGGCCGCATTCTTCCCGAAAACGCCGCGTTCTGCCCAGCGTGCGGAACACCTGTGATAGAGGCCGCCTCCAATCATCAGGAACCAAAGGAGCCAGAAACGTTTTTTGAGCGTTTCAAAGCCGACTATTGGGGAACAAAGGGACGGCTCTGCCGCAAGGCCTATCTCCTGCGCAGCCTTTCTGTTTTTGCTTTATCATTTCTTTTCGTAGCCCTTTATATGGCCGGGCAGTTTTATTTTGCCAAGACGCTGCAGGAAGCGAGCGGGCCTCTTTTTATTGTCCTTTTCATGATGGTAAACAGCCTCGTGATGATGGCTCTTTTCATCATGCCCCAGAATGATCCTTCTCATGCTTGCCATTCGCCGTGCCCATGATTTAGGAAAATCAGGGGAGATCGTGGCGTTTATATGGGTTCCCTTTTATGGCCTTTATGTTGCCTTTATGCTTTGCGCCGAAAAGGGAACGGAAGGGGAGAACCGCTATGGACCGGATCCCCTTGCCGAAGAGGGCGTGCATTCGTGAAAAAACGGCTCTTGATCCTTTTTAGCTGCGCCCTGTTGCTGCCGAGCGCCTGCGGTTTTTCCGCACCGGGAAAAAAGGCGGAACGGCCGGCCATCATCCAAAAGTACGTGGCTCAATCACCCAAACGCAACACACTCATGAAAGCTTACAGCAAGCTTCACTATGGCCGGGAAATGACGGACATCAAACCCCGCGCCGTTGTCGTCCACTGGACGGCCAATGATTCCCAAGAGGGAACATACCAATTTTTTTACGCCGAGGAAAATCCAAGGCTTTCCTATGGCACGCTCAATGTGGGCGCCCAGTTTCTTGTGGGCCGGGATGGGGCCCTTTGGCAGCTCCTGCCGGAAACGTACTTTTGGGCCGACAACGGCCCTTGCCCGCCATGCCATTGGGCTCAATTGGTGCGCCATCGGCATTGAAAACGTGGGCGGCGCCAGGGGTAAAGAAGACCTTACGGAGGCCCAACTTAGGGCCAATATTGCTCTCATTTCCTATTTGAAGGATAAGTACCCGACCCTTACGACGGTCCTTGGTCATTATGAGCAGGATAAGGCGAAACAGACGGACCTTTGGCGCGAAGACGTGCCGAACTATTACCATGGAAAGATTGATCCCGGGCCTACCTTTATGAAGGGCTTGCGGGAGGCGCTTACAAAGAAAGGACTGAAATTTTTATGATGGATATGATGAAAAAAGGCGCGGCCCTTATGGGGGCGGCGCTCCTTACAGTCACCCTGTGGAGCACGCCTGTTATGGCGGCGGTAAATGTGCCGGCAAACCTTGCAGCTGTGTCAAAGACCGTCAAAGGTGCCGCACCCTACGGCGTCTATTTCTCCGACCTTAAAACGGGAAAGGGATATTACCGCAACAGCGTACAGACACCGGCAGCCAGTATGATCAAGGTCTTCATCCCTGCTGCCGCCTATGAGGATATTAGGGACGGGAAACTGAGCCTTACAGAGACGTTTACCCTAACGGATAAAAACGTTGTTGCTGGATCCGGCGTCCTTCAAGGAATGCCCAAGGGTACGACGGTCACGGTAAAAAAAGCCCTGGATGAAATGATCATCCACAGTGACAATACGGCGACAAACCTCATGATTGACCGCTTGGGCATGGACCGCGTCAACCGCTACCTTAAGGAGCACGGCTATAAGGATACGACGCTCCGCCGCAAGATGATGGATTTTGATGCCGCGAAAAAAGGCGCCGAAAACATGACCACCGTAAGGGACGTGGGGCTTCTTTTTAAGCGTCTTTATCAGGGAAAATGCGTAAGTAAGGACCTTGATGCCCAAATGCTTGCCATCTATAAGGCCCAGGTCGATACGGATATGCTTCCCGATAAGCTCCCCAAAGGCACGGTCGTAGCCCACAAGACGGGCGAGGTGCGCGACCTGCGCCACGATGGGGGCATCGTCTATACGGCAAAAGGCGACTATGTCCTCGTTGTATTTACGCGGGATTATACGCCGTATGCGTCGGTGGCGGATTTGTCGCGCCGGGTTTATGATGGGTATGTGAAGTGAGTTTTTTGCTCAGCCCAAAAATCGGGCGGATTTAATGAAGTACGTGAGACCATTGCTTGAAAAAGATTTTGTGGAAACAATGGCCTCATGGCCTATCGTACGATGGACCGTCCCACGTTTGGGGATCGCCTACGCCTGGGCGTCCTTTTTATTTTTACTCGGCGCAGAAATCGCGCCGATTCAATGCAGTTACTTGCCATCCTTGCTTGAGAAATGATTCTTTTGAGAGCAAGGAAGGCATGGCGATTCGCAAGAGATTACGTACCACAATTTCATGTTAAAGTCGCCCGAAAAAATGGAGCCCTTGGGCGAGCCACTTCTTGGAATTTTTTCGGTTTTTTAGAGGAAACATGATTCGCCTGAAGCTCATATCGGCCCATCTGCGTTGTCAAAAAGACGCAGACTTCCTAGCAGCACAAAAATGCGTGTGCGGCTTCGTCAGCCTGCAGCTTTTTTCCTAGCATCTGAACCAATCTGAGCCCCATTTGAATCATGTAAATAGAAGAAAGACCAGAACGCACGGCGCCAAACTGCCCCTCCTCATCCACCACCAAAAGGACTTGCCTTCTGCTTTGCAGAATCAAGTGGCTTTTGGTCCCCCGCCTTGGTAAGGCGGAACGGCTTTCGCCGTCTCTAAGACGAAAACACGAAGGGAAAAAGACCGGGCGGCTTGAGGCCAGTCTTTTAGCGATACAGCGTCGCAGCATCACGGCCTATATGTTGTCTTTTGCTTGACAGCTAGAGCCGAAAGACACGGTCCAAGTCCAGGTCTTCTTTCTTTTTTCATTAAGTTACTGCCTCACTAAAATACGGTCCCTATTCCGCGCACATTCTGGTCTTACACAGATTACAATCTTCTCATTTTCTTTCAACTTTATTTGTCACAATGCGATTTTACAGTCTTTTTAACCTGCATGTAAAGACGTTTGTATTTTCAAAATTTTCATTACAATTATGCTTGCGTGGCTCTTTCTTTTTGGGTATCATATAGGAAGAGAGCAATTTTTTCATTCATGGTTTTACATTTTTTATCACATTTTTTGAACTTCAATTTCATGGACCCAGTGTAACCAAGAAGGAGAGACGCACAATGAAGCAAACCAAGATGATGGATGGAAACACAGCGGCAGCCTATACATCCTATGCTTTTAGTGATGTAGCGGCCATCTACCCCATTACGCCGTCGTCCCCCATGGCAGAGGTGACGGATGAATGGGCTGCCTATGGCAAGAAAAACATGTTTGGCCGCCCTGTCGAACTCATGGAAATGCAGTCTGAAGGCGGTGCCGCCGGTACGGTTCACGGCAGCCTCCAGGCCGGAGCGCTCACAACGACCTACACGGCTTCCCAGGGGCTGCTCCTTATGATTCCCAATATGTTCAAGATTGCCGGCGAACTGCTCCCCGGCGTATTCCAAGTGGCAGCCCGTACGATTGCAACGAGCTCCCTCAATATCTTTGGTGACCACAGTGACGTCATGGCCTGCCGTCAGACGGGATTTGCCATGATGGCCTGCGCTGGTGTCCAGGAGGTCCTCGATCTTTCGGCCGTATGCCACCTGTCGGCTATCCGCGGCCGCGTTCCCTTCCTCAACTTCTTTGATGGGTTCCGTACGTCCCACGAAATCCAGAAGGTTGAGCTCCTTGATTATGATGATCTCAAAAAATTGGTGGACCAGGACGCCCTCGCTCGCTTCCGCCGGGAATCCATGAACCCCGATACACCAGTCATCCGCGGTACGGCCCAAAACCCGGACATCTACTTCCAGACCCGCGAGGCCGTGAATCAATTCTATGAAGCCCTACCGGAAGTGGTTGATGGCTACATGAAGGAAATCAGCAAACTCACGGGGCGCGACTATCAGCTTTTCAACTACACCGGTGCGCCTGATGCCGAACGGGTCATCATCCTCATGGGAAGCGGTGCCCAGACGGCTGAGGAAGTAGTGAAGATCCTTGCTGGTCAAGGCGAAAAAGTCGGTGTCCTCAATGTCCACCTTTATCGGCCTTTCTCCGTGAAACACTTCCTCTCCGCCCTTCCGGAAACGGTGAAAAAGATTGCCGTTTTGGACCGCACAAAGGAACCGGGCTCCGACGGGGAACCGCTCTATCTTGATGTGCGCAATGCCTTCTATGAAAGTGACCGCCGTCCTGTCATTGTAGGCGGACGCTATGGCATGGGCAGCAAGGAATTCTATCCCGGCGACGTTCTCGCTGTTTTTGACAACCTGAAACTTGATGCGCCGAAGAACCACTTTACGGTGGGCATCGTCGATGATGTGACCCACACGTCGCTTAAAAAGGAAAAATCCCTCGACATTACGCCCAAGGGTACGCGCAGCTGCCTTTTCTGGGGCCTTGGGAGCGACGGCACGGTCGGCGCCAACAAGAGTGCCATCAAAATCATTGGCGACAAGACGGACATGTATGCCCAGGGCTATTTTGCCTATGACTCCAAAAAATCCGGCGGCATCACCATTTCCCACCTGCGCTTTGGTCACGATCCCATCCATATGCCGTTCCTCATCAACTTCGCGGACTACATCGCCGTCCACAATCCGTCCTATGTCCGTCTCTACAATGTGCTAAATGGAATCAAGGAAGGCGGCACGTTCCTCCTCAACTGCGGCTGGAGCGGGGAAGAACTCGATACGCGTCTGCCCGGTCAGCTCAAACGCGTCATTGCTGAAAAGAAGGTCAACTTCTACACCATCGATGCCGTAAAGATTGCCCGCGAGATCGGTCTTGGCGGCCGCATCAACATGATCATGCAGGCAGCCTTCTTCAAACTGGCTGATATCATTCCCATCGACGACGCTGTCGCCTACCTTAAGGAATCCATTGAACATACCTATGGCAAGAAGGGCCAGGATGTAGTCGACATGAACGGCCGCGCTGTCGAAGCCGGCGTCAAGAACCTCGTCAAGGTCACGGTTCCTGAAGCCTGGAAGGACTGCACGGACGAGGAGCTCTATCCGAAGACAGGCAACGCCTTTGTCGATCAAATCATGATGCCCATGAACCAGCAGGAAGGCAATACCCTTTCCGTCGGGCAGCTCATGGATCAGGCCAACGGTACGTTCCCGTCAGGCACGACAAAATATGAAAAACGCGGCATTGCTGTCATGGTACCGGAATGGCAGATTGAACACTGCATCCAGTGCAACCAGTGCGCGTCCATCTGTCCGCACGCGGCCATCCGACCGGTACTCCTCACGAAGGAAGAAATGGAAAAATCCGGCGTACCGGCGAAACCCGCCCTTGGTGCCAAGGACCTTTATTTCCGCATTGCTGTGTCGCCCATGGACTGCCAGGGCTGCCGCAACTGCATCGACGCCTGCCCGGCCAAGGAAAAGGCCCTCGTGGCCAAACCGCTTGATACGCAGCGCCATCTGGCTGACGCTTGGAACTACTTCATGGAAGACGTCACGCCAAAGAAGAACCCCATGAACAAATACACCTTAAAGGGCAGCCAGTTTGAAAAGCCGCTTCTTGAATTTTCCGGTGCCTGCGCCGGCTGCGGTGAAACGCCGTACGCCAAGCTCGTAACCCAGCTCTTTGGCGACCGCATGATGATTGCCAACGCTTCGGGCTGCTCCTCCATCTGGGGCGGTTCCGCACCGAGCATGCCGTACACGAAGAATGCCGCTGGCCATGGTCCGACTTGGGCCAATTCCCTTTTTGAAGACAACGCCGAATACGGACTTGGCATGCATCTGGGCACCCAGGCCTGCCGTAAGCAGATCACGGATATCATGACGGGGCTCATTGAAGAAGGCCAGATTTCCACGGAACTCAAAAATGCCATGGAAGACTGGATCTGCCACCGCGATGAAGGGGAAGGGAGCCGTGAACGGGCCGATCGCCTGACAGACCTTCTCGAGAAAGAAAAGGCCGGCAATGAAACGCTGGAGCACCTCTACGAAAATAAGATCTACTTTGTCAAACGTTCCCAGTGGGTCTTTGGCGGCGACGGCTGGGCTTATGATATCGGCTACGGCGGCGTAGACCATGTCCTTGCCATGAACCGCGATGTCAATATCCTCGTCTTTGATACGGAGGTCTACTCCAACACGGGCGGACAATCGAGCAAATCGACGCCGACGGCAGCGGTTGCCAAATTTGCCGCCAGCGGCAAACGGACAAAAAAGAAGGACCTAGGCATGATGGCCATGAGCTATGGCTACGTCTATGTGGCCCAGATCAACCTCGGCTATGACAAGAACCAGGCCATCAAAGCCATCAAGGAAGCCGAAGCCTATCCGGGACCGTCGCTAATCATCTGCTATGCACCGTGCATCAACCACGGCATCAAACGCGGTATGGATCATTCCTTCATGGAAGCCAAGGCGGCTGTGGAATGCGGCTACTGGATCAACTATCGATATAACCCGGAGCTCAAAGCTGAAGGGAAGAAAGCCTTCTTCCTTGACAGCAAGGCCCCTACAGGTGATTTTGAAGCCTTCCTCCGTGGAGAAGTCCGCTATGCCTCCCTCGAACACGAATTCCCCGATGTCGCAAAGGAACTCTTCAAGAAGACCAAGGAAGATGCCATGGCGCGGAGAGCCCTGTACGAACGGCTCGATGCAGAATGAAGAAAGGCTCGGATAAAGAGTGAGGTAATGTAAAACGCAGCGTCCACTGGGCGCTGCGTTTTTTGGTGTGAGGCTGCCACGAGCCTGCGGCTCTAGCTTTCTCGCACCTACGGTACTAAAAGACCGTAAGGGAAAAGACCAGGAGGTGCCGCCCCAAACCGCCCTACGGGCGGATCGGCATTCGCCGTCTCTAAGGCAAAAGATTCGGAGGCAGTTCGTGCTGAGAATAAAGGTATTGCCTAGTGATTTTTGCACTTAGTATAGAAAAGCCAATAGAAGGTCATTGATAGCAAACTATGCAGAATCAACTAAAAAGACTTAACCCGAAAACGCGCTTTGATTCGAGGTAAGGCTTACTTTTTTATTTTTTTCTTTAGGTTTGGTGCTCCTGCATCGAACCGTTCCTGTCGGGTCTTTTCGCCTTAGAACTCGACTCGTAGAGTCGATCCGCCCCGCCAGGGCGGGGGACCGAAAGCCGCATGTTGCCAAGTCTATTA
>OGPB01002120.1_pt1 | contig 10450 bp, 9 predicted proteins | sample 1552821 | NCBI WGS metagenome assembly OGPB01 (sample SAMEA2580192, study PRJEB22360) | human gut metagenome | biome: human gut; feature: human-associated habitat; material: faeces | place: Denmark | collected 2008/2010 | reverse complement strand
TGGGTTTACTTTGTAATTTATTTATGGTGTACTTCTTCTCATAATACTCTAATGCTTCCATTAAATATGACTGGAGCATACCTATTCCCATAATAGTCTGTATAAAAGTTACAGACAATTTAGGGTCTTTACCATGCTCAGTGCAATAATCTAATAGAAGATTGGCAGCATCTTCTCCAGTCAGTCCACCAAAGGCTACAAGCCTACTAATCCTGACTACTTCATCCCTATCCATAATATTCCTGTGCTTTCTCAACTACAAGACCCAAGTCATTGGGAATATATAGAGGAAACATGCCAACAGGACTCTTTGCAGGATATACTCCATCATCATTGGTAACAAATTCTCTGATGGATTTCTTCTCTTTGGAATCAAAGGAAGATTTACCATAAAGAACCACTTCAAACTTACCCTCAGGAGTAATATATGAATCAACCATGTTACCAGTACTCTTATATTTATAAGAGATACTATCACCATTCTTGTCTTTATATTCCTCATAATGAGCAAGACAAATCATGTTCTTATTTTCTGGCACAAGATTGATTGCATCAAAGATTAACCCCATTCCATAACCAATCTGTTTAGGAGTGTCCCAACCACCTTTCATTGCATTCTTCATATAGAAATCCTGACTGATATAATTCATATCATCCAGTACTATATTGGTGAATGGGGATTGAGGACTGGCTAACATCTCAATGATTTGAGCAACTTCTTTCGCATCATTGGTTATAATCCTGTTACCTTTACCAATCTCCTTAAGAGTAGTAACTTGATACTTACTTCCACCCCCTCTAAAAGGCAAGGGCTTATTCACACAACTTATCAAATAAGTCACTTTAGGGTCTAACCCTTTCAATCCAAGCTCTGGTATCTCTCCAATAGAGGTTGATTTACCAAAGCCTGACTTAGCTAAAATCAATGCTTTCATTCTTCTTATTTAAAAATTTAGTCTGCAAAGGTAATCAATTTAATCAACCTATGCAAATTCATCTTCCACTTCCTTATTCTGGCTTTTCTTATAGAGACATTCATGAAAGTACAGTTAGTCCTCCTTCTTACAACTGTCTCAATATATTCAAGACACCTTTCCAGTTCAGGCTTATTATTGGGTAGTGGAAGCTCAGTAAATGTACTCACTGCTCCATCAAAGAACAATGGACATATTTGACCTCCTGCTCCATTATCTCTATCCTCAATAACCTGCATAAACCTTATATTGTTTTTGAATTTGGTCACATCATAACCTTCATATTCCCTTAGACCATACTTAAATGGACTATATAAACCAAGCACCAGATTTGCATCTCTGGTGGTAGTCTTACAATCTGCAAGACCATCTGATGAAGGCATCATCTTATTCAACTTCTGATTCTCAATTCCTTCCTGAGCCTGAGCTTGATGCTGGATTGCAGTGATATTGAAATCAAATTGGTCTCTCTGAGTGATGAAATACTTACTCATCTTCTCAATAGTCTGCATTTTGTTCATACCACTTTCTGACATCAGATTTGAATAGTTGTCTAAGATAATTTCAACATATTCATCCTTGTCATCTGGTTCATAAAAGTCTATAACCTCTCTTTCCTCCTCAAGTCCAGCTTCATTCTTCATGATAACCTTCTTGAAGTGGAACTTTCCTCTACTCAAAGCAAAATTCCTACAATACTTGTTGATTCCTGTAGGATTTCTCTCAGAGTCAATATAGATTATAGTCTCCTTGAACTTCTGAATATATGTTACATACCTTTCAGATGCAAGTAAGTCTAATATCTCTTGAGGAACTGGTCTATCAGCAGAAGTACTCTTCAAGTCAGTTGGACTTATTCTTATTCTATCAAGCCTGAATAACAGGTGACATAAGAATTCATAGAACTTTTCTTCCTTACCCATTTCAAGGGTAAAATAGAGTATCTTCAACCTTAGTTGGTCAGGGTGCTCAATTGCATAGAAGAAGGGTTCATAAACAAGCATATAGTCAGCAAGTTTTGATTTACCAACCTTTTGATTTGCAGTAATAATGTTATACCTTCTTTTCTCTATTCCGGGGAGCCACACTCTTAATCTTGGGAAAGACAATGGAATACAATTTATCTTGCCATCCAATATTCTCTGCCTTCGGAGTATTAACTTCTCCAGTGCCCTATCAAATGAATCCTTCTCTTCCATAGCTTAAACCAATGTAGTTGTCCAATTATCAGTAAGGGAGTCTGTTTGACCTTCATTCTCAATATAGTTAGCCAGTTCTGAGATAGGCACTTTAGTACCATCCTTCACTTCTTCTTTCCAAATGAAATATTGAAGTAATCTCATGAACTTATATTCCCCATTGAAGCCAGAAACATAGGCTTGAGTTGCATTAATGATTTGTTCATCAGTGTAATCATTCCCATACTTCTTAAAGAAAGTCTGTAACTTCCTCTTAATGTCAGTTTTATTCCCTCTCCAATACTGATTGTTAAAGTTCTTTCCTTCTGGATAAATGGATTGAAGTTGAGGTACTAATGCTTCAATTCTTTGATTGAAGTCATCAGTCCCCACAGACTTATCAGAGTCAAGAATGATATTATTTACCACATTATTCCCTGTAGAAGTAACAAATAACCCTACAGGAAGATGTGTTTCCCTATCATAACTTGTACTAATAAGTCCTTTTTTCTTCAACTCACTTTCAGCAGCATTGAAATCTACATTGTTTTGAATGGCTATCATAAGTAAGACCTCTCCAAGAGAAACCCCACTCTTTTTAATAACCTTGTCATTCAATGAGATTGTCATACTACTACCCAATCAGCAATTCAACATGAGCTTCCTCAACTTTCACAGTCTGTTCACAAGCCTCCACAGATTCATTCACAAGTGCAGCACAGTTCAAGAAATATTTCTCAATTTCTCTGTAAACCTTTGCAGCAGTAGCAAATGCTTTACCTTTTGCTCTGGATTCTGCAATCCTCTTACCTGCCTCTTCATTGAAGGCATCTTCCTCATTGCATCTTGCAATAGCTCTTACCTTGAATGTGCCATCGAGGTCTACAAGTGGAAGATTAGCCCACATTTTGGGATAAATATCAATCCATGCAGGATGTTTCTGCAACTGCATGTCACACTCCAGAACACAAACTACCACCTTCTTCTCAGGATTTACAATGTAGCTTGCTTTAGTAATTTTAACTCTGTTTCTCATACTTTTATTTCACTTAAATTTGTTTTTACAACCAACTCTGGATTATAGTCCTCAAGCATCTTCTCAACCAACTCCTCTTCCCTTGTACCACTAAAGTAAGGGATGATAATAATAGGGTCTTTGTGCCTGAGTATTCTACCCAATCTTTGTTTGATGATAATATCACTGCTGTTCAGATTAGCATATAAACCAACTCTGCAATCTACAAGGTTCATACCTTCATTCAGCATATTACATGCTGTAATGTGGTCCAACTTCTTGTGATTAAACATATCAAGTACCATAGAGGATTCCTTGTTCTTACTGTTAATACAGTTTTCCCCTAATATTTCTGTCTGCTCAATAGAGCTACAGAATGTAAGTACCCTCTCTGATTTCAGCTTCTCCAGAAGAGATAAGATAATAGGGTTCTTTAATTGTGAAAGGAATTTGAGCCTTTGACCTGCAAGGAATAACCATTTTGTCTTTACTCCTTCATTTCTTGTTCTCATATATTGCCTCTTCCAGAACTCTATCTTGTTTCCTAACTCTATCACATACTGTAATTCAGTACACTTAATATGCACTTGAATAGATTTATCCTTAAGATATTGCCATCTGTCCTTATACAGACATTCTTTGACAATATGAGCCTTAGGATGCTCAATTATAGTATGTACAGCATGTGTATTATCAAGTTCAAGAGGGATAAGGAACACTCTTGGGTCAGGAAGGATTTCATTGTCTATAGCCTCCTTCATCTTCACTGTATAAATGTGTAAATCAGGAAACAACTGACTTAGTTCCCACTTCATATCTCTGGTAACTGTAGCTGAAAGCATGATAGAATGATGTATCTCCATTGTAGATACAAATTCTCTACATCTTTCTGACATGTGTTGCACTTCATCAAAGATGACTACATCCCATTCTTCCTCTACATGTTTATTCAATCCTACATAAGTACTGAATTGTACTCTTTCAAGCCAAGATTCAAGTCCCCATTTGATAAACTCCTCTTTCCAGTTATTTATCAAGACTAATCTTGGGATTACTATAAGTATGCTACTGGGGTTATCCCTTAAAGCCAAATCAATGCCTATCTTAGATTTACCAAAGGAAGTAGGTAACTCACAGAGTATAGAATTACTCCTTATATTCATTATCTCTTCCTGAGCCTGTTCTCTATCCATATCTCTTTACTATATTCTTTGTTCAGCTTCACATAATTGCCTACCCATTCTCCCTTGTTTTCATGTAGTTTTTTTACCAGCAGTTCAATGTCAGGATGTTCTATACCTAGTTCTTTGAAATTGACCGGTAAGCCTATGTATCTGAAAAAATGTTTCAATCGTGATACACCGGCAAGTGCCATCTCTTCCAAATCCTCATTTTCGGGAACTCCGAAAACGCGGTTTGCAAACTGGGCAATCTTCTTCGGATTATGTTCTGCCATGAATGTCATCCATGCAGGTACGATAACTGCCAGTCCTGCCCCATGCGTCACATTATATACAGCACTGATTTCATGTTCCAGAAAATGTGACGCCCAGTCTTCCTCACAACCTACTCCGCAAGTACCGTTATGGGCAATTGTCCCACACCACATGATATTGGCGCGTGCTTCGTAATCGTTCGGGTTCTGCTTCACTTTATATGCTTCTTTGATGATAGCCATCAAAGTCCCTTCACACAGCCGGTCACTGATTTCTACATCGGGAGTGTTGGTAAAATAACGTTCCATAATGTGTACCATCATATCGGCAATGCCACAAGCTGTCTGGTAGGGGGGGAGAGTATAGGTCAGCTCCGGATTCATCACAGCAAAAACAGGCCGTAGTAATTCCGGTACACGCAAACTTAGTTTTTGCAGACCTTCCAGTTTGGTAATCACCGTATTGCCCGAACCTTCGCTGCCGGCAGCGGGAATAGTAAGTACCACACCCACTTTTAAGGCCTTCTTCACTTTGGCTTTTCCTATATAGAAATCCCAAAAATCACCTTCGTAGGGCACTCCTGCCGCAATGGCTTTTGCAGTGTCAATGACAGAGCCTCCCCCTACGGGAAGCATAAAGTCCACGCCTTCTTTGCGCGCCAGTTCAATGCCTTCGTAAACTTTCGGGTCAGTAGGATTAGGTTGTACGCCTCCTAATTTTACATAATCCACTCCTGCCTGTTGCAGAGAATCTTCTATGCGTTGCAGTAATCCGCTGCGAATAATAGAGCCTCCACCGTAAACAATCATTGCCTTCCGGGCGTTATACTTTTTAGCAAGAGTACCGGTTTGGATATCTGTATCCTTGCCAAATACAAACTCGGTAGGGCTGTAAAATACAAAATTGTTCATTTGCTTACTCCTTATATTATTTTGTTGTTTGAAACCAAAACAAAGTTAAGGAAATATATTACCTTTGCCGCCTAAATTTAGTAAAAAGATGAAAACGGACATTGAAATAGCACGCAGCATTGAGCTGGTCAAAATTAAACAGGTGGCTCGGGAAACCGGTATTCCTGTAGAGCACATCAGTAACTACGGGCGCTATATTGCCAAAGTGGATGAAAGTCAGATAAACGAAGAAAAGGTGCAGCAGAGTAACCTTATTCTAGTTACTGCCATCACTCCTACCAAAGCCGGTATTGGTAAGACCACTGTTTCCATCGGATTGGCTTTGGGACTGAATAAAATAGGAAAGAAAACAATTGTTGCCTTGCGCGAGCCGTCGCTAGGTCCTTGTTTCGGAATGAAAGGGGGAGCTGCCGGAGGAGGATATGCCCAAGTTTTGCCGATGGATAAGATTAATCTTCATTTTACAGGTGATTTTCATGCCATCACTTCCGCTCACAATATGATTTCGGCCTTGTTGGACAATTACCTTTATCAGAATCGTGATAATGGTTTCGGATTGAAGGAAGTGCTGTGGCGTCGTGTGTTGGATGTGAATGACCGTTCCCTCCGTTATATTGTTACAGGACTAGGACCGAAGACCAACGGAATTACCCAGGAGTCAGGTTTTGATATTACTCCTGCATCTGAAATTATGGCTATTCTGTGTCTGGCCAAGGATGAAAAGGACCTGCGTCGTCGCATTGAAAATATTTTATTAGGTTTTACGTATGACAACAAGCCTTTTACTGTAAAAGATTTAGGAGTTGCCGGAGCCATTACAGTTCTTTTGAAAGATGCTCTTTCTCCTAATCTGGTACAAACTACGGAACATACTGCTGCCTTTGTTCATGGGGGGCCGTTTGCCAATATCGCTCACGGTTGCAACTCTATTCTGGCAACCAAGATGGCAATGACTTTTAGTGATTATACTATTACCGAAGCCGGATTCGGGGCTGACCTGGGAGCGGAGAAGTTCTATGATATTAAGTGCCGTAAAGCAGGTGTCACACCTAAACTGACCGTCTTGGTGGTTACTGCCCGTGCATTGAAAATGCATGGCGGCGTATCACAGGATAAGATAAAGGAACCTAATCTGGAAGCTTTGAAGCAGGGTGTGGCCAATATGGATAAGCATTTGCGTAATTTGAGATATTTCGGTCAGACAGTTGTCGTTGCGTTTAACCGTTATGGGGATGATTCGGAGGAAGAAGTGGATTATATCCGTACCCATTGCGAGAAGAAAGGTGTGGGCTTTGCAGTGAACAACGCCTTTACTGATGGTGGCGAAGGGGCAGTAGAATTGGCGGAACTGGTTGTGAAAACCATTGAGGAACAACCTTCCGAGCCTTTGCAATATGCCTATGATGATGAGGATAGTGTAGAAACTAAAATATCGAAGGTGGCTTGTAATTTATACGGTGCCAGCATTATTACGTATAGTGCCGCTGCCCGTAAGAAACTGAAGCATATTGTAGAATTGGGATATGGAAATTTCCCTATCTGCATTGCCAAGACGCAGTATTCATTCTCTACCGACCCCAAAATTTACGGTGCGGTAGATAACTTTGAATTCCATGTACAAGATATTGTGATGAATGCCGGAGCTGAGATGCTGGTAGTCATTGCCGGAGAAATAATGCGTATGCCGGGATTGCCGAAGGAACCGCAGGCATTGCATATTGATATCGTGAATGGTGAAATAGAGGGGTTGTCGTAACCCCTCTTTTTTTTACTGAACTTATACTGTTTTACATTGACGAGATTAAACACCAAGTGTAAATGGAAAGTCCGATGCCTATTACCAATCCTACAGATGACCATCTGATAAACAACTTGTCTTTATATTTGCAGCCATAGCATAAGCCTGTAATGGCGCACATGGAAATTCCGATTGGAAATACAAAGAATCCTATTGAGATAACCCCCATGAGTATAATAATACCCATGATGGTTAGAACTTTGTTTCTTGCTGTCATAGCTTTTATTGTTTGGTGTTGAATGTATATGGATTATATATGGCAGTAAAAGTACAAAATTATTGTTTAGAATCAGACTTTTATCCGTTTTTTATATATTTGCATTATTTAAAAAGTGGATGGATGGCGGGTGTCTTGACTCCCGGACGGCATCGTAAATGCATGTCTCGGATTCGTAGTAGGAATACAAAACCTTCTGTCAGAAATGAGAACCTGAATAGGTTATTGTTTACGCTGAACCATTTGTTCTTGGAAAATTTTGCAGTACGTCATGCGGTTTCGTATGGAGAGAGCGGCAGGGAATTAAATCTGGTTGCGGCCGAAGATAAAACGGAATATGAGAAAGATAAGCTTTTATAAAAATCGAACTAATCAGTAACGATAAAATGGATATGAAACATGTAAAGTATCTGGCTCTTGTCCTATGCATAGGGAATTTGTCGCCTGTGATGGCGCAGACAGCCTCGAAAAGTCTCACAGTAGACAATTTAGTTGCCTGGCAGCGTATCAGCGGGCAAGCTATTTCTGATAATGGAAAGTGGGTGGCATGCAAGATGGAACCTTGGGAAGGAGATGCTGTGGTGAATTTGTATGATGCACAAGGGAAGGAACTTGCCACTTTCCCGCGGGCAGACCGTTTTCTTTTCTCGGCCTCTTCCGACTATTTGGTTGTGTCGCAGAAACCCGGCAAGATGATAGTGGATTCTCTGAAAATAAAGAAAACGAAGAAAGAAAAGATGCCGATGGATGCATTGGTCATTTATTCGCTTTCGGGCGGCAGGGAAGTGATTGATTCACTGAAAACATTCAGGCTGGCAGAGAAGGCGGACTGGGTTGCTTTTCAGAAGGGAAGGAAAGACTCGACTTTGTATGTCCAACCGTTGAATGCAAACCTCAGTACCCGGTATGAGGCTCCTGCTGTGAAAGCTTTCAACTTTGCGGAGAAAAGCGGAATGCTTTATTATATTACCGCAGGTGATAAAGCAGAGGAAAAGCCGGGATTGTATCTTCTGAATACGGAAACAGGTGTGAAGACGCTGATAAAAGAAGGTGACGGGGTGTTTAAACAGGTAACTTTTGATGAAGATGGAGCAAACTTGGCTTTCTTATATTGTGCACAGAAAGATTCTTGTTATAAAGCCATGAGCTTGTGGCTGTCACAGCAGGGAGCACCGGCAACAGAAGTTGCGGCACGTGGCAATCGGGCTTTTCCGAAAGGATGGGTAATCAGCGAGCATGGGAAATTACAATTTTCGAAGAGTGCTTCCCGGTTGTTTTTTGGCACATCGCCTGAGCCTAGACAAAAGGATACGTTGCAATTGGCGGAGAACCGTCCCAATGTGCAGGTGGGGAGTTGGGACGAGCCGGTGCAATATACTGTACAGGATTATAATAAGGAGAAAGAGCTGAAAAGAAGCTATCAAGCAGTTTATCATATAAATGGTGGTCGTATTTGTCAGCTGGCAGATGAGGAGCTGTCTCAGATTTTGCTGGGAGATGAAGGAGATGCCCCGTTGGCATTGCTTTCCACTTCGCGTCCTTATTCATTGTCCTCCATGTGGGAAGGGCGGACACGCAGTGATTATTACACAGTGTCTTTGGAAGATGGCAGCCGTAAATTACTGGCATCGGCGGATTATGGCAGATACCGTCTTTCACCACAAGGCAAGTATGCGTATTGGTATGCTGAAACAGACAGTTGTTGGTATACTCTTTCTATGGCAGACGGGAAAAAAAATCAGTTGACTACCCCCGCTTCTTTCCTCGCATGGGATGAAGAGAATGATGTACCTGACTATCCGAACGCACATGGAACTGCCGGATGGACGGAACGGGATGAGTCCCTTTTAATTTATGACCGTTATGATATTTGGAAATTCGATCCGGATGCCATGAAGGAACCTGTCAATCTGACGATGAATGGACGTAAGAACCGGATTTCATATCGTTTGGTAAAACTGGATAAGGAGGAGCGTGTGATTGACCTGAACAAGCCACAGTTGTTGAAAGGCTTTAACGAAGTGACCAAAGGGAACGGGTATTACAAGGCTCGTCTTTCCACCGCTGCTTCTCCCAAAGAATTGATGGCGGGTAACTATATGTTACGCAGTATTTCTAAGGCGAAAAATACAGACCATGTAATCTATACGATGGAAAGTTTTGAGCAATATCCTGACCTTCATTATGCTACACTCGATTTCAAGAAATCTATTCGGCTGACTCATGGCATTGACCAACAGAAAGACTATTTGTGGGGAACTGCCGAACTGGTTTCGTGGATATCTTTAGATGGCCGTAAGTTGGAAGGGGTGGTGTACAAGCCTGCCGATTTTGATCCGGCCAAGAAATACCCGATGATTGTGAGTTTCTATGAGCGAAATTCGGAAACTCTGTTTAATTACCGGATGCCGGAACCCCATCGGTCTACCATTGATTATCATCTTTATAACAGTAACGGGTATATTGTGTTCAATCCGGACATACGTTATGTAGACGGTTATCCGGGTGAGAGTTGCTATAACTGTCTGATGCCGGGGGTTGCCATGCTGATAGGCAAAGGTTATATTGACGAGAAAGCCATAGGGGCGCAGGGACATAGTTGGGGCGGTTATCAAGTGGCTTATCTGGCTACACGTACTGATTTGTTTGCGGCTATTGAGTCAGGTGCTCCGGTGGTCAATATGTTCAGTGCCTACGGAGGTATCCGTTGGGGATCGGGGCTGGCGCGCTCGTTCCAGTATGAACATACTCAGAGTCGTCTGGGCGGTACGCCTTGGAGTACTCCGTTGCGTTACTTGGAAAACTCTGCTCTGTTCACGATGGACAAGGTACAAACACCTGTTTTAATCATGCATAATGACGCTGACGGACATGTGCCCTGGTATCAGGGAATCGAATACTTCATTGCCCTTAAACGCTTG
>OGPB01002119.1_pt1 | contig 10451 bp, 10 predicted proteins | sample 1552821 | NCBI WGS metagenome assembly OGPB01 (sample SAMEA2580192, study PRJEB22360) | human gut metagenome | biome: human gut; feature: human-associated habitat; material: faeces | place: Denmark | collected 2008/2010 | reverse complement strand
AAAGCGGTCGTAACGACCGGCATTTTTGTCCCAGAAGGTCTTTCGTTCTTTCATAGCCGTTGCCCTTATCTCTTCTTTATTTTTTGCCGCATTGTGCCTCTCGGAAAGGATTCAAAGTGCCGCTAAATTTTCCCGTGCAGGCATCTGTCCCGCCGCTCTCTGGCGTATTCCAGCAGTGCATTGCACGCCGGACAAAGCGCCTCGCCCCTTGTCCCATGCACGCCCCAACAATACCGGCGCACCATGAGGGTAACGGTTTCGATCTCCTTTTCCTTGTTCAAGTTCTGAAGTCCTTTCTGTTTTATACACAGTTAGTCTATTCTAACCGTCTGGTGGAAGAAAAGGCAGGCCACCTGTATGCAGTCTGCCTTTTGCCTGATGCGAAAGCCCGCAGACGCGCGGGGCTTACAGCACCAGCGAGGGCGCGGTGTAGACCCGTGCCTTCAGCTCGCTGTTTAGCATATACAGTCCCTTGCTGTCACCGCCGAACAGCTCCATCTTGGTAATGAGGTCGGCGGCGTTCTTCTCCTCCTCGCCCTGTTCCTTGATGAACCAGTCCAGCATCTGCATGGCGCGGAAGTCCCTGGCCTCGTATGCGGCGGCGTAGATGGCATCGATGCTGGCGGTGACCAGCTTCTCATGCTCCAGTGCCTTTTTCAGCGGGGTCATGTGGTCGCCTCGTTCCCACTCCGGCTTTGCGATAGCCTCAAAGGTGACGCCCTCGCCGTTATTCTGCAAATACTGATAAAACAGCATGGCGTGATCCCGTTCCTCCTGCGCCTGTACCCGGTACCAGTTCTCAAAGCCGTCCAGTCCGACGGCGGCGTAGTAGTTGGCAAAGTCCAGATACAGATAGGCGGAGTAGAACTCCTTATTGATCTGCTCGTTGAGCAGAAGAGATACGTTAGTGTTCATGATACTTCTCCTCCATAAGATTGTCTTTTCCTGCTCCCGGCATGGGGGGCAGGTATACCGTACCCAGAGCGATGCTGGGATGCTCCCTTTTCATCTCCAGGAACACCTGCTCCGCCTTGGGATGCTGCTGCAGCTCCGTTACGGCGGCCAATATCTCCTCTGCGTATTTCGGCATACTGCGCCCCTCCAAAATAAGAACTATTCTTATTCTTGTTTTCCATTATACGCATATTCGCCCTGTTGTCAACAGCTATGGAGGGCTTACGTTGAAAAAGGGTAAAAAAGCCTTGACAGCCCAAACTGTATCTGTTATAGTCACAGTATAAACTGTATCATCAACGAACACAGTTACATTGGAGGTTCATTATGCGTCAGATATTACTTTTTGCGGCACTGGCCGCCTCACTTGCGCTGCTGAGCGGCTGCGCGCTGTCCAAGGCAAAAGAAGACAAGGCGGAGGATATGCCCGACAATGCGGCGTATCATAAGATCAGCGCCGAGGAAGCCTATAAGATGATGATCTCGCAGGAGATCGTGGTGGTGGATGTCCGCACCCGGGAGGAATACGATGGCGGGCATATTGAAAACGCCGTCCTTGTGCCCAACGAGAGCATCGGGAGCGAAATGCCCGAGACGCTGCCCGATAAGGAGGCGACACTGCTGATCTACTGCCGCAGCGGCCGCCGCAGCAAGGATGCTGCACAAAAGCTGCTGGCGCTGGGGTATCAGAGCGTCTACGACTTCGACACGATCCTGATTGTCCAAACTCAATTCAAGGTCATGGTCGATGATGGGCAGCTTGAACCGGACGGACTTCAGCCACTGTCCATTAGGCTGGCGTTCCGGGTAGATCTGCACCTCGTCGATCAAAATTTCCACCAGTCTTCGGCGTTCCGCCTCGGTCATGGTGGCATAAAGCTTGTCAAAGCAAATCAGGATCTTATAGATGTTGTCGCCTGTGATTTTGTCGGCTTCAATGGCCTGCTTCTTTGCCCGGGCATCCATCAGTCCATTTTCCACCTCTTCGATTTTATCGTACATCTTATAAAGGCGGTCGATCTCCTCCATAAGCCGGGATTTTGTGGAGTAGTGCTGCCGTAGCTGCTTCTCATAGGCGGCGATCTCCTGCTCAATGGCAGTGGTATCTACCTTCATGTGTAGACCTTGGTCTTTTCTGCTGCCATTTCCAGCACCTCCCATTCGTACCGTCTTGTTCGGAATAGACTTTGCAAGCAAAGTCGTGTGCCAAAGGGATGCTGCGGCCCCTTTGGAAACCCAAGAGAAACGCCCATCAACTACGCTGCTCGTCCTCGGCCAGTGCGCTGATCCGCTTGCCCATGGCCTTGACCAGTGGAACGACAAGCGCATTTCCCATGGTGAAATAGCGCAGTCGTTCCGGCATCCCGGCTGTCCAATCATCCGGGAAGCCGTTGAGCCGTTCGCATTCGATGGGCGTTAGCGTACGCAGCCGTTGGGTCCGTGGGTCTGCGACTACATGGGTGCTGCGGGAAACGGAGCCTTCGCTGGTGAGCATCGTGCGGGCAGGAAGGTCGGAACGATCGGGAAACGCCATGGAGCCTTCCGAAAAGAAATAAGTAGAACCGTTCCTACGGTGGCGGGTCTCCTGCTTTGCGCCCTTGAGATACCGCCAGTGGTCGATGTCGGCGGCGGAAAGGAAATATCGCTCTGCAAGTGGGGCGGTCTCCAGCACGGAGCAGAGCGGCTTATATGGGAATTGAAGGGGGATGCTCTCGACGGAATAAAAGCGTCCGTTGACCATGAGCCCGGAGGCGTAGAAGTGGCAGGATTGTGCGGCAGACAGATCCTTCAAATCGAGATAACGAAACTCATCGAGCCATCCCTCGCTGTATTTCCGTTCAAAACCATACAAGGGAAAGATGGGGGCAAAGAAGCCGTCCTGCAGGAGCAACTGGTGGGCACCTTTCAGACCCTCCACACAGATGAGGTCCGCCGCTTTTCGGAACAGGGCGGTGTCGTTTCGGAAGGCAAAGAGAAAGGTGCGCCGCCTGCGCTGTGCTTCGCCATAGTCGGCGGCATTTATCACCCGCCATTCGACGGCATAGCCTGCTTCATAGAAGCACCGTAGGATGATGGAAAAGTCACGCCCTTTTTGCCATGCCGGAGACTTGATGAGCCGGTCTACGTTTTCCAAAAGGACATAGCGGGGCCTGTGTGTCCGTAGGATAGCGTTGATCTCCCACCAAAGAACGCCCTTCTTCCCTTCTATCCCTCGTGCGCCCTTTTTGGCGATGGAGTAATCCTGACAGGGAAAGCCACCGACCAAAAGGTCGTGTGGAGGGATGTTTCCTTTGGCGGTCACGATGTCCTGACAAACGTGTTCTGGACGATGCCCGAAATGCCGTTCGTAGCACTCGAAAGCAAATTGGGAACGCATGGATGGTTCCCACTGATTCGCCCAGACAGTCTGAAAGCAGGAGGAAGCCTGCTCCAGTCCAAGGCGAAAGCCGCCGACCCCGGCGAAAAGCTCAACAACACGGATCTGCTCCATGATAGGGCACCTCTTGATCGTGACGAAAAAGCATAAAAACCAAGGCCGACTATGCAGCCTTGGTTTTTTGTTATAAGATATCCAGTAATTGCTTGCCCATTTGGGTGATGAGCGGAACGACAAGGGCATTGCCCATGATGAAGTAACGCTGACGCTTCGGCATCCCAGTGTCGGTCCAGCCCGTCGGGAAACCGTTCATGCGTTCGCACTCCTCCGGCAGCAGGATGCGTAACTTCCCTGTTTTAGGGTCGATGATCGCATGGGAGCTGCGGTTCTTGGTGCCCTCACTGGTGAGCATCGTACGACCGGGACGGTCGAGAGGGTCTGGGAACGCAATGGGACCTTCGGAAAAGGTGTAGGAGTAGCCGGTCTTGGAAGTGCGCTCGATGGTCTTGGCACCCTTCATGTACTTCCACTTCTCCAGATCCTCATCCTCGATGAAGAAGCTCTTGTCGATATCGCCGTTGACAACGATATCGCCGAGTAGCATCGGCTCCTTGCCGTTCGGGACGGCTTCCAGAGAGAAGATCTTACCGTTGCACAGCACGCCGCTGTTGTAGAAAGCGGCTCTGAAACGGTTCGTTACGTCAACTGTGTCGGTATATTCGTTGAAATCGACGGTGGTCACTTTCTTGGGGTCTGCGACCTCAGAATGCACCGGGAACGCATGGGCAAAGAAGCCCTCCTGCATCAGCCAGACACGACCGTCCTTTGTGTCCTCGGAGAAACACGAGGTCATACGCTCATACTGTTTGGTGGTGTTCTTGAATGCAAAGATGAAGGTGCGCCGTCTGCGCTGGACGCAGCCATAGTCTGCGGCATTGATTACACGCCATTCGATGCCATAGCCTTCTTCCTGCAAGCACTTCAGGATGATGCCGAAATCACGGCCCCGCTGGGATGCGGGAGATTTCAGCAGGCGGTCTACATTCTCCAGCAGAACGTAGTTGGGATGGTTCTTCTGGACGATCTGATAGATGGACCACCAGAGGACGCCCTTCTTGCCCTCGATGCCTTTAGCACCGGTGCTGGCAACAGAGTAGTCCTGACAGGGAAATCCGCCCACCAGAAGATCGTGCGACGGCACTTGATCGATCACGGTGGCGATATCTGCATTCACACAGTGGGAATCCTCGCCAAAATTTTTGTCGTAGCACTTATAAGCCCATTGACCAGCTTGGCCGGGTTCCCATTGGTTTGCCCAAATCGTCTTAAATCTTTCGGAACAACGCTCTAATCCAACGCGGAAACCGCCGACGCCGGCAAATAGCTCCACAACACGAATATCGCTATTTGCTGACACTTTCATAACACCCCGTTCTGTGGTATACTTAAATCTAAGTATACACTTTTTTGAGAAAAAGATCAACCACTTTTTGCGATTTTGACCGTTTTCTCACCATTATTATAGCAAAAACCTACCGAGGGATCAACCCCTAAAATTGGAGGGTAAGTCATGGAGCAGCGGAAGTACAAAACGAAGGCGGAAGTCCTCGCCCGTGGACAGGAAGCAGTCGGCAAAACGCTGGGCGAGATTGACAAGACTGGGCGCATCGCAACAGGCAAGGGTGCCATCGGTACCGTTGTGGAGGAAAGCTGGTTTGGGTATAAGCCCAATAGCAACCCGGCTCCCGATTTTGAGGAAGCGGGCGTCGAATTGAAGGTGACACCCTATCGGCAGACCCCTCGTGGCATTCAGGCCAAGGAACGGTTGGTCTGCGATATGCTGAACTATGATGAAGAATACTACAAGACCTTCGAGACCAGTGCATTCTGGATGAAGTGTGCTTGTATGCTGCTGATGTCCTATGAGCACCGGGATGGGGTGCCCAAGGTCAACTTTACGATCGACAAGGCAGTGTTGTTCCAGTTCCCGGACGAGGATCTGGAGGTCATCCGCAATGACTGGAAAATCCTGATAGACAAGATCAAGGCAGGACAGGCACACCTGATCAGTGAGGGTGATACCATGTATCTGGCAGCGTGTCCGAAAGGCCGCAACTCGCAGGATACCCGGTCGCAGCCATTCAGCCCTATCCCGGCCATGAAGCGGGCGTACTCGCTGAAGTCCAGCTACATGACGCAGATCCTACGGCGGTACATCTTCGGGGACGAACCCTGTGAGAAGATCATCAAAGACCCGGCAGCGTTAAGAACGACCAGCTTTGAGGACTGGTTTATCGCAAAAGTCCGGCCTTATGTGGGTATGAGCAGGACGGAACTTAAGGCGCGGTTGGGCGTGGAAACGAATGCCAAGAACCTCAACGAGCTTTTAGTGGCGGCGATGCTTGGCGTGAAAGGGCATCTGTCGAACACAGAGGAATTTCAAAAGGCAGGCATCCAACTCAAGACCATTGCCATTGAACCGAATGGCAGTATAAAAGAGAGCATGTCCTTCCCTGTGATGAACTTCTGTGCAATGATGAACGAAACATGGGAAGAGTCTGCGCTCTATGACCTTCTTGCACCGACCAAATTCCTGTTCATCATCTTCCAAAAGTCGAGGGACGGCGAGTGCTACTTCCAGAGGGTGAAATTCTGGAATATCCCGGCAGAGGATCTGGAAGAGGTGCATCATGTGTGGCAGCGTACGGTCGATACTCTGCGGGAGGGCGTTCATATCTGGAAAGACGCCAGCGGGCGGAATCGCAATAACTTGCCTAAGGCATCGGAAAGTCGTGTAGCTCACGTTCGTCCTCATGGAAAGGACAGCATGGACACGGCTCCCCTGCCCACTGGCGGCACGATGACGAAGCAGTGCTTCTGGCTGAACAATTCGTATGTTGCGGAGCAGATAAAGGAATAAAAGACGAGGAGGAAACATCTGTGAGATTCAGAACGTACTCCCATAGATTTGCAGATGCTATTATCGAGCACGATGAACAGTTGAATCGTAGATATAATGAGTTTGTTGGCGCATTGGCTAGCATCACAGACGAGGAACTTATTGCGGATTTTGAACAAAGAAGAGATGCACATTTGCGGCGCAATAGTAATTTTAAGTCGATGACACCAAGTATCAATGCAATATTAAAGGCAAAAATGCAGCAGATTCCGGGATGGCAGTGTGAGGTCGATATTTTCAATGACCAGACAGGTGCTATTGGAAATACAGAATGGCGGCTAGACTTTGCCTGCGATGATGCACTTTGCGTCGAAGTGGCATTTAACCATGGTGAGGCGATTGCATGGAATCTGATAAAGCCTGTTCTTTCCTGTGAACTGAACCATGTTCAAAAAGCGGTTCAGGGAAAGGTGGGAATCTATGTGTGTGCAACTGATGCCATGAAAGTGGCAGCTAATATAGATTCCGCCAGTGGTTCATTTGAAAAGGTACTAAGATATCTACCGCCTATGATGAATCAGCTTACTGTTCCTATGATGATAATTGGACTCGAACCGTTTGATACATTCTATGTTAGTAGAGAAAAACAAGTTGTAAGGCTCCCTGTTCGAGCAGAGTTGTTCACATGAAACATCCAAAATCATATGATACGACCCCGGAAACATCCAGACGGATGGCTCATGTCCATCTGAAGCAAGGCAAGGCGGAAGTCCTTTTGGCAAAGCGTCTGTGGCATCTGGGATTTCGATATAGGCTGAACGATAAGCGGCTCCCCGGCTCTCCCGATATCGCCATCCTAAAATATAATATTGCCATCTTCGTGGATGGTGAGTTTTGGCATGGGCAGAACTGGGAAGAACGAAAATCAAGACTAAAGCGCAATCGGGAATACTGGATAGCAAAAATCGAGGAGAATATCGCGCGAGATATTCGGGATGACAAGGATTTAAGGGCGAAAGATTGGTATCCGATTCACTTCTGGGAAAAAGAGATACTGAAGGATACAGATGAATGCATTGAAACAATACAAGAGCTAGCAGAGCAACAGATTGAAAGATTCATAGATTGCCGAAATGAGTAAACTTTATTTCGATTTTCAAAAATCTATTATAACTTTGCTGACCACAAATATTGAAGAGACACTTAGGAGGAGCACAGGTCATGGCAAGAGCCGATTTGCTTTGTGAATTAATCAAATATGGATTATTAAATAATCCAACAAATTTCAGAAAAGCAGCTGAAGCATTATGTGCAGATGAACGTGCAAAACAGCATACAGTTTTAGCAAACAAGATAGAGGATTTGTTGAAGACATCTCATGAATCTATTACTAAAGATATCACAAATCCATCGATGTTGCGTGGGACGGTTAACGAACAAAATTTATTTGTTGAAAAGATACCACAAAAACGTTTGGATCACTTGATTCTTCCAGATACGGTTCGCTCTGTATGCCAAGACTTGATTTCTGAGCAAAATCGTGCAGATTTACTACGTTCTTATGGTATAGAGCCGCGTAACAGGTTACTTTTGATTGGCCCACCGGGTAATGGTAAAACATCTTTGGCCGAAGCGATAGCTGAATCTTTGATGATTCCGTTGCTCACAGTTCGGTATGAAAGTATAATTGGCTCTTATTTGGGTGAAACAGCATCCAGGTTGTCCAAATTATTCGAATATGCCAAAACAAGGGAATGCGTTTTATTTTTTGATGAATTCGAAACTCTAGGAAAAGAGCGTGGAGATATTCACGAAACAGGCGAAATCAAAAGAGTTGTAAGTTCGCTTTTGCTACAAATTGATGCACTGCCTAGTTACGTTATTGCTATTGCCGCAACAAACCATGATACATTGTTGGACAAAGCTGCATGGCGTAGATTTCAAATCAAACTAGAAATACCCCGGCCTAGTCGTCGAAATCTGGAAGAATATTATAGATTTTTTGAAAGGGAACATGAATTCAGCTTTGGTCTACAAGCAAGTACGTTAGCTAAAAAAACATTAGGGATAAGCTATGCAGAGGCTGAGGAATTTGCACTCTCTGTTTATCGCCAGTATATTCTTTCTTTGCCAAATGAGAATAGCAAGATTATAACAGAAAAAGTTATCCGAGATTGGCAATCGCAGGTAATTGTACCGCATGATATGGAGAAAGGAGTTGCAGATAAATGCCAGACCGACCTTTGATATTATTTCCTACACCGGAAAGAGCAGACAGGGAAAGCAAAACCTCTGTAGTCATAAGAACAAATTTTCCTTCAGTCAACAGACAATTTAGTCGTTTGCAGCCGACTTTTAATGTTTTAAGAACGGCCTTTGAACAAAAAGCTGTGGCTATTCAACAATCTCCGGTTGGGATTAACCCTGATTTTGCTTTGGTTTTTGAAATCATTGGGACAGTCGATAGTTTTTATACGGCGGTACAACACGTCGAAGGACTGGAATGGATTTTTGATAAAGAGTCGGAACCTTTTACAGCAGATGAAGACTTTTATTATATCGACGAGCAGGGTCAAGCATCTGACGAAGCTCTCAACGGAAAATTGTACTGTGTAATGTCTAATCAGCAAGCAATGATGCAGATGATTTCCCTTTGGAACCGTTATCAAAATGGGGATGACAACGTATTTCAACGTGGATTTGCAGGACTCAGAGATGTTTTTACGCATATAAAAAATATCAGAAAGTGGGGAGCACAGGACAGAATTTCTGAAACTCATGCAGTGGAATATTGGCGAGAGAATCTTGACTTGGATGGCGATTCTCCCGTTCCATTTGAAATAGAGTTATTCTTCCGTGCGAAGGAAGAAGCGAGAAGAATCGCTTCTAATACCATAAATCAGAAAATCAATGCCCTAGGGGGACGAGTACTCCATGAATGCATTTTAAGTGAAATAGCATATCATGCTATGCTGGTTGAACTTCCCAGAGTGGCAATAGAAAACTTGGTTAATCAATATGAAGATATTGAATTATCCCAAGTAGATGATATTATGTTTTTTAGACCAACCTGCCAGTCTGTGTTCGTTTCTAAAACCGATTCGGAACCATGTACTGTGCAAGTGCCTGCACCAGAAATGAGAAATGTTGCTCCAGTCATCGCGGTTTTCGATGGTATGCCTATTCAAAATCATCCTCTACTCCGAAATAGAATCATTGTGGATGATCCAGATGAGTATGCAATCAAATACGAAAGCAAATACCGCATTCATGGTACATCTATGACATCACTTGTAATATACGGGGATCTTAATCGAAATGATTCTCCTATTACATCGCCTGTCTATGTAAGGCCCATTTTGCGACCAAAGCTAATCGGTCCTGACTCTGTACAAGAGTGTGTACCGAATGACGAACTGTTTGTCGATATTCTTCATCGAGCAGTTAAGCGGATGATGGAAGGGGAAAATGGTGAAAGTGCCACGGCACCAAACACAAAGATTATTAATTTGTCAATTGGCGATCCAGTCCGGCAACTCTCAACGATAATGAGTCCAACTGCACGACTGATAGATTACCTTGCATATAAATATAAAATTCTGTTTATTATTAGCGCTGGAAACCATGATGAAATCCTCAAGTACGTTGGCCAATCTTTTTCTAATCTCAAAGCTCTTAGCATTTTGGATAGAAACAATATTTTCGGTAAAGCAATAAAAGAGAATCAGCGAAATCTGAAAGTGCTTGCTCCGGCTGAAAGTTTAAATGGATTGACAATAGGTGCTTTATATGATGATTTTACTAACGGAACAGAATCTGGCAGGTTCATTTGGGCAGTCGAAAAAGGAATGCCTTCACCCATATCTGCATACGGAAAAGGATACCGCTTAACAGTCAAACCCGATTTGTTTTATTATGGTGGAAGAAAATTTGTGCGAGAAAAATTCGATGGAACTCTTGAGTGGGTATTATCAAGACATGAACCCGGATGCAAGGTGGCAGCTCCATATGATGACAGTTCAGGACAAGCTTATTCGTTTGGAACTAGTGACGCAGCGGCTCAAATAACTCATGAAGCGGCAAAATGTTATGATGTATTAGAGCAAGTTTTTCTTAGCGAAACGGGTGGACATGTTCCCAATGACTATAAAGCAATCCTTTTAAAAGCGATGCTTACCCACGGGGCATCTTGGGAAACTATTGCAGATAAGGTTACGGCTG
>OGPB01002116.1_pt1 | contig 10457 bp, 4 predicted proteins | sample 1552821 | NCBI WGS metagenome assembly OGPB01 (sample SAMEA2580192, study PRJEB22360) | human gut metagenome | biome: human gut; feature: human-associated habitat; material: faeces | place: Denmark | collected 2008/2010 | reverse complement strand
AATTAATTAGTTACCTTGAAAAGTAAAGTTTGTTAGGTATAGGTTTATGAAGAATACTGTAATTTGTTTATTGTTGTTTGGGATAAGTCTGACGGCTTCTGCTCAAGAAAAGGTGGAAACAGTCTCTATGCGTTATGAAACGCAGAATGATATGCCGCTGTTCTATCAGAAGATGAAAGAAAACCTGACTTATCCTATGGCATGGGGGAACTCTGCTATCCGAAATTTCGAAAAGTGGCGTGAGGAAGCTCGAAAAACGTTATTGGATTGCATGTTGCCTGCTCCTCCTGCTACGGCTTTTGATAAGGAAGTGATAGATACCGAGCAACGGAATGGATATAGGGCGGAGAAGATTTTGTTCAGTGTTTCGGAATATTCTCGTGTTCCTGCTTATCTGTTGGTTCCTGCCGGGAATGGCCCGTTCCCGGCAGTATTGCTGCTTCACGATCACGGTGCGCATTTTTCGATAGGGAAAGAGAAGATGGTACGTCCGTTCGGTGTGGAAGCATCTGTACTGGCCGATGCGGACGATTGGGCGGAAAAATGTTATGACAAACAGTATGTAGGTGATTATCTGGCAAGTCACGGATATGTAGTGCTTGCTGTGGATGCCTTGTTTTGGGGGGAACGGGGACGTAAGGAAGGAGTACGCTATGACTCACAGCAAGCGTTGGCGGCCAATATGTTACAGATGGGAATGTCTTGGGGAGCCTTGATAGCCTGGGATGATATTCGTAGCGCGGAATTTCTGGCCTCATTGCCCATGGTTCATAAGGAAAAGATAGGTACTATGGGATTTTCCATGGGAGCACATCGTGCCTGGATGGTCAGTGCCGCTACAGATGTGGTGAAGGCAGGCGCTGCTGTGTGCTGGATGAATACTACAGATAGCTTAATGACACTTACCAATAATCAGAACAAAGGTGGGTCTGCTTATTCCATGATTATTCCCGGAATACGGAATTGGATGGATTATCCTCATGTGGCATCTATCGCCTGTCCCAAACCGATGTTGTTCATCAATGGCTTGCGGGACAAACTTTTTCCTGTAAAGGGCGTTGAAAGCGCTTTCTCTACCATGCAGGATGTATGGAAGAGTCAATCGGTAGAAAATCTGTTGACCACCAAGTTCTATGATTTGCCCCATTTTTGCAGTAAGGAGATACAGGATGATATACTTGAGTTCTTTAATCAAAATTTAAAATAGAAAGCGATGAAAATTAAGATGTTGATGGCATTTGTTGCCTTGTTGTTATTTTCTGCTTTTACGGCAGACCGCACAATTACTATCTTTATGATAGGTGACTCGACTATGGCCAACAAACCCTTAGAGGGAGGTAATCAGGAACGTGGATGGGGCCATGTGCTGGGAGGATATTTCAGTGAGAATATTCGTGTGGAAAACCATGCTAGAAATGGTCGGAGTTCTAAAAGTTTTATTGATGAAGGATTGTGGGAGGTAGTAATTAATAAAGTAAAGCCGGGTGATTATGTTTTTATTCAGTTTGGGCATAATGATGAGAAGGCCGATGAGAAACGTCATACTGATCCCGGATCTACTTTTGATGCCAATCTACGCCGTTTTGTAAAAGAAACACGTGCTAAAGGGGGAATTCCCGTGTTGTTCAATGCCATTGTCCGTCGTAATTTCCGGAATAATAAAAATGCGGTAGCCGAAGATGATGTGCGCAAGGATTTGTCAAAGGGGAGTGTTTCTCAAGATGGAGAAGTGTTGATTGATACTCATGGAAAATATTTGGAGTCTCCGCGTAACGTGGCAAAAGAGTTGGATGTGCCTTTTGTGGATATGAACAAGATAACGCATGATTTGGTGCAAGAGATGGGGCCGGAGGCTTCAAAAAAATTGTTCATGTGGATTCCTGAAGGTGTGTGTGCAGCTTGTCCGAAAGGGCGTGAGGATAATACGCACCTGAATGTATATGGGGCGCGTACTATTGCTGGTTTGACAGTGGATGCTATAGCTAAAGAGGTTCCTGCATTGGCGCCTTTTGTACGTCATTATGATTTTGTAGTGGCAAAAGATGGCAGTGGTGATTTTTTTACCATTCAGGAAGCGATTCATGCTGTCCCCGATTTTCGTAAAGCAGGACGCACTACTATTCTAGTCCGTAAAGGGGTATATAAAGAAAAAGTGGTTATTCCTGAAAGCAAGATTAGTATTTCTTTGATAGGTGAGGACGGAGCAATTCTGACAAATGATGATTTTGCTTCTAAAAAGAACTATTTCGGAGAAGAAATGTCTACCTCCGGTTCATCAACCTGTTATATTTATGCTCCCGATTTCTATGCTGAGAATATCACTTTCGAGAATAGTGCCGGCAGAGTGGGGCAGGCAGTGGCCTGTTTTGTTAGTGGAGATCGCGCTTATTTCAAAAACTGTCGTTTTTTGGGAAATCAGGATACTTTGTACACTTATGGCAAAGACAGTCGTCAGTTTTATGACCATTGTTATATAGAGGGTACGGTGGATTTTATTTTTGGCTGGTCTACGGCATTGTTTAAGGATTGCACCATCCATAGTTTGGGTGATGGGTATGTTACCGCTCCTTCTACAGATCAAGGCAAAAAATATGGCTATGTTTTTATAGGCTGTAAATTGACGGGGGTGGCTGGGGCTCAGAAGGGGTATTTGTCCCGTCCTTGGCGTCCTTATGCACAGGCTGTTTATATTCATTGTGATTTGGGAAAGCATATTCTTCCGGTGGGTTGGAACAACTGGGGCAAAAAAGAAAATGAGGAAACCGTATTCTATGCTGAATATCAGAATACAGGAGAAGGGGCGGCTACCGCTTCGCGTGCTTCGTTTGGAAAGCAGCTGAACGATATCAGTAATTATAATGAAGCACAGATTTTGGCAGGTGATGACGGATGGAATCCGGTGGAAAATGGAAATGTGTTGTTGCAGAATTTAAAGAGATAAGCTGTTCTTTCTACCAGTAATAATACTTTGTCACTGTAGGGAGGAATTCTATTTGCTCCTATGGAAAGTGTCAGGGAAGAGTAGAATGATAAAAGGGGGATTTAACTTTGCCCCTTTTATTTTTTTAGGAACTTGTATGTCAGTATCTCTCGTTTTTTATGTATTTTTGCCATACTATATATGAAAATCTACGAAATGAAAAGACACATTCTGTTTATACTTACTTTGCTGCTCTTTTTTTATGCAAAAAGTCAGCCTAATTGTATCTTTACTCATTATTCTTCGGAAAACGGTTTATCTCAGAACTCCATCATGAGCATGGTACAAGACCATAATGGAGTTTTATGGTTCTCTACTTGGGATGGAATCAACCGGTTCAACGGTTATGACTTCAAAGTTTATAAAGCCAGACAAGGGAATAAAATTACTATGACTAACAACCGGGTAGACTTATTGGAAGTAGACCCTTATAATTATATTTGGCTGCAAACGTATGATTACCGTGTGTATCGTTTTGACCAAAGAACAGAGAAATTCGAACAAATCCCTGCTGAAGGTGAAGAGGAGGGTATGCGTTTCTCTTCTATTAAAATATTGCCCGACAGTGTCATTTGGCTACTTTCTGAAAATGAGGGGGCTGTCCGTGTGAAAACAAACCCTAAAGATTACAGTATAACTACCCAAGTATATGCTACTCATAGTCGTGGAGGAAATGCCGTTCATATTAATCAGGTTTTTAGCGATGCTTACAATCAAGAGTGGTTGCTTACTGATAACGGTCTGCTGAAGATTACGAATGATAAAGAAGAGCCTGTCTCTTATTTTGTGAATATCCAGTCAGGCAAAGATGAACCCGTACAGGCCTTCTACTCTTTTTGCAGTTATGGTGACGAACTTTATTTTGGATCAGACAGAGGACGGATATGGTGCTATTCTTTGCAGAATGAAATCTTTCGTCTTTGGGAATTGCCGGTAAAGGATAAAGTGATTGCTATAAATGAAATAAAAGGTACGGGGCTGTTGATAACAACTGCCCATGAAGGATTGATATTGTACCATTCGGATACAAAAGAGTGTAAAGTCTATAATAAGTCCAATTGTCCCGAATTCCCGGCAGACGCTTTCCGTTCTGTTTATGTTGACAGTAAGCAGGAAGCATGGTTTGAGATGACCGAATGGGGAAAGGTTTGTCATTTCAATCCTTTGACGGAAGTATTTAAGCAAGAAAAGATGCAAGTGGAGCCTCGTGGTGCCGATCGTTCCTATCCCAGTTTTCATATTTGTGAGGACTTGAACGGTAATTTGTGGGTACATCCGCAAGGAGGAGGGCTTTCTTGGTATGACAGAGAGGCAAATCGGCTGTTACCTTTCTATAATGACCCCGATTCACCTGATTGGCACTTTTCTAACAAATTACATTCTATGTTATCCGATAAACAAGGCAATCTTTGGTTATGTACTCATTCTAAGGGGTTGGAGAAGATTACTTTTTTAGGAAGCCAGTTCCATATTTATCCCCGCATGGGTCACAGTTATGACTTGAATTCCAATACGGTACGTGCGTTGTTTGAAGATAGCGAACATCGCATCTGGATGGGAAAACGGGATGGTCAGATTGAAATTTATTCTTCTGATTTAGATTTTCAGGGTATTCTGACCGAAGAGGGGGATATAGCCAAATCTGGCAGGTCGTTACGGGGAGTTCCTTATCATATCATGCAAGATTCTCACGGAAACATTTGGATTGCGACCAAAGGGGATGGTATTATTCTGGCAGAAAAGGAGGGGACCCGTTTTAAGTTTACTCGATTCAAATATGATGAAGATGATATTTATAGCCTGAGTCATAATAGTGTTTACTGGTTACATGAAGACAAGCATGGACGTATTTGGGTGGCAACTTTTGGTGGAGGGTTGAATTATATTCAGAAAACTCCTGAAGGGAAATATGTGTTTATTAGTTCTAGAAATAACCTGAAAGGTTTTCCGTATGACCGTTGTTACCGTGTACGCCATATCACTTCTGACAAGAAGGGGAATATATGGGTGGGGAGCAGTGATGGCGCGCTTAGTTTTAAAGAGGATTTTAAAGATCCGGAGTCGATTGTGTTCCATCTTTATGCACGTATCCCCGATGATATGAATTGTCTGAGCAACAATAACGTATATCGGATTGTCACCACTTCACAAGGAGAAGTTTATCTGGCTACATTTGGGGGAGGACTTAACCAGCTTGTTTCCATGAACGGGGAAGGGAAGGCGGTATTTAAATCCTATACCGTGAAGGATGGTTTGCCTTCAGATATCCTGTTGTCTGTAGAAGAGGATGACACGGGGAATCTGTGGATAAGTACGGAAAACGGATTGAGTAAATTTATTCCGTCCGAACAGCGTTTTGAAAATTATAATGAACGGGATTTTGGGGGCAAAATACGTTTTGAGGAGGGGACATCGCTGAATCTTAGTTCCAGTACCCTACTCTTTGGTACCAGTCGTGGTATGCTTTATTTTGAACCGGAACATATCAAGAAAAGCAATTATGTTCCATCCATTGTTTTCGGAACGTTGAAAATATCCAATCAGGAGGTGATTCCGGGTGTATCAGGCAGTTTGTTGCGACAGTCTCTTGATAATACAGAACACCTGGTACTTTCGCACAAGGAGAATATTGTAACTTTGTCCTTTGCAGCCTTGGATATGATTTATCCTGAAAATATCCGTTATGCTTATCGTTTGCATGGATTTGATAAGGAATGGAATTATGTGGATAAACAACGTACCGCTACATACACCAATCTGCCGAAAGGGGATTATGTATTTCAGGTTAAATCGACCAATAGTGATGGGGTTTGGGTAGAGAATGAGCGCAGTTTGAGAATCACCATTCAGCCTTCGTTTTGGGAAACGGCTTGGGCTATGGCAATTTATATTCTTGCTTTTCTGTTGATTCTGTTTTCAGGAGTATATATATTGTTTACTATTTATCGTCTGAAACATGAAGTGTCTGTGGAACAGCAGGTTTCTGATATAAAGCTTCGCTTTTTTACAAATATTTCTCACGAACTTCGCACTCCGCTGACATTGATTGCAGGTCCTGTGGAATATGTTCTGAAAAACAAGACTTTGCCGGATGATGTACGTGAGCAATTGCATGTAGTAGAACGTAATACCGACCGTATGCTTCGCTTGGTGAACCAAATTCTTGATTTCCGCAAAATACAGAAAAATAAGATGAAGTTGCGTATAGAGCAGATAGATATTGTTCCTTTTGTACGCCATATCATGGATAATTTTGAATCGCTGGCCGAAGAGCATCATATTGATTTTGTATTCGAAAGTGAAATGCCTTCCTTGAAACTGTGGGTAGATGCGGATAAGTTGGAAAAGATTGTCTTCAATCTGCTTTCCAATGCTTTCAAGTATACTCCACAGGGTAAGATGATTACGCTTTTCATTCATGAAAATGAACATAATGTGGCGATTGGTGTGCAGGATCAAGGTATAGGAATTTCTGAAAGCAAGAAAGCTTCCCTTTTTGTCCGTTTTGAAAATCTGTTGGACAAGAATTTGTTTAATCAGCAAAGTTCTGGTATCGGTCTTTCTTTGGTTAAGGAATTGGTGGAACTGCACAAAGCGACTATCCGTGTGGATAGTAAAGAGGGGGAGGGCAGTTGTTTCACGGTTGAGTTTTTGAAAGGCAAGGAGCACTATACGGAGAATGTAGAGTTCATTCTCTCTGATTCTGTCGAAATGAGGCCGGAAGAGGTGGAAGAATCTGTTCAGGGACATGAAGAGAAGAGGAATGAAAGCAAAACGATGTTGCTGGTTGAAGATAATTTGGAACTTCGTTTCTTTTTGCGTAGTATCTTCATCTCAAATTTCAACGTCATAGAGGCTGTCAATGGGGCTGAAGGTTTGGATAAGGCTTTGAAGTTTGTTCCGGATATTATTATTAGTGATATCATGATGCCGGAAAAGGATGGTATTACCATGACAGAAGATTTGCGTGCTAATATGGCGACCAGTCACATTCCAGTCGTTTTACTGACGGCTAAAACGGATATGGACAGTAAGTTGGAAGGTATGGAACTGGGAGTTGAGGATTATATAACGAAACCGTTCAGTGCTACTTACCTGAAGGCCAGGGTGGAGAATATTCTGACACAACGTGTCAAGTTGCAACAGTTGTATTGTGCGAATCTGATGAATATTCAGCCTGTTGCGGAGGAAGAACAGCAAACACAGCCTGAGATGTCTTCCCATGACCGTAAGTTTATGGAGAAACTGACGGAATTAATGGAGAAGAATATGGATAATGGCGATTTGATCGTGGATGATTTGGTACAGGAGCTTGCGGTGAGCCGTTCTGTCTTTTTCAAGAAACTGAAGACCCTGACAGGACTTGCCCCCATTGAGTTTATTAAAGAGATGCGTGTGAAACGTGCCGCACAATTGATAGAGAGTGGTGATTATAATATGACGCAGATTGCTTATATGGTAGGTATTAATGATCCTCGTTATTTCAGCAAATGTTTTAAACAACGTTTTGGTATGACACCTACCGAATATAAAGAGAATGCGAAAAATAAGCGATAACTTTTGCTGCTATTGGTTGGTTTTTGCAGCGTTTGTTTTTTTTGATTTCTTGAACGATATGTTTAAATGTAGGGTGTTTCTTTTGTTATGTGAGTGAGTTGCTCATGTTATTTTATTATTTTTCCGGATATGCAATGGGGGTTTTTCTGAATTTTTAGTCTTTTACATAGATAATGAACTAAAAAGAAGAAAAAGATGAAAAAAGTAATTTTATTTATGGTAGGTGTTTTGGCGAGTCTGATGTTGAGTGCTCAGTCTCGTTGGAGTGTTACGCCGGAAGCCGGCTTGGTAGTGAATAAGGAAAATGAAGGGACATCAGTTACATTAGGTTTTAAAGCCGGTGCCGGTGTGTTGTATCAGTTAAAGGAAGGGGTGGGAAAGAAGCCTTCTTTTGGCTTGAAGTCCGGGGTTTATATCTTAATGCAGAAAGGTGGGTATCATCCTATGAGCTGGGGAAACATATCAACAGGGGGAGGATTTAGCATGGATTATGAAAAAACGAATGTTGAGTCCACGCGTTATTATTTGCAATTGCCTGTTATGGCTCATTGGGGTTTTAAACTTTGTGATGATGTGCGTCTTAAATTAGCAGTAGGACCTTATGTAGCTGTAGGAATTGGTGGACGTACTAATGCTTATGTTTCTTCCTCAAAATATAATATAGATGAAGAAACAGGTGTTGGACAGTACGAATACCGGAATGATTATTACCGGTTTGGCACATTTAAAGGAAAAACAGTAAATGAGGAATTTGGTTTTGAAGCGTCCCCTCGTTTGGATTGGGGAGGAACGGCTTCTGTCGGGATTGCTGTTAAACGGATTTCATTTACTATCGGGTATGATTTGGCTTGGGGAAAATATAATAAGGAACAGAATGATTTAAGGATACGGAATCATATGGTTAGCTTTACTTCAGGGTATAGTTTCTGATAAGAAAAGGATAAATGAAACAAACATACACAAAATTTCTTGTTTAAGATTGTTAAATGAAGAATTTTGTGTATGTTTGTTTTTTATAAACACGATAAAAGTTCAATCTATGAGGAAAATGCTATTCATTACCCTTTTAATGGGCGGTCTGTGTACGACAGTTTCTGTTGCAAAAGCGCAGGAACGCTTGCCGGAATATCTGCAGGCAGAGAAATACACACAAGAAAAATTGAACACCATGTTGTTTTCTACTGTGGTGGATCCGCATTGGTTCCAGAAAGGTAATAATTTCTGGTTCGAGTACAAAACAAGTGAAGGAACCTTTTGGTATGTGGTTGATCCGGCTGCCCGGACAAAGAAGCTTTTGTTTGATAGGGATGAATTAGCTTCCCAGCTTACCGAAATTGTAAAAGATCCCTTTGAGGCACGCCATTTGCCAATTATAAATCTGAAAGCGAAAGAAGATGGGCGTACCTTTACTTTTGAAGTAAAGTCAACAAAAGATGCGACACCAAAGAAAGATGGCAAGGATAAGAAGGACAAGAAGAATGAGAAGGAAATCTTTTATTTTTCTTATGACTATCCTACCCGTAAATTGACCCATCTGAAAGATAAAGAAGACGACCTGAAGAAAATCTATTGGGGATCAGTTTCTCCTGATGGTAAAACGGTGATTTATGCCAAGGATTTGAATTTGTATCGCATGAGTCGTGAAGATTATGAAAAGGCGAAAAAAAATGAAAAGGATAGTACGATCGTGGAAATCCAGCTTACTACAGATGGCATGAAGGATTTTGGCTATGGTATTCCCTATAGTATGTTGAATACAGATACTTTATGTAATGGCAAGCGTCGTCGTGTAGGTGGAGTGTGGTCTCCGGATTCACGTTATTTTGCTATGACAGTTTCTGACAATCGCGCTGTGAAAGAGTTATGGGTAATAAATTCGATGGCCCGTCCACGTCCCACATTGGAAACTTATAAATACCAGATGCCGGGAGAAAAGGAAGCTCCCATAGAACACCTGTACTTGTTTGACTTGGTTGATAATAAACGTAAGGAAATTAAAGTAGCAGCTTATAAAGATCAAAGCATTGGCCTGGAATACAAACCAATGATGCAAAAACAGCGTGATATGGAAGATCAGGCTGCCGTTTGGCAGGGGGATAACAACCGTTTCTTCCTGACCCGCAGCCGCCGTGATTTACATCGGATTGATGTTTGTTCCTATACGATAGGACAGGATTCTGTTGTACCAGTAATAAAGGAACGGATGAATACCTATCAGGAAACTCGTCCTTTAAGAGTCTTGAATGGTGGAAAGGAAATTATTCAATGGAGTGAGCGTGATGGTTGGGCACACCTTTATTTATATGATGATCAGGGTAATTTGAAAAATCGTATCACAAAAGGTCCCTGGCACGTGGAGGAAATCTTGAAAGTAGATGACAAGGCACGTGTGATTTATTTTACTGCCAATGGAATGAATGCGAAAGAACATCCTTATTATGAACATTTGTATCGTGTGAATTTGGATGGCAGCGGTTTGAAATTACTGACCAAAGGGGATTATTTCCATCGTGTGGAAGTGGATGATGATGCTCGTTTTGTGGTGGATAACTATTCGCGTGTAAATACGGTGCCCTGCGCCATCCTGCTGGATACTAATGGCAATAAAGTAATGGATATTCAGGAGAGTGATTTTTCACAGCTTTTTGCTGCCGGTTATAAATTTCCGGAAATATTTAAAGTAAAGGCGGCTGATGGTGTGACAGATTTGTATGGTGTGATGTATAAACCTTTTAATTTTGACTCAACTAAGGTTTATCCTATTGTGGATTATGTTTATCCTGGGCCACAGGTGGAAGGTGTTTATTATCCGTTTACCCGTATGAGTCCCCGTACCGACCGTTTGGCACAGGCCGGATTTATTGTTATTTCTGTAGGACAACGTGGCGGGCAGCACCGCCGCTCCAAATGTGCGTTTCAC
>OGPB01002113.1_pt1 | contig 10472 bp, 10 predicted proteins | sample 1552821 | NCBI WGS metagenome assembly OGPB01 (sample SAMEA2580192, study PRJEB22360) | human gut metagenome | biome: human gut; feature: human-associated habitat; material: faeces | place: Denmark | collected 2008/2010 | reverse complement strand
AACACCTCGCGGGATATTATCAGTGAACGAATCAGAAACATACCAAAAAACTATGTTTATGACGAAAATGAATTGACAAATGTACCTTCCTTTGCTAACATGATGAAGTATGATTGTTAAAAAATCAGGCTAAATAAGGAGGAGAAAGAGTAAAATGAAAAGATTCAAAAAACTTGTATCTGTACTTACTCTGACAGCGATGCTTGCAGCAAGTCTGACAGCCTGTGGCGGAAAAGATCCGGTTGCAGAAGATGACAGTACAGCAGGCACAACCACTGCCGACAGCAGTACAGCTACCACAGAGACTTCTGGTGACAGCACATTTACCTATGCCATCTCCGGGGACCCTACAGAGACTGTCAATGTTATTACAACATCTGACCGTTGGGGATTATCTACTGTAAAGATGATCTACTCCCCACTGTATATGAATAATGCCGATGGAATTAACTGGTTCCTGGCTACAGATTACAGCGTATCCGATGACAATCTGACCTATACATTTAAACTGAGAGATGATGTGAAATGGTCTGACGGTGAACCATTTACCGCAGATGACGTGGTATTCACATACGAAGCCATGGAACAGGAGGATAACCTTGGCTGGGCTTATTCTCAGCTGGTTTACGATCAGGGAACGGTAAAAGTGGAAAAAGTGGATGACTACACCGTATCTTTCACATTCCCGTTCGTAACACCTACGGCTATCGAGATGTTAAGTCAGATTTTCATTATGCCAGAGCACATCTACAAAGATGTCACAGATTTTGAGCATAACGATTACAACATGAACTCCGTAGGAACCGGTCCTTACAAACTGGTAGATTATCAGTCAGGCTCATATCTGAAATTCGAAGCAAACGAGAATTATTATAAGGGCGAACCATCAATCAAAAATGTTGTATTCCAGATTATTGAGAACGCAGACACAGCAATCCTTGCCCTGCAGAATGGTGAAGTAGATGCTTACCAGATGACACCGCAGCAGGTGAAAAAGCTGGATCTGGATGCAAGCAACCTGTCTACTTACTCCTACAGTGAAGGACGTGTTGGCTATCTGGAGATCAACTGCAATCGTGTAACAGATGAAAAAGTCCGTAAAGCACTGCTGTATGCTATGGACAGAAAAGCCATGGATGATGCAGCGTTTGAATCTTCTGAATATTATAGTATTCCGTATACTTTCCTGCCAACAAACAGCCAGTTCTATACAGAAGATGGTGTGGAAAAATACGAGCAGGATGTTGACAAAGCAAAAAGCATGCTGGAAGATGCAGGCGTAAGTGGTCTGAAGCTGAAACTTGGTTATATGTCCAGTGATGCGGTACAGTCCGCACAGGCTCTGCTGATTCAGGAACAGCTGAAGGAAGTTGGAGTAACCGTAGAACTTGCCGGCGGAGACGGAACAGCCATTGCAAACGCAATGAAGGATCCGGATAACGAGTACGATATGTATCTGGGCGGTTACATCATGGGTATTGACCCGGATACCTTCTCCAGCCTGTTTGAAAATGATGGTGCTTACAACTACATGCACTACAGTGGATACGATACCATCGATCAGCTGTTTGAGGAAGGTCGTTCTGAATTGGATGAGTCTGCAAGAAAGGAAACCTATGCAAAACTGCAGGCAGCTGTCCAGGATACAGGTGCCTTCTATCCGATCATTTCCAACAACAAGATCCTGGTTGTAAACAACAGAATCCAGGGTGTGGAAGATGCAGGACTTGTTCCGGTATATACCTTCGAGGATACTTCCAGTCTGAAAATTGCTGAATAAGTAATCATCAAAGATTAGACACTATTTATAATGAGGGCGGAATTCTTCTGAAACAGGCGAAGAGTTCCGCTTTTTGGGCTTAAGAATGAAAAACAAAAGGAGAAAAAGGTATGGCAAAGTATATTTTCAAACGTATTCTTACTGCGATCCCACTGATCATCGTGATCACGATTCTGTGTTTTTCTCTGATTCATCTGGCACCGTATGATGCCATCGATGCCATGACAACTCCGAAGATGTCTCCGGAGATGGTACAGATGATCCGTGAAAAATACGGCTATGATCAGCCGGTCTACGTGCAGTATATCCGCTGGCTGGAAGGAATCCTGAATGGAAACTTCGGCTATTCTATCGTGACAAAAACGAATATTTTCGATGAGCTGGCGACAAGAATCCCGAACACGATCAAGCTGGTGCTGCCGTCTTATCTGACTGCCTATGTGATCTCAATCGTGCTGGGTCTGGTGGCCGGTTCTCACAAAAACAAATGGCTGGACAAAATGATCGACGGGATCTGTTCTCTGTGGATCGCGATGCCGACTTTCTGGGTAGCGATGCTCTTTATCTATCTGTTCGGCTATAAACTGCGGATCCTTCCGATCCTTGGCATGCATACGGTAGGCGTGAATACCTTGTCTGATTTCCTGTTGCATTTTATTACACCGTATCTGGTGCTGACACTGGCATTTATCCCGGACAATGTGCGTTATGTGCGTTCTTCCACGATCACACAGTACTCCGAGGATTATGTTATGGTACAGAAGGCATTTGGTGCTTCCAAAGCAGAGATCATGTTCAAACATGTCTGTAAGAACGTACTGCTTCCGGTTATCACAAAACTGGGTATGGCACTGCCGACACTGGTAACAGGTGCGGTTATCACGGAAACCGTATTCAGCTGGCCGGGTATCGGACCGTATTTTATCAAGGCGGTGCAGGGTATGGACTATCCGATTGTCATGATCGTTTTGATATTGTCTTCCACCCTAGTAGTCCTGGGAAACCTGCTGTCCGATATTTTATACTGCGTGACAGATCCGCGTATCAGAAAGATGGGGTAATCGTATGGCAATGAATCATTCTCAAAAAAAACGTCTGGAAAATGTCTGGGAGGCATTAAAGCACGACAAAATCGCAATATTCTCTATTATCTTCCTTGCGCTGATCCTGATCTTATCCTTACTGGCTCCGGTGCTCCCGCTGGAACCGAATAAAACCGATGTCGCTCATATGTTAGAGGCACCAAGCAGTGCCCATATTTTCGGAACCGATGAAGTGGGCCGTGATTACCTGGCGCGTGTCATCTACGGAGGCCGTGTGTCCCTGCTGGTCGGCGTGCTTGCCATGCTGATGAGTGTGACCATCGGTGTCACTGTTGGGATTCTTGCCGGTTACCTCGGCGGTATCATAGATGGTATCCTGATGCGGATCGTTGACATTCTGCAGTCCATTCCGTGGCTGATCCTGGTTACGGTTATCAGTATTTTCTTCAAACAGGGACTGGTGTCCATTATTATCGTGATCGGATTTTTCTCCTGGATGGAAATCGCCCGTCTGGTGCGTGCGGAGGTTATGTCCGTCAAAGAGAGGGAATACGTCCTCTATGCGGACTTTACCGGTGTGCCGTTATTTAAAATGGTACTCCGTCATCTGATTCCTTCGGTACTGCCGACGATCATCATCGCAGCGACTACCAGTATCTCCAATGCGATCATGACAGAATCTTCCTTAAGTTTCTTGGGGATCGGTATTCAGGAACCGCTGTCTTCCTGGGGAAAATTACTGCAGAGTGCACAGAGTAACCTGCAGAATGCCGTTTACATGGCGATCATCCCCGGTCTTTTGATCATGCTGACCATCTTTGCGTTCAACAAACTGGGCAATCTGCTTCGTATCTATGTAGATCCCCGTGTCATGGATGCAGGCAAATAGGAGGAGTGGAGATGAAAGAAAACAGAGTATTAACCATAGACAATCTGACCACTACGTTTGAGAGTCACAAACAGAAGATCCAGGCGGTGCGCGGCGTCTCCCTCCATGTGGATGAAGGAGATATTCTGGCTATTGTAGGAGAGTCCGGAAGTGGGAAAAGTGTAACCATGAAGTCGGTCATAGGACTTCTCGGAGAAAATGCAGATGTGCAGGCAGATCATCTGGAACTGTTGCAGAAGGATCTGCTGTCCATGTCCGAAAAAGAAAAACGGAAAATGCGTGGAAAAGATATGGCAATGATCTTCCAGGATCCGATGACTGCCCTGAATCCGCTGAAAAAGATCGGGTATCATATGATCGAGGTACTCCGACGCCATCAGAACCTGAGCAAGACAGAAGCAAGAAAAGTAGCCATCGATATGTTGGGAAAGGTAGGAATCCCGTCGGCAGAAAGCCGGATGGATCAGTATCCCCATGAATTTTCCGGTGGTATGAGACAGCGTGTCATGATCGCAATGGCGCTGTGCTGCCAGCCGCGGCTGCTGATCGCCGATGAACCGACAACCGCACTGGATGTAACGATCCAGGCGCAGATCCTGCAGCTCCTCAAACAGTTAAATGAAAATGAGCAGATGAATATCATTCTGATCACCCACGATCTCGGGGTGGTTGCTTCTCTGGCGAAACGGATCGAAGTGATGTACGGAGGTCTGATCATGGAAGAGGGAACCACAGAAGAGATCTTCGAACATCCAACCCATCCGTACACGAGAGCACTGCTTCATGCGATTCCAAAATGTGAGAGTGGATGTCGGGAACGTCTCGAACCGATCCCGGGTATGGCACCGTCTCTGGCGAATCCGCCGGCAGGATGTCCATTTGTGACCCGCTGTCGGTTTGCATGCGAGGAATGTAAGAAAGGGATCCCGTCCATGCGGGCATATTCCGATACCCAGTCCTCCAGATGTATCTTCACAAAAGAAGAACTGGACGAGAAAGAGAAGAAAGAAGAGGAGAAATAATATGGAAACAAAAGAACAATATCTTCTGGAAGCGAAGAATCTGTCCAAGTATTTCCCGGTCAAAAATTTCTTCGGAAAACTGGTACAGGAAGTACGGGCGGTGGACCGTGTGAACCTTTCTATTAAAAAAGGAGAAACCTTCGGTCTGGTGGGAGAGTCCGGCTGTGGAAAGTCCACACTGGGACGTACTCTGATCCGTATGTATGAGCCGACCGATGGAATCTTAACCTACGACGGTCACGACATCACAAAGACAAAGGGGAAAGAACTCCTTGCATATCATAAAAGAATGCAGATTATTTTTCAGGATCCTTATTCTGCGCTGGATCCCCATCAGAATGTAAGAGAGATCATGGCCGAACCGATTGCTGTCTTTGAAAAACTTCCGGAAAAAGAGATGGATGAGCGGATCGTAAGCCTTCTCGAAAAAGTAGGTATGAAGGCAGACGATATGGAAAAATATGCCTATGAGTTTTCCGGCGGACAGCGTCAGCGTATCGGTATCGCAAGAGCCTTATCCGTCCATCCGGAATTCCTGCTCTGCGACGAACCGATCTCCGCACTCGACGTATCGATCCAGGCACAGGTTGTCAACGTGCTGGAAGATCTGCAGCAGGAACTGGGACTGACTTATCTGTTTGTGGCACATGATCTGTCCATGGTGCGCCATATCTCCGACCGGATCGGTGTGATGTACCTTGGTAAGATCGTGGAGAGCGGAGACAGCGATGAAGTGTATGATAATCCATGCCACCCATACACCCGGGCACTGCTGGCCTCCATTCCGATCGCAGATCCGAAGCGGGCACTCAGCCTGGAACATTGCGGCATCGAGGGAGACCTTCCGAGTCCGCTGCATGTTCCGTCCGGCTGTCGTTTCCATACACGCTGTCCTTATGCGACCGAGCAGTGCAGACAGCAGGAACCGGAACTGGAAGAGAGAACACCGGGTCATATGGTGGCCTGCTGGAAAAAATAAAAAGAGTGAGGAACAGATAAAAATATGCTTTCAAAAGAACTTTACCGAACCTATGTCCAGATCCTGAAAGATGAACTGGTGCCGGCGATGGGATGTACCGAGCCTATCGCCATCGCTTATGCGGGAGCTGTTGCCAGAAAGACACTGGGAGCCCTTCCGGAGCGGGTGGAGGTTGCGGTCAGCCGAAATATTATAAAAAATGTAAAAAGCGTGGTTGTTCCCCATACCGGGGGCTTACGTGGAATCGAAGCCGCTGCAGCTGCCGGAATCGTGGCAGGAGATGCTGCGAAGGAACTGGAGGTCATCTCCCATGTGGAACAGGAAGACATCGAAGCGATGGGAACCTTCCTGAAAGAAGTTCCGTGCAGTGTCTGTGAGGCATCCTCTGATCTGATCTTTGATATTCAGATTACTTTATATCACGGAGAAGATAATGCGAGTGTACGGATCACCGATTTCCACACGAATCTGGTGCATGTGTCCAGAAACGGAGAGATCCTTCTGGCAAAAGAGATTACCGGAAAAGAAGAATCCGCGCTGGCAGACAAATCGACGCTTACCATAGAAAATATCTTTGCATTTGCAAAGAAAGTGGATCTTGCAGATGTCCGGGAAGTGCTGGAACGTCAGGTTCGTTACAACATGGCGATCGCCGAGGAAGGGCTCTGTGGTAATTATGGAGCCAATATCGGAAAGGTTCTGCTGGCCACTTACGGCGATCAGGATGTCAAGGTGCGTGCCAAGGCCATGGCGGCTGCTGGTTCCGATGCAAGAATGAACGGCTGTGAACTTCCGGTAGTGATCAATTCCGGAAGCGGCAACCAGGGAATCACAGCTTCTGTCCCGATCGTGGTTTTTGCAAAAGAACTGCAGGTATCGGAGGAGACGATGTACCGGGCGCTGGTGATCTCGAATCTGGCAACGATCCATATCAAAGAAGGAATCGGCAGACTCTCCGCGTACTGCGGTGCGGTAGGAGCCGGATGTGGATGTGGCGCCGGGATCGCCTACCTGTATGGAGACGGTCAGAAAGAGGGCGAACATGCCATTGTCAACGGTCTTGCCATTGTATCCGGTATGATCTGCGACGGGGCAAAAGCGTCCTGTGCAGCAAAGATCGCGTCCTCCGTAGATGCGGGAATCCTCGGTTACTTTATGTACAAGAACGGACAGCAGTTTATCGGCGGCGACGGTATCGTGAAAAAAGGCGTGGAAAATACGATCCGCTGTGTGGGCAAACTGGCATCTGAGGGTATGCTCGAGACAGACCGGGAGATCGTCCATCTGATGATCCACGGATAATACATACAGAAAAATAAGCTCCTTTTGCATGAAAAGAACGGTTAGATGCATGAAACCGAAACGCAAAGGGGGCTTTACTTTTTGGACAAAACGTGATAAAAGTATAGAGGAGTAACTATTCGGTAAGAATATCCTGTGAGTTCTTTTGACAGGAACTGTTGAAAGAACTCACAGGATATGCAGACAAAAATTCAGGGCTGTTTTAGAGAAAGCAGCCCTTTTTGGGCGTTTTTCAGGAGGTAAAAAACATGACAAAGATTGACATTATTTCAGGATTTTTAGGAGCCGGAAAAACAACACTGATTAAAAAACTGCTCTCTGAAGCTTTAAAAGGTGAGCAGGTAGTGCTGATTGAAAATGAATTTGGAGAGATCGGTATCGACGGAGGATTCTTAAAGGACTCCGGTATCGAGATCCGTGAGATGAACTCCGGATGTATCTGCTGTTCTCTGGTAGGTGATTTCGGAACTTCTCTGAAAGAAGTGATCACAACCTATCATCCGGATCGTATCATCATCGAGCCGTCAGGTGTAGGCAAACTCTCTGACGTCATCAAAGCGGTAAAAGGTGTAGATGTGGACTGCGAGATCAGCCTGAACAGCTATACAACCGTAGCGGATGTAAACAAATGCAAAATGTATATGAGAAACTTCGGTGAGTTCTTCGAGAACCAGTTACAGTATGCAAGAACGATTATTTTGAGCCGTACCGATACACCGAAGGCTACTGAGGAGAAAGTAGCAAAAGCAGTCGCTCTGATCCGTGAAGTGAACAAAGACGCAGTGATCATTACCACTCCGATCGAAAAACTGGACGGTGCACAGATCCTGGAAGCGATGGAGCAGGGAAGAGAAGAAGACGAAGATTTCTGCCCGGTATGCGGTGGACATCACGATCATGACCACGAGCATGAGCATCATCACCATGATCATGATGGCGAGTGCGGATGTGACCATGACCACGAACATGAGCATCACGACCATGACGATGAGTGCGGATGCGGACATGACCACGATCACGAACATCATCACCATGATGGCGAGTGTGGATGCGGTCACGATCATCACCATCATCATGCAGATGAAGTATTTACAAGCTGGGGTCGTGAGACTGCTAAGAAGTATACAAAAGAGGAGATTGAAGCTGCATTAAAGACACTGTCAGAGGCAGAAGATCTTGGTGTGATCCTTCGTGCCAAAGGTATGGTGGACGGAAAAGACGGACAGTGGATCTACTTTGATATGGTTCCGGAAGAGTATGAGGTACGCACCGGTACTCCACAGATCACAGGTAAGATCTGTGTGATCGGTTCCAAGATGGCAGAAGACAAAATTGCTGAAATTTTTGGAGTGAATGAGTAATGATGAAGAGAGATGTTCCCGTATATTTAATTACAGGATTTTTAGAGAGTGGCAAAACCCAGTTTCTGGATTTTACCATTCATCAGAGTTATTTTCAGATTCCGGACAAAACGCTTCTGATTCTCTGCGAAGAGGGAGAAGAGGAGTACGATGAGGAAAGCCTGAAAAAAATGAATACGGTGATCGAGATCATCGAAGATCCGGAAGACTTTAATGCAGATACCCTGCAGATGTTGAATAAAAAACATCAGCCTGGCAGAGTCCTGGTAGAGTACAATCCGCTGTGGTCTGTAGATAAGTTCTATCAGACCGATATGCCGCGTTACTGGGATCTGGCACAGCATATCGTAACCGTGGATGCCAGCACCTTCCAGATCTATATGAACAATATGAAATCCTTGTTCATGGAGATGATCCGAAATGCGGATCTGGTAATTTTCAACCGCTGTCAGGATGAACATCCGCTGGCAAACTTACACTTACCTGTTTTCATCAATCCGATAACGGCATCCTGTATCACTTCGGTGTACATTTCAAAAGCCGGAACATCCGGGCTATTTCCCAACCCGCCTAATACGGCATTTGCAATGTTCCCTACACCCGACTGCAACGGTAAAAACTCTTTAGGAATCAAACCTGCTTTCAGGTGAGAAACTAAGAAGTTGCAAACATTATCTCCAATACGGGTCGTCACCTCGTCTGCCGGAGCAAACTCCTTCACACCGTCCGGAAGATTTGTTTCCACAATTCCCACAATCTTTTTCGGATCGACTTGTATATAGGGTTTTCCGATACGGTCACTGGGTTTATACACCGGTATCTCACGCCGGTATGGAGGATCGGCAGGTTGATAAATATCATGAAATCCGGCTAACTCTTTCGGGTTATGACTATTAAGTTCTATAATAATTTTATCGGCTAACTGACATACCGTAGGTGCTATCCCTACACCTGTACCCAATATGATCTTGCCATCTTCAGAAACATCTGTAGCTTCAATAACTGCAACATCGATTTTTCCTAAAAAACCATATCTCAAGTTTTGAGCCAGATGTGAAAGATGCATATCATAATAAGACATCTCCCGGCTGTTTATCACATTGCGGCTGTCTTTATGCGATTGATAAGGTGTACGGGTCTTTATTGCTTTGGCTCTGGATAAAGCCCCGTCAAGGGAATCATTCGTTGAAGCTCCGGTAAAAACGCCGATCGCAAAAGGACGTCCGGCATCGTGTTCTTCTTGTGCCTTTTTTGCTATTGCTCCGGGCACGACTTTAGGTGTTCCCGCAGCCGTGAAACCACCAAATCCCACATTATCATCGTGATGAATATATGAGGCGGCTTCTTCTGCCGAAATAACTTTAAATGACATATTCGTGTTAGATTTTATATGAACCAATTGTGTTTTTAATTTTCAGAACTTTCTTGCCAAAATTTCAGAAGCAATTATCGCTTTACGAAGCTCATCCGAACCATAAGGCAGTAACTCCGAATTATTCGGAATATTATAAGCATCATCCGAAATAGCGGATTTCTTTTTTATGTTTTCGGAAATCTTTTTTGAAACTTCCGGTTGAGAAGATGATTCTATATTCGTAACCTTTATCTTCTTCTTTTCTTTTTCAGCCTTCACAACAGGCTGTACAGGAATCTGCTGTGAAGGTTCTGAAGGGAACAGATCCTCCCACGTCAAAGGACGATTTACCGGATGTTTTATCTCTTCTTCCGAAATATACGCTTCATCCTGATCTATCTTTTTTTTATTGGCATCAATTTGCTTCTGCGCACTCTTAGCAATCGCTCTGACGATAAATATAAAAATAAGAAGAACGTAAATCCACAAATTCTCCATAGCTTTTCGTATTTTTGTTCCCAAATGTACAAAATAAAGCTGATAAACAAACGGAAGACTTTCAAAATTTATATCAAAGCTATCAGATATAACAATCTGAAGATCGGTTATGTAAAGTCGATATGAAACAGACCATAAATAAAAGTCGGTTAAAAACGTCTATATAAATTTAAATCGACGATATAAAAAAATTAAGGGCAATTTCACAACTGCCCTTAACAGATTTAACCTAAACCTTAACTAT
>OGPB01002099.1_pt1 | contig 10529 bp, 7 predicted proteins | sample 1552821 | NCBI WGS metagenome assembly OGPB01 (sample SAMEA2580192, study PRJEB22360) | human gut metagenome | biome: human gut; feature: human-associated habitat; material: faeces | place: Denmark | collected 2008/2010 | reverse complement strand
CTTCCGGAAGCCCGGAGGGAGGGGGGGGGGAGGCTGTCATCCGCCTGTCCGGTCACCGAACCGGCCGGATCGCAGCCTATTTGTAGAAATCGTCTGCAAGGTCGTTCGGCTTCGAGCCCGAATACTTGGCAGCCTTGCCCCGGAATTCGATGATCAAGGTGTTTCCGGTTCCGGTCGGATCAGGGTTCCATGTACTGAATACTCCCCAATCGACCATCGAGAATTTGAAGATCCACTCCTTGTTCTCCTGCTTGACGGTCACTGCCGCCTTCTCGGGACACCGCATGCAGTACTTATCCTTGTCGGAATATCCGTACCCGTTATATGAGGACAGATACATATACTGGAACCTGAGGTTCCATTTGCAATTCGTGCCTTCCGCATGCAGGTCGATCTCTCCTTCATGGTCGAGGTAGCTGTCCGGCAGGAAAAACATCGGAGTAGTATTATCCGCATCGATACTCTCGGTGAAAGCATTCCGGAAATAGAAGCAATATCCCGATACCTTCTCGCCGGTATAACTATCCCGATAAGCCGGGTCGTGCCGCACCTCCATCGCCGTAACGGGCCAATACAGCATGTCCTTGTTATCCTTGTCCAGGAATTTGATATAGGGCTCGAACGGTTTGACGGGCTTCAATGTTTCTTCATCCATTGCGTCGGCCGTCGCAGCCGTCGGCACACCGTAGTATTCGGCTTCGACCCCGATGCCGTTTTTCAGCGTCAGATTTACCCGCAGATAAATCTCCTTGCCGCCAGCGGGATTGGGATGGGTCTCGATCGTACCGGTCAGTCCCGCATCCTCGCCGTAGTAGGTCTGATAGGTCTTGTGGTCGTAGAGCCGGAACCAGTAATCGGAGGTCTGCGCCGCAACGTCGATCACGCCGTCGAACTTGGCCGCCAGCACCCGCACATACGCAGCCCAATGACCTTTGGCGAGATCGGCCGGGGCTGCGGCCGTTTCGGCATCGCCCAAAGCGAATACGTAGCTGCCGACCTGCGGCTCCTGCGAGAAGAGCGCGGCGATCGGGGCCTCGGCTGCGGCCGCAGCCTCGCCTCCGGCTGCCGGCTCCGTCACCTTGATCGTATTGGTGGCCGCATAGCCTCCGGCGAACGTGCCTTCGTAGGCGGCACGCAGGCGCTTCCCGTCTTTCGAAGCGTCAAGCGCGACGATGAGCCCCTCGATCGTGCCGAATTTATCCGTCAGGTACTTCGCCGTCAGCGTTCCGGTCGTCCCGGCGCCCGTTGCGAATTCACCGCAGCGAATCTGCACCTTCGCGGGATCAGCCGTCGCGAGGTCGATTTCCGCCGTTCCGAACAGCTCCTCGGCAAGCAGAATCTCCACGCCCGCAGCCCCCTCCTCGGGAGCGGCCAGGCCCTCTTGCTCGTAGAGGCAGAAGCGGCGGTTGCCTTCGCGGACATTGCGCCACTCGACGACGCTTCCGACGGCGGCGATCCGATTGTCGATCTCGTATTGGTTCGTCAGTTCGACGTCACGCTCTTCCGTACAGGTATTCTGGTAACGGGCGATCAGCGTCTTGCCGCTCTTCAATTCGACGTAGGTATAGAGATTGAGCCGGGTTTCCGTCACCAGATCGGCGGAGAGTTCTACGCTCGCGACGTCGTTCATCGTCGTCTTTTTCACCGAAATATCCTTGTATTCGATTTCGAACGGATCGGAGGCCGTGTTCACGGTGCCCTTGGGGCTCTCCACCATCACGCGCAGATAATCGTCGGCCTGTTTCATCTGCTCGGCATTGATCAGCCCCTCGGTCGGCGAGAGATAAAAGGTGTGGCTGCCGTCTTCTTCAGCGACATAGATTGCCGACTTGATGCCGACGAGATCGCCTCCGTCGTACTGGATTTGATCGGTCAGAGTTACAGGAGGCTTCTTCCCGGGGTCGGGATCGTCGTTGGGATCGTCGTCATCGCATGCACCCAGCATGGCTGCCGATGCGAGCAACGCGCACGCCAGCGCGCGCAGTCTGTAATGGGTCGAGTTTTTCATAACGATTGTTTTTAATAGCGCGGGGTTCGGGAAAACCCCGCGCTATCCGGTTTTTCTGTTGTCATTCGGTCATTCCGGCCTTGCGGAACATGATGCCCGGCAGTTCTTCGGCCAGACGGCTCATCGGAACCGACGGAGCCGGCAGGCGGCGAAGCAGTCTGGGCGGTTCGAGATGATCCTTCTCTGCCGCAGCACGCCCCGTTTGGCTTACGACAGGGCCTTCCCACGTTCCGCGCACATGATGCTTGCGCACGCAGATGCCGTCGACCTCGAACCGGTACCAGTTCTCCTTGCCTTCGCCCTCGACCTTGGTGATCGTAACCTGACCGTCGTAGAGCAGGGCGTGTCCGTCCATGTATTCGAAGATCTTGTTGTCATCTCCCCACATCGAATAAGTCTGGTGCATCCACCGGCTGCCATGCAGACCGCCGTCCAGCATAATGCCGCGCATCATGACGCCGGGTTTGATGTATGCCGGCCAGCGCTGTTCGGTCACCTCGTAGGTTCCCGGAGTGATTTCGTTCTCCTTGCCCGGCTCGGTGGTAAGTTCCACACGGACGATGTCACCGCCCGGCTCGCGATCCACGAAGTCTTCGAGATGGTCTCCTACCCATTCGATACCGATATTGATGAATTGCAGACCGCATCCGTAGGAACTGATCGGTTTGTAGCCGATGCCTTGGATATAGACCTGATCCGAAGTATAGTAATGCGCCTTTTTGATCTTCGACAGATCCATGTCGTAGTCACGCTCGAGCGTCGAGGTGCCGTCGTCATCGGACTTGTCGTCGGATGCGTCGGTGATCGGAATGACTCCGGTGTACGAGCCCTTGAGGGTAAAGCCGTCCTTCGAGGTAAGGTTGAACTCGATCTTGTATACCGGTTCTATTTTGCCGTCTTCGCCTTGGGCCGTACCGGCGGCCTCGATCTTGATGATGCCCTCCTTTCCGTAGGAAAATTGTCCGAAAGAGGTTCCGTCGTCCAACTGGACATAAGTGCCGAGCGGGAATACCAGCCCCTCCATCGGAATTTCCACGGCGGGCATCCACGACCCCCATTGGAACGAGGTGTTGGCCAGATATTCGTGGGGCTTGATCACGGCTTCCTTCGGATTGCCGAACAGGTCGTTGAATACGACGAGCGCAGCGGCGAGACCGCCCTGCCCCTCCTCCGTGTCGTAGGTTTCGTCGTAAATGTTGATCTGCATCATGCCGGTACCTGCTTCGAGCATGTTGCCGTAATAGGTCGCGGTGGCGCTGAATCCGACCACTTCCACGTCGCGTCCGATCTGCGGCAGGTAGAAGCCGCCGTCCTCCGGCTGATCGACGATCTGGAGCTGTCCCTCGTAGACGATGCTCTTTTCGGAACCGTCCGTATCGACGAAACGAAGCGAAACGCTCCAGACGTCACCCTCGTGGGAGACTTTCAACGGCTCTCCCGAAACCAGCGACAACTGGGTCTTATTGCCTTCGGCGTCGATATACTGAACACCGGTATATTGGGACGTGAACGTGTGATCCTCGTTGAGCTGGCTGGCCATATATTCACCCTCGGGAAGCGTGTAGGCATCTTCGCCCGGAACCGCATAGAGGTCGGCCACGAAAAGGTAACCCGCCTCTTTGAGCGTCACCCGCCCTTTGGATACGGTATGCTCGGCATCCGTGAAGGCCATATAATAGTTGTGCGACTCCACGCCCTTGACCGGGCCGAGGTACCACGACAGCGGAACTTTATCCAGCAACACCTTGTCTGCGTCATCTCCCACCTCCGAAGCGTCGGAATTCTTGCACAGTCCGTAATAGGCAACCGTCAGCGTTTTTCCGCCGGTTTCGATTTCGGCGGAAATACGAGCGACGCGGGCCGAGAGGAACTCGACCGAGAGATCCGCTTTCGAGGCTTCTCCGACGTTCGAGGAGTTTACGTCGATCTCCCCATAGGCGATTCCGTTGCCGGCAACCGCAAAATCGACGGCTCCGGAAGGTTGTTTGACGGTAATTTTGACGGCATCGTCGGCGATCAGCATGCCGTCCACATCCACAAGCCCTGCCGTCGGCGAGAGATAGATCGTATAGACGGAGGCAGCTTCCGAAGCATCTGCCTTTTCGCCGTTTCCGGGAGTCTCGACCGTGTAGACGGCGGATTTGATTTCCCGCACGACACCGTTGCAGATCAGGGCATTCCCGCTTTCTGGCATATCGGGGTTGCCGGATGGAGTGGAATCGTCGTCCGAACATGAATTCAGTACGGACGCTCCTGCCATGCAGAGCATGGCCAGAAAGAATAGGTACAACTTTTTCATAGGATGAGATTTAATGAACCGGCTTCCCGGTTTGGCTTTCGGATGTGATAAGCATAATGAAATGCCATACTTAAAACAGTCGATACAATCTACATAATGAAACCCTGGACGGATTCCAAAAAATTACTTATTCGAGTTTCGGGATTTTATCGACTTGGCACGAGAACGGTGCTAAGGAAAAATCCCCCCCCCCTCGCGATTTGACGAGGAAAGAGGATTCTCTCTGTTGCAAAAATAATAAAAAGATTTTATCCTAATTAATTTTTCGCAAAAAAATCATCAGCAATTACGCTCCAAATGCATAAAAAAGTCTTGCAAAATGCGCATTTTAAGAACAGATTCGCACTTCAGACCGACGGCGAAATCGGGCAGATCGACCGCTTCGAAACTGCTCCGCTAGACTAAAGGCAAGGATGGAATGAAAAATATACTATATATTATATGATCTCTCTCCAGATGAGCGGATATACCACGCCTGCGTCCTGCAAATCAGGGGGGGGCTATTAAGGTCGCAGCCTGATTTTTCCGAGAATATTTCTTTTCGGAAGATTGTACTGCAGTGTCCCTTCCGCAGAAAGTTTCCTTTGTTCTCCACTTGGCGAAATCCCTCAAAGAGTACAAGTTTGTAAAAACTTTTTTTTCGGATTTCGGCCAGATACCGATACGAACTTCGGCATCATTGTTTTGCCGAAAAGTCACAGTTTACCCGTTAGGAAGAATTATTATCGGCGTATTGTACATCTTGTAAAAACATATGTTGATGTATATGAGCAGTTTTCTATGCCTGTGATGTACATCTGCTTTTTTTGAGAATTGAATGGTGAAGGCCTAATTTTGCAACAAAAAAAGTGCGATTGTACCCCCCCCCAACGATAATTCCTACAAATGAAGAAAATTATATTTATAATTGCTTTGCTATTTTGCGGATTCGAGACATGGGCGCAGAATGATCCAAATACTGATACGATCCGAGTGAAAGTTTATTTCCGGCAGGGCTATTCGACGCTGGAACCTTCTTTCCGTGATAACGGCGTTCGCCTCGATGCGTTCATGCGGAGGGTTGCCGAATTACAACGGGATACGATGTGCCGAATCGGGGTGCTCCGGATCGTAACGTTCGCTTCTCCAGAGGGAAGTTCCATTCGAAATAAACGCTTGTCCGATACCCGGGCGGCCCGGATTGCCGACTATCTGCGTCGCTCAACCTCTCTTCCCGATTCGCTGTTCGAGGTTGATTCACGCGGTGTGGATTGGCAGGAGTTGTCCCGTATGGTCGCATCGTCCGACATGCCTTATCGGGATGAAGTATTGGATATTCTGCATAACACACCGGAGTGGATCATCAAAGGCGGGGCAGTCGTAGATGGTCGCAAACGCCGGCTGGGGATGTTGCGCGGCGGTCGGGCATGGTGGTACATGTACGAGCACTTCTTTCCGGAAATGCGTAGTTCCGATGCTCATGTCATTTGCCGAATCGAACGTCTGCCTGTTCCGGTCGCGCCACAACGCGATACCATCGTCGTTGAACACCGGGATACGGCGGAGATCATTCGACGCGATACTGTCGTATTGCGTGATACGGTAATCGCATGCGATTCCGTAGAGCCGATCAGCAAACCTTTCTACATGGCTTTGAAAACCAATCTGCTTTACGACGCAGCCTTGATTCCGAACCTCGGCGCGGAGTTTTATGTGGGGCGCAGATGGTCTTTGGGCGGTAACTGGATGTATGCGTGGTGGAGAAGCGAGAGACGTCATAATTATTGGCGCATCTATGGGGGCGAACTGGCAATCCGTAAATATTTCGGCCGTCGTGCCGTTGAAAAAGCGCTTGCCGGGCATCATCTCGGCCTTTACGGCCAAATGTTCACCTTTGATTTCGAGACGGGCGGCACGGGTTACATGGGCGGCAAGCCGGGCGGTACGCTCTGGGACAAGATGAATTACGCCGTGGGTATTGAATACGGCTACTCGCTGCCCGTGGGGCGTCGTCTGAATCTCGACTTCGTACTCGGCGTAGGTTACTGGGGCGGAGAATATCAGAAATACGATCCCACCGACAATCATTATCTCTGGAAAGAGACCCGGCAGCGCCATTGGTTCGGACCGACGAAAGCGGAGGTTTCGCTCGTATGGCTGATCGGCCGCGGTAACTATAATGAGAAAGGAGGCAAACGATGAAAAAGTTGCTTATATATCTGTTTGCGCTGCTTGTTGTCGCTTCGTGCGCACATAAAGACTTGTGTTACGACCACTCGCACACGGTCGACGTGGAGGTATTTTTCGACTGGCGGAATGCTCCCCATGCCGCCCCTGCATCCATGTCGCTTTACCTGCATCCGGCAAGCGGGGAGGAGGCCTTGCGTTATGATTTCGCGAATCGGATGGGCGGCACGATCCGCGCCCGGCAGGGCACTCACTGGGCGTTCTGCCTGAACAGCGATGCCGAAAGCGTGTTTTTTAAGGATGAGGGAGATAGCTTCGAACTCACCACGGGCAACGCCTCCGTCATATCGGGTTTCATGTCCTTGGGAGTGGAGGCGCCGCGTGCCCGTGGCACGGAGCAGGAACGTGTCGCTTTGGCACCTGACACGCTCTGGTGTGACCATTTGGAAGATAGGATTCACCTGACGGAAGGGGGCAATACGATCGTCCTCTATCCCGAGCTATCGGTCTGTGTCTATACGGTGGAGATCCGGAATGTGAAGAACCTGAAATATGTCATGGAGCTGAATGGCACGCTTTCAGGCCTGGCTGGGGGACTTCATGTGGAGAGGAATGAGGTCAGTGAGGAATTGGTCACGGTGCCTTTTCCGCTTCCGCTCCCTGAAGACAGAAGCGGGACGGTCATTGAGGGGTCTTTTCTCACGTTTGGACACCGTCCGGGTACGCCTCACGAGAGAATGCACGGGCACAAGATAGTGGTCTACGCCATGCTGCTGGATGGTAGCAAGTGGTTCTACGAGGAGGACGTGACCTCCCAGATTCCTACGGACGGGAATCCTCGGCGGGTGCGTATCATTATCGACGAGCTTCCGCTGCCCAAACCCATCGTCAATGGTGGCGGTTTCCAGCCGAAAGTGGACGAATGGCAGCAGGTGGATATAGAGCTTGACATGTAGCCTGAACCATGAGATTTGGGAAAATTGCTTTCAACCATTTTTATTATTAACTAATTTCGTCAAAATGAAACATTTTGTATTTTTCTTGACTATCGCGACCATCGCGTTAGTCTCTTGCTCGAAAGATGAGACAACGGGCGTCAACCAAGGGCTTGGCATCGAATTTCGCCCTTCCATCGGCAAAAACGCGATTACCCGTGCTGTGGAAACCACGAATGCCAACTTGCAGTCGATTTACGTAACGGCGTTCGACAACGGGGGGAATTTCAAGTTCTCCGACGAGTTCACGAAAGAGGCAGACCCTTCGGTATTTTGGACGGCGGCTCCGCGTTTCTATTTCTGGCCCGCAGACGGCAGCCAGTATACGTTCCACGCCTATTCTCCGGCCTCGACCGATCTGGGTGGAACCATGACCCTCACGAAGACCGAGAAAAAACTGTCGGAATTCTCTCCCAAGGCGAATATAAACGAGCAAAAGGATTTCATCGTGGCGAACGCTACCGGTAGCAAGGCGAATGAAGCAAGTGGTGTAGCCTTGGCCTTCAAGCACGCCCTGTCCCAAGTGCAGGTCAAGGCGAAAAATGCTAACGGGGGATATGTTTACAAGGTGAAAGGCGTTCGTATCGGTTCCGTTGGTTCGAAGGGTGATTTCATCTTCCCGCTGACTGACAACTCGTGGACGCTGGATGCCGCCCACACCAAGGCGAACTACCAGTCAGAATATACCACGGAAATCTCCCTCGCGAATGAGAGCAAGGATCTGATGGGTGCAGACGGGAACGCAATGCTTATCCCGCAGCAACTTGTCGCATGGACTCCCGAGTCGGATAAGCCCAATACCAAGAAGGGTGCGTATTTGGCCGTGAAGATCAACATCGTCACCAAGGACGGGGCACAGATCTATCCCGCCACGCAGGGTGAATACGACTGGGCTGCCGTGGCTATTGACACGAATTGGAAGCCCGGCAAAAAATACGTTTATACGCTCGATTTCTCGAATGGCGCAGGTAAGGTCGATCCCGAGAAACCGACTCCCGTAGTGCCTACTGATCCATTTAATCCCGGCGAGGATATCTTGGGCAGCCCCATCAAGTTTACGGTGGACGTTACTCCTTGGGAAGAAGATGTTCCGCAGAATGTGAATATGTAGAAAATCGTTCGGCTGCACGACGGTCGAACAAATCGGTCGGGCGGGGTTGAACCGCAGAAGCATGCGTGTATTAGAGGTATAGTGCAGCATGTGTTGGGGAGAAGAACCTGAATTCTTTCTCTGTCCCCTCCCGACCACTAAAGGCGATTTTTCCCGTGAGGAATCATAAAATCTAACAATCAGAACCATGAACAAACATGATTTGATAAAAGCGATAGCCGCCACGAGCGGGTTGCGGGCTGTTGATGTCTTGAAAGCTATGGGCGCTTTCGAGAATATTTTGGTTGACTGTATGGCGAGAGGGGAGAGGCTCTCCTGGTCTGGCATAGGGTCTTTTTCCGTGCGGGAACATAAGGCTCGTTCGGGACGCAGTCCGTTCACGGGGTTAAAGATTCTGATTCCGGCCCGTAAGGTCGTGAAATTCTCTCCGGGGAAATCCCTGCGCGAGGCAGCCATGAAAAAATAAATCGACGAGAAGAGTCGAGAAACTTTCCCGCTGGGTACTCGTGAGTGGGAATGGAAGTTGATCGGGGCAAAACGAAAATCAGCAAACGGAGAAAACGATGTGATTATGAAGATAAAAAAAGAATTTATGCCGATTTTTCAGAGGGGGGCGGGGGCGCTGCTGTGCACGGTCACCTTATTCGCCTCGTGCCGGGATGACTTGGAGGCGACCATTCCTTCCGGGGAGGGAATCCATTTCTCGGTATCCGAAGATTCGGACTGGAGGATTACGCGGGGATCCGCGAGCCGTATGGAGGAAGAGCCCTCTTTGCAGGACTCCTTGCTGGAGGTGCTGCCTTTGCAGACAACGGATGGAGGCGACGGCCTTTACCTGCACGCCTTCCTGACAGAAAAAGCTGGTGCCGTATGTACGGATGGCAAGGAGGCGGTAACCCGATCCGCCCCCGTCGAGACCGCTACTTTATACGATTCGTTCGGCGTGTTGGCATCCGTTTACACGGGAGCCTGGAACGAGGCCGCCTGCCTGCCTGATTATATGTACAATGTCGAGGTTACGAAAGCCTCGGGCTGGACGACCTCCTATCGTTGGCCGGGCAGCGGGCGCCATATCCGTTTCTTCGCCTACGCCCCTTACAACGGACAGGGAATCGTCCTTTCGAACAAGACGAAGACCGGTACTCCGACGGTCGCCTATACGGTTCCGGCGGCTGTCGCCGACCAGAAAGATCTGCTCGTTGCCGCCAGCGCCGCAATGGCGGGCAATACCTCCTCGACGGCTCCGTTGACTTTCGTTCATGCGCTTACTGCGGTACGCTTCACCACGGGTGACGATATGCTGGCCGGACGCATTACGAAAATTACACTCAAGGGCGTTTACGGTTCGGGCATGCATACGATGGGCTCCGATTCGTGGGGCGCCTACGGCATGAAGAGGGATTTCGAGCAGACGCTGTCGGCCGTAACGGACGGTTCCGCTGATCAGGAGATCACCCCCGTCGCTGCGACTTTTATGATGCTGCCGCAGACGCTTCCGCAGGGAGCTTCGATCGAGGTTGTCTATACGGACGATCTGACTTCGACGCAGCGGACGCTTACCGCTTCCATCGCCGGTAAGAAGTGGCCGATGGGCAAGACGGTCACCTACCGTATTTCCACGACGAGCATCGTTGTGACCCCGACATTTTCCGTAACGGCTCCTGCTGATTTTTCCTACATAGGAGGTAGCAAGAATTATTCAGTCACCAGTTATGCTGTTGTTTCCCGCCCGGGCGATGCGACGCAAACCGTGCCGGTGGCATGGATGGCCGAGTTCGTCGAGGATGACGGCAGTGGGGGCTATAACGTAATCGTCCGTCCCGACTGGCTCACGAATTTTACTGCGAGCGGCAGCGGCGGCACCTCGCCTTCGACATTTGCGGCTGCGATTGCAGCTCAGCAGGGCATTACCTCCAATCTGCATAATGATGTGTTGCAGGCGGCTCCCGC
>OGPB01002095.1_pt1 | contig 10543 bp, 9 predicted proteins | sample 1552821 | NCBI WGS metagenome assembly OGPB01 (sample SAMEA2580192, study PRJEB22360) | human gut metagenome | biome: human gut; feature: human-associated habitat; material: faeces | place: Denmark | collected 2008/2010 | reverse complement strand
GGAGCAGAGCACGCAGCGGAAGGCACCCAACGCCAGACGCCGGGCAATGCCCGAAACCAGCCGGGGAACATGGCGGCACCCATCGGGTTCGAAACGCCGGACGATACGGAACGCACGGCGCTTGGTACGCAACCCGGAATACCGGACAATGCCGGCAACCTGCCGCAAAAGCCGGAAGGAAGCCCGGAGGATACGCCGCAAGAGTACCTGCCGGAAGTGGAGAACATGGAAGGCGCAGCCTTTTTCGCCGTATGCGACGCGCTGGGCGTCGCATGCTGCCAGATACGCGCCGTGTCGAACTACGTCGGCGAACCCTTCGGCCAGTGGGCTGTGGAGGAGGCCGTCGGGAACCTGACGGAAAAGTTAAACCAAATATTCGAAAGCAATGAATAAAAATTGGATGCTCTGGGCGGGACTGATCCTGATACTGGTCGTCTTCATCCTGGTCTGGCAATTCGCCCCCGCCATCCAGCGGTGGCTGGCCAACGTATTTATCGACATCATCGTCCTCGTGCTGACTTTTGCCGCCGGATGGCTGCTGGGCCGTTTCGGGGGTAAACGCAACCGCAGCGACAACGAGAAAAACGCCCGCAACATCACCGAGGCGCAGAAACAGTGAGGCTGAAACTGCACATCTCACCCTGCCCGAACGACACTTTCATGTTCGACGCGCTCGTTAACGGCCGCATCGACACGGGCAGCCTGCGCTTCGAGGTCGAATACTACGACATCGAGGAGCTGAACCGCGGTGCCGGGCTGGGACGTGCCGACATCAGCAAGATAAGTTGCGCCGTGCTGCCCGCCATTGCGGAACACTACGCGCTGCTCGACAGCGGTGCGGCACTCGGACGCGGCAACGGGCCGTTGCTGGTACGCCGCGCAGGCGATACGCGGCCGATACGCCGTGTGGCCGTCCCGGGGCTGCACACCACGGCCAATGTCCTGATGGGCAAACTCTTCCCCGAAATCGAAGAGCGTACACCGCTGCTCTTCTCCCGAATCGCGGCTGCCGTCGAGCGGGGCGATTTCGACGCCGGGGTACTTATCCATGAGGGCCGCTTCGTCTACCGTGAACGGGAACTGGAACTGGTCGCCGACCTCGGGCAGTTGTGGGAGCAGCGGACGGCGCTGCCGCCCGTTGCCCGGGGGCGGGGCGGCCGCCCCTCCCGCTGCCGCTGGGCGGGATCGCCGCCCGGCGCAGCCTGCCGGACGAGGTGCGGCACGAGGCCGAACGCCTGCTGCGCACGAGCATCGAATACGCCTTCACCCATCCCGAAGCTTCGCGCACCTATATAAAACAGCACGCACAGGAGCTGGATGACAAGGTGATCGACGCACATATCGCGCTCTTCGTGAACGGGTACTCGCTCTCGCTGGGCGACGAAGGCCGCCGTGCCGTCGAGGCGCTGACGGGAGTGATCCCCTGAGCAACCGCCGGCCACCTCCAATACGTTCCGTTATGAAGTCCGTTTTATTATTGTTTCCGCTCCTGATCGCCGCGGTTCGCGCAACGGGCGAGACGCCCCTGCGGCAGGCCGCCAACGGGAGCCGGGTACGCTTCCTCGGGCTGCGGACATTCGACAATCCCGTCGTCGTAGGGATGGAAAAGAACGGCAACAAAACCACCCTCCGCAGGAAAACAGCCGGCGGGGCGGGCGGTTACGAGCCCGGAAAAATCGCGGCGGACGAGAGCAAAACCCTCGGCAGGCAGGCATGGCTGGAGTACATGGCCCGGTTGCAAAAGGCCGGCTGCAGGCAGATGGATACGACAGACAAAGGCCTGATGGGTTTCGACGGCTCGCAAAGGCTCCCGGGAGTAAATCTGAACGGACAATGCCACCCCGTCGACCGATGGTGCGGACGCGGTATCCGGGAACTGCACCTGCCGCTCTTCCGGCTGACCGGAATGGAAATACCCGGCAACGACATATATTAGGAAACGCCCCGGCAACCCGGAACATACAGCCTACGGCGACAACGAACTATTACGAAGCAACCCCAAACCCCGCAATATCCCATGTACCGCACGACAAACCGACCCAACACCCGTATCGAAGTGGCCGACGCACTGCGCGGCATCGCCGTGGCAGGAATCATCCTGTTTCACGCCCGCGAGCATTTCAACCTCTACTGGAGCGCCCTCGACCTGCCCCGCGCCGGATTCGGCAGCTGGGAACAGCCCGTGGCCGATATACTGGGATTCCTGCTTTCGGGCAAGATGTACGCAATCTTCGCATTGCTGTTCGGGCTGAGCTTCTTCATCCAGAGCGACAACCAGGCACAGCGGGGCAACGACTTTTCGCTGCGCTTCGCATGGCGCATGGTGCTGCTGTTCGGCATCGGGCTGGTCAACGCGGCGATCTACAACGGCGACGTGCTGACCTACTACGCCCTTTTCGGGCTGCTGATGATTCCCATCGGCAAGCTCCCCAACCGATGGGTGTGGGTCATCGCGGCCCTGCTTTTCATCCAGCCGCTCGAACTCTGGCAGTATTTTAGCGGACATACGCTCTCGATCCGCGGCATCGAAGGCATGGAGACCCTCTATCCCACCCTCGCCACGGGCACCTTCGCCGAGAGCGCCCGCGTGAGCCTGCTCTACGGCCCGCTCAGTTCGTTCGGCTGGGGACTGGAACACGGACGCGGCACGCAGACGCTGCTGATGTTCGTATTGGGCATGCTGGCCGGCCGCTACCGGCTCTTCTACGACGAAGGGCAGCACAGACGCATCTGGGGCGGGCTGCTGGCCGTGGGCATCGCGGGCACGTGGCTCGTGCCGTTCGAAGCGATGCGCAACCTGATGACGGCCACGGCGATCGTTTCGACGGTCGTCCTGCTGTGGTACGGCTGGCCGGGGTTCCGCCGGGCGCTGCACGGCATGACCTTCTTCGGGCGCATGAGCCTGACCAACTACCTGCTTCAATCGCTGCTCGGCACGGCGCTCTTCTACAACTGGGGGCTGGGGCTTTACCGCCACGTGGACGTGATCTACGGCACGCTGGCGGGTGTGGGGATCATCCTGGTACAGTATCTCTTTTGCCGCCTCTGGCTGCGGCGCCATACGCACGGCCCCGTCGAATGGGTGTGGAAAAAGCTCACATGGATCGACCTCCCGCTTTTCGACCGTAAAATCGCCTCCTGAGGGCGATTTTTTCGTATCGCCGTTTGGTTATCCCGATTTTTTTGTATATTTATAGTCGGCTAATCGGAAAATGCTCCGCAGCACGACTTTCCGTTCCGGGAACCCGGCTCCGCGAAGTACTCCCGACGATGCCCCGCACCACCGCAAAACCTTAAAACCATACGGGAATATGAAAAACTATTCAGCAAAAGAAATCAAAAACATCGTACTCATCGGCGCGCCCGGCACGGGAAAAACTACCCTTGCCGAAGCGATGGCCTTTGAGGGTAAGGTCATCGACCGCAGGGGTAGTATCGAGGCGAACAACACGCTCTCGGACAATACGGATATCGAGCACGAATACAAACGCTCGATCTATTCCACGATCCTCTTCACCGAATTCATGGATCGCAAGCTGAACATCATCGACTGCCCGGGCTCGGACGACTTCTGCGGAAGCCTCTTCTCGGCATTCAAGGTAGGCGACGTAGGCGTATTCCTGTTCAACGCACAGAACGGCTGGGAAGTCGGCAGCGAGATCCAGGCCCGCTATGCACGCCTGCTGAAAAAGCCCGTCATCGGCGTGGTGAACCAGCTCGATGCCGAGAAAGCCAATTTCGAAGCCACGATCGAGTCGATCAGGGCCGCATCGCGCGTGAAGCCCGTCATCGTACAGTACCCCGTCAACCAGGGGCCTGAGTTCAACGCCTTCATCGACGTGCTGCTGATGAAGATGTACCGTTTCAAGGACAACGACGGCCACCGCGAGGAGCTGGAGATTCCCGCCGACGAGATGGACAAGGCGCAGGAACTGAACAAGGAGCTGGTCGAAATGGCCGCCGAACACGACGAAGCGCTCATGGAGCTCTATTTCGACAAGGGTACGCTCACGCAGGACGACATCCGCGCCGGACTGAAGATCGGCCTGGCCAAGCGTGAACTGATGCCGATTTTCTGCACCAGCGGCAAGCGCGACATCGGCACCAAGCGCCTGATGGAGTTCATCATCAACGTGGCACCCGGCCCGCTGAAGGCTCCGTGTTTCCTCTCAACCGAGGGCGAGGAGATCGCCGCCGACGAGACGGCACCCGCCGTGGCGTTCGTCTTCAAGAGTCAGGTCGAACAGCATATCGGGGAGATCACCTATTTCCGCGTCATCCGCGGCAGGATCGCCGAAGGTACCGAGCTGGTAAATACCCGCACGGGCAACAAGGAGAAGATTTCGCAGTTGTTCGCCGTTGCGGGCAAGAACCGCATCAAGGTCACGGAGCTGTCGGCCGGCGATATCGGCTGCACGGTGAAGCTCAAGGGCACGCGTACCAACGACACGCTCTCGGCTGCTTCGGCACCGGTCAGCATCGAACCCATCGTCTTCCCCGAACCGCGCTACCGTGCCGCCGTGAAGGCCAAGGAGCAGGGCGACGAGGAGAAACTGGGCAAGGTCTTGAACGATGCCAAGTTCGAAGACCCGACGATCCTGGTTGAATACTCCAAAGAGTTGAAACAGACCATCATACAAGGCCAGGGGGAACATCACCTGAACATCCTGCGCACGCGTATCGAAAAGGAGAACAAACTCTCCTATGACTATATCGCACCGAAGATTCCCTACCGTGAAACCATCACCAAAGTTGCGCAGGCCGATTACCGCCACAAGAAACAGTCGGGCGGCGCCGGACAGTTCGGTGAAGTGCACATGATCATCGAGCCCTACTACGACAACATGCCCGAACCCAAGAACTACAAGGTTCCCGGCAAGGGCGACATGGTCGTGAACCCCAAGACCAAGGAGGAGTACGACCTGGCATGGGGCGGCAAGCTGCAATTCTACTCGGCGATCGTGGGCGGCGCCATCGACGCACGCTTCATGCCCGCCATCCTGAAGGGTATCATGGAGAAGATGGACGAAGGCCCGCTGACGGGTTCTTACGCCCGCGACATCCGCGTGGTGGTCTACGACGGAAAGATGCACCCGGTGGATTCGAACGAGATTTCGTTCAAACTGGCGGCGCGCAACGCCTTCAAGGAGGCTTTCCGCAACGCGGGCCCCAAGATCATGGAGCCGATCTACAATGTCGAGATACTCGTCCCGAGCGACTACATGGGCGCCGTGATGTCCGACTTGCAGAACCGCCGCGCGATGATAGCCGGAATGGAGTCCGACAAGGGCTTCGACCGTCTGAACGCCATGGTTCCGCTGGCTGAGCTGTACCGCTACTCGACGACACTCTCGTCGCTGACGTCGGGTTCGGCCACCTATACGATGAAATTCTCGTCCTACGAGCAGGTTCCGGCCGACGTGCAGGACAAGCTGCTGAAGGCTTACACCGACACCGACGAGGAGTAATCCCCGGCAGTGGGGCAATACGGGGGGGGGTATTCCCCCCTTCCGGACAGGGGCGGGCACGATTGCCCGCCCTTTTTCGCCGCCGGGAACCGGCAGTCCCCGCCTCCGCCCACCGGCGCTCCGCACGCCCTGCGGTATGGCGTATGCCTCAATCCGCCCGGCATCCCGGCATATCCCGCGCGGCCGCAACGAACAGAGCCGCCTCATGTTAAGTTAATGTTAACAATCGGTGCCAAAACCGTTTCATCGGAAAAAATGGCGTAAATTTGTTCACAATTTGCACTAAACCCTAACATGAGCGAAATCTACACCGTAATCGTAGTTATTCTGGGAATCCTCGCCATTTCAGGTCTTTTCGTCGGCGTCACGAACGACGCAGTCAACTTCCTCAACTCTGCCATCGGCTCCAAGGCCGCTTCGATGCGGGTCATCCTCACCGTCGCCTCGGTCGGCATTATCGTCGGCGTAGTCACGTCGAGCGGCATGATGGAGGTGGCCCGAAGCGGCATGTTCAATCCCGGACTGTTCACATTCCACGAGGTCATGATGTTATACCTGGGCGTGATGTTCGCCAACATCATCCTGCTGGATCTCTACAACTCGTGGGGCCTGCCCACCTCGACCACCGTCTCGCTGATCTTCTGCCTGCTGGGCTCGGCCATCGCCGTGTCGATCTACAAGATCTCGAACGACCCCGCGCTGGGCGTCGGTTCGCTCGGGCATTTCATCAACACCTCCCGCGCCATGGGCATCGTCTCGGCGATCCTGCTGTCGGTGGTAATCGCCTTCACCTGCGGTACGATCGTCATGTATGTTTCGCGTACGATCTTCTCGTTCCGCTATACGGTGGTCTTCCGCCGCTTCGGGTCGCTGTGGTGCGGCGCATCGCTCACGGCGATCATCTATTTCGCCGTCTTCAAGGGGCTCAAGTCGCTGCTCGCCGACCATGCCTTCATCGAAATGGTCGACCGGCACCTGCTGCTGTCGCTTTTCATCTGCTGGGTGGCATGTTCCGTGCTGCTGTTCTTCATCCAGCGGTTCAAAATCAACATCCTGCGCATCACGATCCTGTCGGGTACGTTCGCACTGGCACTGGCCTTTGCGGGCAATGACCTGGTGAACTTCATCGGCGTGCCCGTCGCCGGGTTCGACGCCTTCTCGATCGCCAAACATTCGGGCGATCCGCAGATGATGATGGGAGCCCTGAGCGAGAACGTCCCGGCCAATTTCCTGATCCTGCTGGCCGCGGGCGCCATCATGATACTCACGCTCTGGACTTCGAAAAAGGCCATGCACGTCTCCGAGACAGAGTTGTCGCTCTCAGCGGCACAGGGAGACGAAGGCCCCGAACAGTACGGCTCGTCGGTCATGTCGCGCACGATCGTCCGTGCAGCGCTCAACATCAACGCCGGCATCGAACGGGTCATCCCCCCGCGCGTACGGGCCGCCGTCTCACGCCGGTTCGAATACGAGGACATCGAACATAGCGGTGCCCCCTACGACATGATCCGCGCCACGGTCAACCTCACGACCTCGGCCATGCTGATCGCCATAGCCACTTCGCTCAAACTCCCCCTGTCGACCACTTACGTCTGCTTCATGGTGGCCATGGGCTCGTCGCTCGCAGACCGCGCTTGGGGCCGCGAAAGCGCCGTATACCGCATCTCGGGCGTCATGACCGTCATCGCCGGGTGGTTCATCACGGCATTGGGCGGGTTCCTGATCGCCTTCGCCGTCGGGCTCGCCCTGATCTACGGCGGCACGATCGCCTTCATCATCGTCACGGTACTCTGCGGCTACATGCTCATCCACAGCAATTTCATCAAGAAAAGCAAAGCCTCCGCCGCCCCTGCCGCAGCCGGGGTGAAACCCCTGTCCTCCGAAGACATCATCGTCAACCTGCGCGACGAGGTGTGCCGCACGATGGAATCGGCGACAAAAATCTACGACCGTACGCTGATCGCCGTATTCAAGGAGAACCGCAAGGTGCTGCGCGACATGGTCAAAGAGTCGAACGACCTCTTCTACCAGTCGCGCGAACGCAAATACACGCTGCTGCCCACGCTCAAAAAGCTCCAGAGCAGCGACGTCAACACGGCCCACTACTACGTGCAAGTGGTCGATTACCTCAACGAAATGACCAAGGCGCTGATGCACATCACGCGCCCGGCGTTCGAACACATCGACAACAACCACGAAGGGCTTTCGAAGGAGCAGGCCAAAGACCTCATGTCGATCAACGACGACGTGGAGTCGATCTACCGACATATCAACCAGATGCTGCGCGACGGCGATTTCTCGGAGATCGAGATGGTGCTCACGCTGCGCGACCAACTGTTCGAGTCGATTGCCGAGGCCATCAAATCGGAGCTTTCGCGCATCAACGAAGCCCGCTCGAATACCAAGGCCAGCATGTTGTACCTGACGATCCTCACCGAAACCAAGAACATGGTGCTGCAATCGCGCAACCTGCTCAAATCACAGCAATATTTCCTCAAGCACCGCACGGGGCCGCAGAAGTGGATTAAATAACGGCTACGTATAAATCCCTGCATTCCGTTTGCAGCGGGATAAGAGCAGACGCGGCAACGAGCGCCCGGAGCAGGCAGGCGGAAAGCGCAGTCGTTCGGAACCGTTCGGAGAAAAACCGCGAACACTCCGCCAAAACGGCTTGCAGATGATTTTAGCCACCTTTTGTCACCCAAAGGTACTCGATTGTTTTTTTGCAGAGAAAAACACATAACCGCTTCCTGCACGAAAGCACACGACAGGTTACACAAAAAAACGCATACGACATGGATATAGCACAGGTCAAGCGGCGGGAGAACATCGCCGAATACATCCTTTATCTCTGGCAGTTGGAAGACCTGCTGCGGGCGCTGCAATTCAGCCCCGAGGCGATTTTCTCGACGCTGATCGCCCCCCGCAAGGACATCGCCGAGGAGCAGAAGCACGTCTACCTGCTGTGGTACATGGACATCGCCAACCTCCTGCATCAGGAAGGCAAGGACGAGAAAGGGCACTTGGAGCATACGCTCCACCTGATCGGCGATCTGCACGACCTGCACCTGCAATTGATGAAGCTGCCCGTCGGCGCACATTACCGCCAGACCTACGCGAAGCTGGAGCCCGAGCTGCCGCGCCTGCGCGCCGTACTGGGCAATCCCGGCATGAACGACACGGAACTCTGTTTCCGCGCACTCTACGCGGCGATGCTCTACCGCATCAAGGGCGAGGGTGACAAGCAGGCCGTCACCGACACGCTCGAATACATCTCGCCCGTCATCGCCGAACTGGCAGACATGTACGGCAAAGTCGAACGCGGAGAAATCGACCTGTTCAAGACCGACACGGCGAAATAGACCGTTCCGGGGCCGACGCAGCCAAACAGCGCATCCCGGGCACCCGAAGCGGGATGCCGGCATCGGGCAACAGCCCCACCACCGAAAACTCCGGCAGCCCGGAAAGGGCCGAGAGCCGCGCCAAATCACCTGCGATCGGCCTCCAAGCGAAAAAACGGACGCCCACAAAGGCATCCGTTTTTATCTTGCGAACCGCAGCAGCGACGCGCCGGCTCTACTTTATATCCAATCCCATGATATAGTCGTTCATATAATATCCATCACCGATCGGGAAATCGCCTTCGCGCAGTTTGCGCATCCCCATCCGCTCGTAAAAGTGCAGCGCCCGGTTGTTGCGGTTGACGTTCAGCTCCATGCGGCAAGGCGCAGGATGCACCGAACGAATATATTCCACAGCATGGCGGAACAGGAATTCCCCGGCACCGATTCCCTGGAAGCGGGGAAGGACATAGATTTTCTGCAAATGGAAAAGGTCTTCGGCCTCGTGCTGCACCGAAAGGTAACCGCACGGTTCGCCGTCGGCCGAGGCGATGAACCAGGCGAACTCCCCGCACATCTCGCGCGCAAGCACCTCCGCCCCATACATCCACTCCATCATATACTTCATCTGCGACGGGGTGATGATCCCGCGGTAGGTCGCAGGGAACACCTCGTCGGCAAGGCAGCGTATCAGGGCGCAATCGGCCTCACAGGCCCGTCGTATCGTCAGCATCATCTGGAACAATAAAAAAGGCCGGCACGAAAGCCGACCTCTTAGTCATTTTCCCGCAGGAATTAAGCGTACTTGAACGTCGACTCGTCCGATACGGTCAGCTTCTTGCGACCTTTTGCGCGACGTGCAGCCAGCACCTTGCGGCCGTTCGCCGTAGCCATACGGCTGCGGAAACCGTGCTTGTTGATTCTCTTCCGGCGCGAGGGCTGGTAAGTTCTCTTCATTGCCATAGCTATATAATTTTTGTTGTTTCAGACATTTTTACGGATTGCAAAAGTACAACAAAAAAGTTATCCGCAAAAGTTTTTCGCGAAAATATTTTCCGAAACTCCGAAAAAAGCCCGGAATCCTATTATCTTCGGTGTCGTAACGGGGGCGTAACACCCCTTTTCGGAGTCGGGATGTTTTGCCGCACCGCCCGCAAATCTGTTTTGGAACCGTCCGACTTTTTCGTACCTTTGGTGCCAGAACCACACTTTATTATTTATGGCCATATTCAAAGTCGAAGGAGGACACCGCCTCCACGGATCGATCACCCCCCAGGGAGCCAAAAACGAAGCGTTGCAGATACTCTGCGCCACGCTGCTGACGCCCCAGCGGGTCGTCGTCAGGAACATACCCCGGATTCTCGACGTGATGCAGCTCATCGAACTGCTCGGCTGCATGGGCGTGGAGGTGGAGCAACTCGCGGAGGACACCTACGCGTTCTGCGCCCGCGACATCGATTTCGAATACCTCAAATCGGACGATTACCGCCAACGCTGCACGCGATTGAGGGGTTCGGTCATGCTGATCGGCCCGATGCTGGCGCGGTTCGGCGTGGGATACATCCCCAAGCCGGGCGGCGACAAGATCGGCCGCCGGAGGCTCGACACCCATTTCCTCGGATTCCAGAAACTCGGCGCGAAGTTCAACTTCGACATCGCCGACGAGTTCTTCATGGTCGAAGGCCGGGAGCTGAAAGGGACCTACATGCTGCTGGACGAGGCGTCGGTGACCGG
>OGPB01002093.1_pt1 | contig 10552 bp, 8 predicted proteins | sample 1552821 | NCBI WGS metagenome assembly OGPB01 (sample SAMEA2580192, study PRJEB22360) | human gut metagenome | biome: human gut; feature: human-associated habitat; material: faeces | place: Denmark | collected 2008/2010 | reverse complement strand
CCTCACCCAACGCAGCCCGTGCCTTTACGGATCTTGTCGGCAGCAAGTTCAAGCTCGGATGCCAGATTTATCCGCGTATGAACAAAGATCACGGCCGGCTCCCGACGGGCGGCAATGGCGGCATGATCTTGACTAAAGATCCGATCAAGCAGCGTGCCGCTTGGGAATATCTCAAATTCGCCTGCGGGCCAGAAGGACAGAAAATAGCCGTTTTGGGGTCCGGGTACATGCCGACCAACAAACTGGCTGAAAAGCCGGAATATCTGGGGGATTTCTACAAAAAAAATCCGCTCTGGTACACGCCGATTAAACAAATTCCTTTTGCGATGGGATGGCAAGGATATACCGGCAACAACGGATTCCGCATTTGGACGAAGCAGCGGGACATCATTGGCCTCGTGATGCGCGGCAGCATCACGCCGGAAGAAGGTGTGAGACAGATCGTTTCTGCCACGGAATCCCTCTTTTAAAAATTGAAAGCCACAACAATGCCCGCTTTGCCTATGTCCTGGCCGAAACTTTTAATTCTCGACTGTGACGGCGTCCTCGTCGACAGTGAACCGCTTGCTTGTGAAGCGGATGCTGCAGCCGTGCAAATTTTCGGCACCAAAATGCTTTCCTCTGCGCAAGCCATGAAGCGTTTCACTGGCAAAAGCGCTGCGTATATGCGCGACGTTTTAACGCATGAATTTGGGGTGACGGATATCGATGGTTGCATGCAAAAAAAGGACGACATTCTTTGGGAGCTGTACCGCGAAAAACTGCACACAACGCCTGGTCTCCTTGCTGCACTTCACAAACTCCGCGAAGCGGGCATTCCGGTCATCTCCGAAATGGAGTTCGCGGGCCGCTACCTGGGTAAGGCCCGGACGATCTGCGTCACCGGCTCGAACGGCAAGACGACTACTACGTCGCTCATCTACAAGATCCTGCGCGACGCCGGCTACAACGTAGCCCTCGGCGGCAACATCGGCGAGAGTTTCGCCTACTCGGTCGCTACCGGCGATTACGACTGGTACGTACTGGAGTTGAGCTCGTTCCAGCTCGACGGCATGTTCCGGTTCCGCGCCCATATCGGCGTGCTGACGAACATCACGCCCGACCACCTCGACCGTTACGACTACTGTTTCCAGAACTACGTGGATGCCAAGATGCGCATTACGCAGAACCAGAATTCGCGCGACTTCTTCATCTATTCGGGCGACGACGAGGTGATCTGGCAGCAGTTGCCCAAATACGACCTGCGGATGAAGCAGCTCCCCTTCGCGGCCAAAAACGCCGTGGCGAGCGGCGCAGGCGATGCGTTCCTTCTGGACGGAAAATTCACCGCAACTGTCGGCCGGGAGTCGGTGGAGATCGACACGGCCAAAATGCGGATTCCCGGGCTGCACAACGCTTATAATGCTATGGCGGCGGCGCTCGCAGCGCTCGCGGCCGGAGTATCCCCGATCCGCATCCGCAGCTCCATCTACGACTTCGCGCCGGTGGAACGCCGGCTCGAACCCGCCGGAGAGATCGGCGGCGTGGCCTACATCAACGACTCGAAAGCCACCAACGTCGATTCCACGTGGTACGCACTGGAGAGCATGAAACGTCCCGTAGTCTGGATCGCAGGCGGTACGGACAAAGGCAACGACTACGAGCCGCTCAAGCGGTTCGCCCGCGAAAAAGTGCATACGCTCGTCTGCATGGGCATCGACAACCGCAAGCTGGTCGAAAGTTTCACGGGCATAATTCCCGAAATCATTTCGACCGATTCGCTCGACGCGGCGATGCAGGCGGCCCGCAAAGCTTCCCGTCCGGGCGACGTGGTGCTGCTTTCACCGGCCTGTGCGAGCTTCGACCTCTTCAAAAATTACGAAAACCGGGGCGAACTGTTCAAACAGTGGGTCGCCGAACACGCGAAATAATAAGATGGAAGCGGAAAAACAGACGGAGAAAACGGCCGGCAATCCGAACACAGAGGGTACGACTGTGCAGACCGACGCACCCGGACAGGAGCCCGGCATGAAACTCTTCGCCGGGGACAAGGTGCTGTGGATCATTATCGCGGCACTGGCCGTCATTTCCGTACTGGTGGTCTATTCCTCGACGGCGAAGATGGCCTACGATGCGCATACGGCTCGTTCGACGGCCCACTTCCTGCGCCAACAGCTGCTGATCCTTTTCGTCTGCGTTCCGCTGATCATCATCGTACACAAGATCAACTCCCGGATATACAACCACCTGGCGCTGGTCGCCTATGCAGGCAGCGTTCTGCTGACGCTGGCCGTCTATTTCATCGGCGCCACGACCAACGGCGCCGCCCGCTGGATTCCGCTCGGTCCTTTCCAGTTCCAGCCTTCGGAAGCACTCAAGGTCGCCACCGTACTGTTTCTGGCCCGGCAGCTCGCCGGCCGGCAGAGCGTGATCGACAAATTGCGGATCATCCCCTCGCTCAACCCGCTGCGGTGGAAGTGCCCCGACCAGCGCAAAATCTGGCGCGAGGGCACGTGGCCCATCCTGGCCCCCGTCCTGCTCTCCTGTGTAGTGATCTTCCCGGCCCACACCTCGTCGGCCGTGCTGGTCTTCTTCGCCTCGTGGGTGATGATGCTTATCGGACGGGTGAGGATCGGTGAACTGATGAAACTGCTGGGCCTGGCCTTCGCCGCCGTAATGCTGGCCGGCCTGCTGAATCTGGGCCGCAGCGAAACGGCCGGCGGCCGCGTGGAAACCTGGATCGACCTCTGGACCAAGCCCCAAACCGAAAAGCCGATCGACCAGCTGACCGACACCGAGCGTTCGATGATCGCCATCCACAACGGCGGCATCCTGGGCGAAGGCGCCGGACAGAGCGCCATGCGCGTAGAGATGATCCACCCGGAAAGCGATTACGCCTACGCCTTTTTCGTCGAGGAGTACGGTATCGTCCTGGCGCTGCTGCTGCTGCTGCTCTACCTGTGGATCTTCTTCCGTGCCATCGAAATTTTCCGACGGTGCGGCACGGCATTTCCGGGTCTGCTGGTCCTGGGACTGGCCCTGCTGATTACCTGCCAGGCGCTGCTGCACATCATGGTAACGGTAAACCTGATTCCCGAAACGGGACAAACCCTGCCGCTCATCTCACGCGGCGGCTCCTCGACGATCTTCACGGCTATCGCCCTGGGCATGATCTTGAGCGTCAGCCGACAGAACGACGAACAATCGCACGACATGCCCAAATCGGAAAGCATCTATGAGAAATAGTCCGCGACACTTCCCCACCGAAACCGCCGTTCCCGAGGGATCGATGCAACTACCGACCTCCGGTTCGAAGACCGTCGGACAACCCGCAGCCGCACACTACCGGCTTCGGCTCTGTTCCGACATCCTGCCCCGAATCGTCAGCACAACGGAAAATCCGAATCTGCCGGAGCCACCGAGCCTCCCGACATCGGATTTTGCCCGTACGATATAATTGAAAAAACGAAATGGAAGCGATCAGATTAGACAAATACCTCTGGGCCGTACGCATCTTCAAGACCCGCAGCGACGCGGCCGAAGCCATCCGCCAGAACCGGGTGCTGGTGAACGACGCCTACGCCAAACCTTCGCGCGAAGTGCGGATCGGCGACCGAATCGCCGTCAAACGGATGCCCGTGACCTATCTCTTCGAAGTCGTGGGCTACGTGTCGAGCCGCCAGCCGGCCAAGAACGTCCCCGACTACTGTCGCAACATCACTCCGCAATCGGAACTCGACAAGCTCAACATCCCCCGCGAAACGGTCTTCGTCTTCCGCGACCGGGGTACGGGACGTCCAACCAAAAAGGAGCGGCGCGAGCTGGACAGCCTTATGGAGGAGATATATTTGGAAGAAGAGGAAGAGTAACCAAAGAAATATAATACTTATCGGACAATAATTCCATTCAAACGAACTTTTTTTTCACAATAATGTTATTTTTGCAGTATGGGAAACGGCAGAAACCTTCAACTTAAATAAAAATACCATTATGAAAAAAATCTTTACGTTTTTAATCGGTTTGTCCCTGTGGACCTTGACTGCGACGGCACAAGAACCGGTCCCCGAAACGACCTCTCCCGTTGCGACGGAAACGGATTCGCTGCAGCGGGTCGTCGATGACCTCTCCCAGCAATTACGGCACCAAAAGAACGAGGAGCTCGATCGCAAAATATGGAAAAACAGGTCCAAGTACTTCAACCTCGGTTACGTAAAACAATCGCTCGTATTCAAGGATTTCGGCGACGAGAAGCTGAAAAACGATTTCGGCGTGTCGATCAGTTGGGGTAAAACCTATTTTACCTGCACAAAAAACCGTTGCTCGGAATGTTGAAATTCGGTCTGGACTGGAGCTGGGTCGATCTGAACTATTCGAAATACACGATCTCCGAACCGGAAGAGCCGGGTTCGGGTTCCGCCGGCGACATTATGGATGAAACGATCGACATCGGCAATCATCAGCTGGAATACGGCATGCAGGTCGGTCCTTCGATTACGATCAACCCGGTTCACGAACTGAAAATCAGCCTCTATTTCCGACTCACCCCCTCCTACTCGATGATGTACATCGACGATAGTTTCAACTCCAACTTCGCCCTGTTCTACAGCTTCGGCGGATCGGTGGCCTGGAAGGTGATTTCGGTCGGCGTGGAAGGTCGCTGGGGCCAGGCCAAATACAATGGATTCTCACTCGAAGATGCAGACCTGGAGGGCATCTCATCGACCAAAACGAAACTGAAAACCAACTCCGTCCGTTTCTACGTCGGATTCCGCTTCTAAAAAGCGCCGACCGCAATAACGAAGAAACGCGCCGCTGAATATCAGCGGCGCGTTCTTTGTGTTGAGCTACCTGGATTCGAACCAAGAATAACAGGACCAGAATCTGTTGTGTTACCATTACACCATAGCTCAATGTCCTTTCGGTGATGCAAAAGTAGAACTTTATTTTTCAACTGCAAAGAAAATTCCGAAAAAATTTTATACTTTTGTTCATACCCCCTTTCGGGAAAAACGGCCTGCAAAAGTAAAACAACACATAAATCAACCAATTATGGGAATCAAATTCCGTCTCATCGTCATGAACTTCCTGCAGTACGCGATCTGGGGTTCGTGGCTCATCTCGCTGGGCGCCTACCTCGGCGGAGGTCTTCAGTTCACAGGGTTGCAAATCGGCAGCTTCTTCGCTACGATGGGTATCGCATCGCTCTTCATGCCGGCCCTCATGGGCATCATCGCCGACCGCTGGATCCCCGCGCAGAAGCTGCTGGGCATCTGCCAGCTCATCAGCGCCGGTTTCCTCGTCGCAGCCGCCTCGCAAACCGCCTACGGCCCCCTGTACACCTGCATGTTGATGAGCGTCATGTTCTACATGCCCACCATTGCCCTCTCGAACTCGGTGGCCTACAATGCCCTCGACCTGGCGAAACTCGATGCCGTGAAGCACTTCCCGCCCATCCGGGTCTGGGGTACGGTCGGCTTCATCGCCGCCATGTGGTTCGTCGATCTGGTTCAGATAGGCGGCGTACAGATCAAACTGACCTATTGGCAACTGTACGTTTCGGCCCTCCTCTCCCTGATTCTCGCGATCTATTCCTTCACGCTGCCGGGCTGTCCTGTCAGTCATGCCCGGAAAAGCCAGTCGTGGATCGACACGCTCGGACTCCGCGCATTCGCTCTCTTCAAGGAAAAACGCATGGCTATCTTCTTCATCTTCTCGATGCTGCTGGGCGCCGCTCTTCAGATTACCAATGCCTTCGGCGACAGTTATATCCAGAACTTCGGCACGATGCCCCAATACGCCGACTCGCCCATCGTGCGCCACTCGGTAATCCTGCTCTCGCTCTCGCAAATGTCCGAAACATTCTGCATCCTGCTGATTCCCTTCTTCCTGCGGCGCTTCGGCATCAAATGGGTCATGCTGATCTCGATGCTGGCCTGGGTGCTCCGCTTCGGATTCTTCGGTATCGGCAATCCGGGATCGGGTGCCGTTTTCCTGATCCTCTCGATGATCGTTTATGGGGTCGCATTCGACTTCTTCAACATTTCGGGCTCGCTTTTCGTCGAAAAGGAAACTACCCCCGACATCCGTTCCTCGGCGCAAGGTGTCTTCATGATCATGACCAACGGACTCGGCGCCTTCTTCGGCTCCTACGCGGCAGGTGCGGTAGTCGATGCTTTCGGCTGGCCCGAATCATGGTATATCTTTGCGGGTTACGCGCTGGTCGTCGCCATCGTCTTCGCAATGGTCTTCCGCTACAAGCACAAGCCCGAAGAGATGGGGGCCGTAAGCCACTAACAAGCAATCCCCGTCACAACAAACGGCCGGAAACCATCGCGTTCCGGCCGTTTTCATTTATAATTCAAAGTTCTCAACGCATCAGCACCGAGCTGTCCCCGTAACTCAGGAAACGGAAATCGTGCGTGAGGGCATAGTCGTAAATCCGATGCCAGTCATCTCCCACGTATGCCGACACCAACAACAACAGCGTCGATTTGGGCTGGTGGAAGTTCGTGACGATATTGCGCACGATCCGGAAACGGTATCCCAGCGGCGTAATCATGATCTGCGTGGCGGCCTTGAGTTTCTCGATCCCCTCACGAACCATATAGTCTGACAGTACCTGCAACGCTTCGCGGCCCGTGAACGCCTCGGGCAGATCGTACAGCTCCCACTGGCCGATCACGCGGCTCGCATCGGGCGCACCCGAAGTACGGATCCGCCACGCCAGCGCCGTCAAAGACTCCAGCGTTCGGACGGAAGTGGTACCTACCGCCGTAATATTATCCCACTTCTCCAGCAGCCGCTCCACGCTGCTGCGACGGATCTCGAAATGTTCCGTATGCATCGGATGCGCCGCCGCATCGCGGTCTTTCACGGGCAGAAATGTTCCGGCCCCCACGTGCAGGGTCACCTCTTCGAACGAAAACCCCTGCGTCCGCATCCGCTCGATCAACTCCGGTGTGAAGTGCAGGCCGGCCGTCGGAGCGGCCACGGAACCTTCGAATTTCGAATAGACGGTCTGGTAACGGGTATTGTCGATCTCCTGACTCTCGCGGTTCAGGTAAGGCGGGATCGGAATCCGGCCCAGATGTTCCAGCAGTTGTCCGAACGTCAGATCAGCCGTCCATTCGAAGCGGACGATCTGCTCGCGGCCGCCCTCGCCCTCGCGCCAGGCCAGCATCCGTTCCGCGCGACCTTCATATTCGAAATCGATCACCAGCGGGCCTTCTTTCCATTTTTTGAGGTTGCCCACGATGCAGCTCCAGCGGCACGAACCTTTCACGGCGAACGCCCGCTCGTAATCCGCCGGATCGTGCGGTTCGAGGCAGAATACCTCGATCCGGGCCCCCGAAGGTTTGTGCATGATAATCCGCGCCCGAATCACCTTGGTATTGTTGAACACCAGCAGGGTCCCCTCAGGCAGTATGTCGCCGATGTCGCGGAAGCGGCGCTCCGAGATTTCCCCCCGTTCGTAAACAAGCAGCTTCGATGCCGATCGCTCCTCGAGCGGATACTTGGCGATCCGCTCGTCGGGCAGGTCGTAGTCGAAACGGTCTATGTCGATATGTCTTTCCATTTTCAGCATATAGCGGGCACAAAATTAATAAAAATCCCGGTCTTTACGGAAAAGATACCCGGTTTAGACCAGCAAATAAATTTGGCGCTGCGCTCGGCTTTCACTATCTTTGCATCAGATAGAAGGCGGTTCGGACAAGCTCGAACGGGTTCGGCTCGTCGTTCCCTTTTGCTATCTTTACAAAAAATTTCGCTCTGATAGGCTGCGTCCGGATATAAGTCGGCTCGATCCGGCTTCATCGCACGCCAGCACTATCTCGGCCTGTCCAATCGCTGAAAACCATGAAAACCGATTTTCTGGTCATCGGATCCGGCGCCGCCGGACTGAGTTTCGCCCTCAAAGCCGCAGAACACGGCCACGTTACACTGGTAACGAAAGGGAAAATGGACGAGTGCAACACCAACTATGCCCAGGGAGGCATCTGTTCGGTGACCTATGCGCCCGACACGTTCGAAAAACATATTCACGACACCCTGGTCTGCGGTGCCGGCAAATGCGACCCCGCAGCCGTCGAACTGGTAGTTCGCCGGGCCCCGGAGCTGATCCGCGACCTGATCGCCTGGGGCACGAAATTCGACAAGACACCCGACGGACGCTTCGAACTCAACCGCGAAGGCGGACATACCGAACATCGTATCCTCCACCACGAGGACCTCACGGGCGCTGAGATCGAACGGGCCCTGATAACCTCGGTACGCAAGCACCCCAACATCACGGTTCTCGAACACCATTTCGCCATCGACCTGCTGACACAACACCACCTGGGCGAATTCGTCACCCGCCACACGCGCGGCCTGGCCTGCTTCGGAGCTTACGTGCTGAACCTGGAGAGCAACGAGATCGAAACCGTGCTGGCCAAATTCACCGTCGTCGCTGCGGGCGGCTGCGGCAACGTCTATTCTTCGACGACCAATCCGAGCGTCGCCACAGGCGACGGCATCGCCATGTGCCACCGCGCCAAGGCCATCACCGAAAACATGGAGTTCATCCAATTCCACCCCACCTCGCTCTACCATCCGGCCGAAAAGCCCAATTTCCTCATCACGGAGGCGATGCGGGGTTACGGCGCGATCCTGCGTCTGCAAAACGGCGAAGAGTTCATGGACAAATACCACCCGATGAAATCGCTCGCACCGCGCGACGTGACGGCCCGGGCCATCTATACCGAAATGACCCGCCGGGGCGAGGACTTCGTCTATCTCGACGTGCGGCACAAAGATCCGGAGCAGACGCGCCGGCATTTCCCGAACATCTATGAAAAATGCCTCTCGCTCGGCATCGACATCACCCGCGACCTGATCCCCGTCACCCCGGCGGCGCACTACTGTTGCGGCGGGGTGAAAGTAGACCTCAACGGCGAAACCTCGATCCGGCGGCTCTATGCGCTGGGCGAAACCTCCTGCACGGGACTGCACGGCGCCAACCGGCTGGCTTCGAACTCCCTGATCGAAGCGGTCGTCTATGCCGACCAAGCCGCCAAACACGCCGCCTCGCAGCTCGCTTCGGTCGAAATCCAGGAAGGCATTCCCGACTGGGATTTCGAAGGTACCCAGCACACCGAAGAGATGCTGATGATCATCCAGTCCAAGCGCGAGATGCAGGCCATCATGTCCAACTACGTCGGCATCGTCCGCTCGAATCTCTCGCTCGAACGCGCCCTGCGCCGCCTGTCGATCATCTACGAAGAGACCGAAGAGCTGCACAACAAGATCAAGCCCAACCGCGAGCTGTGCGAACTGCGCAACATGATCGCCGTGGCCTACCTGGTCATCAAACAGGGCAGCGCATTGAAAGAATCGGTCGGCTGCCACTACAACTCCGACTACCCCAAACCGGACAATAAATAATCCGCAAGCAAACCTATCCACAACCTTTATTACCATCTATGACCTTACAGGAAGAGATCACCCGCCGGCGGACGTTCGCCGTCATCGCGCACCCGGACGCCGGTAAAACGACCCTGACCGAAAAACTACTGCTCTTCGGCGGCGCCATCCACGTCGCGGGAGCGGTCAAAAGCAATAAAATCAAGAAGGGAGCCACCTCCGACTTCATGGAGATCGAACGTCAGCGCGGTATTTCGGTCGCTACGTCCGTCATGGGCTTCGAATACCAGGGCCGCAAGATCAACATTCTCGATACCCCGGGCCACGAAGACTTCGCCGAAGATACCTACCGCACGCTGACGGCGGTGGACTCCGTAATCATCGTCATCGACGGCGCCAAAGGCGTCGAGTCCCAGACCCGCAAGCTGATGGACGTCTGCCGCATGCGGCAGACCCCGGTGATCGTCTTCGTCAACAAGCTCGACCGCCCCTGCAAGGATCCCTTCGACCTGCTGGACGAAATCGAGAAGGAACTCCGCATCCGGGTACGTCCCCTCTCATTCCCGATTTCGAGCGGCGACACCTTCAAGGGCGTTTACAACATCTACGAGAAGAACCTCACGCTCTTTACGAGCGACGAACGGCAAACGGCCGACGCCTCGACCGTAGAGATCAACGACCTCGCATCGCCTGAACTGGACGAATACATCACCGAACGCTACGCCAACCAACTGCGCGAAGACACCGAACTGGTCGAGGGCGTGTACGACGCTTTCGACCGCGAGGCTTACCTGCGGGCCGAACTGGCCCCGGTCTTCTTCGGTTCGGCGGTCAATAATTTCGGCGTGAAGGAGCTCTTGGAGTGTTTCATCCGCATCGCCCCCTCGCCGCGCCCCGCACCGACCGAAACCCGGATCGTAGAGCCTGCCGAGGCGAAAATGACAGGCTTCGTCTTCAAGATCCACGCCAACATGGACCCGAATCACCGGGACCGCATCGCCTTCCTGAAGATCTGCTCCGGCACGTTCGAACGCAACAAGAACTACCTGCACGTGCGCAGCGGCAAACAGATGAAATTCTCCTCGCCCACAGCTTTCATGGCCGAGAAAAAGTCGATCATCGACTTCGCCTACCCGGGCGACATCGTCGGCCTGCACGACACGGGCAACTT
>OGPB01002076.1_pt1 | contig 10633 bp, 9 predicted proteins | sample 1552821 | NCBI WGS metagenome assembly OGPB01 (sample SAMEA2580192, study PRJEB22360) | human gut metagenome | biome: human gut; feature: human-associated habitat; material: faeces | place: Denmark | collected 2008/2010 | reverse complement strand
CATCTCTTTTTCTATTCGAACATCTTGTACTTCTTTCTCTAGAACTTTTGATATATAAATTGCACAACCTATGGTTAAAAATAGCGATATTGCATCTATTATAGATATTTCCTTGTTTAAAACAAAATATCCCCAATCAATCAGTTTACCACAACAACATCCAATACTGAATATTATAATATAGATAATTATGTTAATGATTTTGTTCTTTTTCATAGGCATCTTCAATATAATTATCTACTTCTTCTTTATAATCAGGATCTTCGTCTGAAATTATAATAAGTGTTTGTTTGAGAATATTGTAATTTATATGGTCTCTCCTAATTAGACCTCCGAAAGATTCTTCCAAAAAAGATGTACCTAAACCAGCAGTGCCGTCTAAGTCAACAATTAGCTTTACATTCATTTCTATTGCTTTTTTCAGTGCAGGATGTAGAACATTTTGTCTAAATTCTTGACCGGAATAATCTCCTTCTTCAGGATAACGAGCACCCGGAATACGACTGAAATCTGTCGCGATTTTTATTATAATATCTTTATTCATAATTTATATTTACATTGTTAAAATTCAATTCCCAATGGATAAATGTTCCAGCAAACGAATTGTTTAATTTGACATTTGTACCTGCTGTGTATTCAACTTTAGCATCGTTTGCTATAACAACAACGTTTGCAATCTTGTTGTCTTCACACGCTTTAAATAAGCATGGAAGACCCTTACCTCTATAATACTTACCTGTTGATGTCTTATGAATTTCTCCCTTAAGTAGCAGAGAGAGCATTTCTGCATTATTTTGCGGATTGAATAATTCACGGATCTTTGGTATAATATTATAAAACTTACCATGTTCATCATTACGTAAGCTATTAATTATGCCAACGCCATAATCTATAAATGAAAAGTATGCTTTCTTTAACTTTTCATCATATTGTACAGTTGTCCACCAATGATGTAAGCCCTTTGAATCAAAAGAAGCATGATTATTTGTGTTTTGCATGAGTTCAAGAAAAACTCTTTGAACCCCCAAACATCTTCTTTGCTTACCCCATATTAAATTGGATATTTCTGAAATAATTTGATCTGCTAGACTAGAGTCTACTACTTTTCCTGCATGAGTTAGGACTTTGTTCCTGCAAAACGCATAATTAGGTTCATTGCTTATATTTCTTTTATACAACTGATCAAAAAAACCAGAATCAACCAATGCTTTATTTGCATTCTTATTTTTAGGGAAATTTCCATTAAAATCAATATGATTGTATTTGAATTTAGTCATTATTGATAAGAGGACGACAATAGCCCCATGAGCTATTGTTTCTACATCTGTTAAATTGACAAATACCTTACTTCGATTCTTTAAGCATTTTTCGATTTTTGCTATGAATTTTAGTGATTCTTCTGTGTTTTCGATTAGTGAAAAGTTCGAAGGAGCCTTTATTTTAGAATAATCTTTAAATCGATTTTCTAAAATATATTTCTGACGTTCTTCTTTTGATTTCCCTTGAAGGTAACGCCTTTTGTTTTTCTTTTTTTTCTTTGATATAATCCGTCTTAATTCTTGCTTTTTGGCATGATTAATAAGGATTTTCTTTTCTCTTTCTGTTAATATTTTCATATATCAGTTATACACATTTTTATGTGTGTTGTCTATTGGGATGACAAAAGTACAAAAATAATCCCAGTTGTCGAATATAATTCACTATATTTGCACTATAAAATCGTATCAAAGAATGAAACTGAATAGAATAAAAGCAGTCCTTTCGGAAAAAGGCATTTCTCAAACGTGGTTAGCCAAACAGTTGGATAAGAGTTTTAGCATGGTCAATGCCTATGCGTGCAATAGGATTCAACCTAATTTGGAAACGCTTCAGCGGATTGCCGAGATTCTACAGGTTGATTTAAAGGATTTGATAACCGATAAAAAGGAAAGACTACAATAGAATTTAAAGCGATTTCGGTGGTCTTAGATGTATTTAATCTATATAAGATTGAAAATACACTGAATGTTAGAATACTAAATAGTAAGATAAAAATGTTGTAACTACTCATAATAAGGCAAGGATATGTCAACACAAAGTGAAGCGGCATTGGAAGCCGGACTGATAGCCACTCTTCTACAAATGGACTATGAATATGTCCAAATCGTAGAAGAGGATAATATGTATGCCAATTTTAAACGACAGTTGGAGGTTCATAACCGCAAACGACTGGAGGAACATGGGCGTAGCGAGTTTACAACAGAAGAATTTGAAAAGATTCTTATATACCTTGAAGGTGGTACTCGCTTTGAAAAGGCAAAGAAACTCCGTGACTTATATCCGCTTGATACGGCTGATGGACAGCGTATATGGGTGGAATTTCTAAATAGGCAGCAGTGGTGTCAGAATGAATTTCAGGTTTCCAACCAAATCACGGTGGAAGGACGTAAAAAATGCCGTTATGATGTGACGATTCTAATTAATGGTTTGCCACTTGTGCAGATTGAATTGAAACGTCGTGGCGTGGAACTTAAACAGGCATACAATCAAATACAGCGTTATCACAAGACTTCGTTTCACGGATTGTTTGATTATATCCAGTTGTTTGTTATATCCAATGGTGTTAACACTCGCTATTTTGCCAATAATCCAAATAGTGGGTATAAGTTCACATTCAACTGGACAGATGCCGCCAATCATCCATTCAATGAATTGGATAAGTTTGCTGTATTCTTTTTGGAAAAATGTACACTTGGCAAAATCATAGGAAAGTATATCGTGCTGCATGAGGGTGACAAGTGTTTGATGGTACTTCGTCCTTACCAATTCTATGCGGTAGAGAAGATTTTGGATCGTGTACAAAACTCCAATGATAATGGTTATATCTGGCATACAACAGGTGCTGGAAAAACATTGACCTCATTCAAGGCCGCACAACTTGTATCAGAATTGGATGATGTGGATAAGGTGATGTTTGTTGTTGACCGTCATGACCTCGATACTCAGACGCAATCGGAATACGAGGCGTTTGAACCGGGTGCAGTGGATAGTACCGACAATACGGATGAACTCGTGAAGCGACTTCAAAGCAATTCCAAAATCATCATAACCACCATTCAAAAACTTAATGCGGCAGTTAGTAAGACTTGGTATAGCAGTAAGATTGATGCTATCCGTCATTCACGCATCGTGATGATTTTTGATGAGTGTCACCGTAGTCATTTCGGGGATAGCCATAAAAAGATTATGAAGTTCTTTGATAATGCCCAGATTTTTGGCTTTACGGGAACACCTATCTTTACTGAAAATGCAGTGGATGGACATACGACAAAAGAAATTTTCGGCAATTGTCTTCATAAATATCTCATCAAAGATGCTATTGCTGATGAAAATGTGCTCGGCTTCCTCGTGGAGTATTATCACGGTAACGAGATTGTAGATAACGATAACCAAGCTCGTATGGAGGAGATAGCAAGATTTATCCTTAACAACTTTAATAAATCTACATTTGATGGAGAGTTTGACGCATTGTTTGCTGTGCAGTCTGTTCCTATGCTTATCCGCTATTACAAGATTTTCAAATCATTGAATCCTAAAATCCGTATAGGTGCAGTATTTACATACGCAGCCAATAATAGTCAAGATGATGAACAGACCGGTATGGGAACGGGAAAATATGTCAGCGAAAATGTGGGCGAAGCAGATGAACTGCAATCCATTATGGATGATTATAATGAAAACTTTGGTACATCTTTTACCACAGAGAATTTCCGTGCTTATTATGATGATATCAACCTGCGCATGAAAAAGAAGAAAGCGGAAATGAAACCGCTTGACCTTTGTCTTGTCGTGGGAATGTTCCTTACAGGCTTTGACAGTAAAAAGCTGAACACGCTTTATGTGGATAAGAACATGGAATATCACGGGTTGTTGCAAGCGTTCAGTCGTACCAACCGAGTGTTGAACGAGAAGAAACGATTCGGTAAAATCGTATGCTTCCGTGACCTGAAAAACAATGTTGATACGTCTATAAAACTGTTTAGCAATTCCGACAATCCTGAAGATATAGTACGTCCTCCGTTTGAAAAAGTAAAGCAGGAGTACAAGAGTTTGGCAACAGATTTTCTGCAAAAATATCCAACGCCAAGTAGTATAGACCTTCTGCAAAGTGAAAATGACAAGAAGAATTTTGTACTTGCGTTCCGTGACATTATTCGTAAACATGCAGAAGTTCAGATATACGAAGATTACAGCGAGGATGCTGAAGACCTCGGTATGACCGAACAGCAGTTTAACGATTATAAGAGTAAATACCTTGATATTACAGTTGGGTTTATTGATCCACCTGCTACACCGTCAACTGTTGCGGAAGATCCTGCCCCATACGGGAATAATCAAGGGCTGGAAGACATTGATTTCTGTCTTGAACTTCTGCATAGTGACATTATCAATGTGGCGTATATTCTTGAACTCATTGCGGAACTTGACCCATATAGCGATGATTATTCAGAAAAGCGCAAGCATATCCTTGATACAATGATTAAGGATGCTGGAATGCGAGGCAAAGCAAAACTCATCGACGGCTTTATTCAAAAGAATGTAGATGAAGACAAGGAAAACTTCATGAATGGGCGCAATAGAGCAGATGGAACAAATGAATTAGAGGAACGTTTGAACCAATATATTGTGTCAGAACGCAATAAGGCTGTAAGTGATTTGGCTAATGATGAACAAATTTCTGCCGAAGTGCTTAATCTTTACATAAAAGAGTATGACTATTTGCAAAAAGAACAGCCTGAGATTATACAAAAGGCATTGAAAGAAAAGCATCTCGGTCTTATCAAAACTCGCAAGGCTTTGACGAGAATTATGGAAAGATTGCGTAGTATTATAAAAACGTTTAATTGGGAATAATTAAAAGTTATTCAATCATGAAATTAGGTAAACTGGAGCAGATAACAGACCTTCGTTCTGTCTGGAAACATGAAGCCAAAGATTTTACTCCTTGGCTTGCAAAAGAAGAGAATTTGGAAATTCTCAGCGAGGCTGTAGGTATTGATATAGTCGTTGAAGAACAGGAATCCAATGTAGGCGATTTCAGTGTTGATTTATTTGCGACAGAGGAGGGGACGGGACGACGGATAATCATTGAGAATCAGCTAGAGGAAACAAATCATGACCATCTTGGCAAAATCATAACGTATGCTTCAGGTAAAGAAGCTGAAGTAATAATTTGGATTGTCAGAAAAGCACGTGACGAGCATAAACAAGCAATAGAATGGTTAAATCAGCATACGGATGACAAGTTCGAGTTTTTCTTAATAGAAATAGAATTGTGGAAAATCAATGATTCAGAACCTGCACCTAAGTTCAATATTGTAGAACGACCTAATACTTGGGCAAAGGCAATGAAAAAGACAGCAGCACTTTCAGAAACAGAAAACTTGAAATTAGCATTTTGGGAAAAGTTCAACAACGAAGCTCCAAAACACTCTGCCTTTATAAGGGAATTTAAGCTGCGTAAACCACAAGCTCAGCATTGGTATGACCTAGGTTTAGGATCATCAGCATATCATCTTTGTATGACATTAAATACTAAAAATAATTGTTTGTCAGCAGGATTGTATGTTAATGAGGACAAGGATATCATTACCCGATTTAAGTCAAATGAAGAATTGGTATCTAAAATATTAGGGATTATAAATCCTAATGAAATAGAATGGCGACTAGATGAAAATAAAAAGGCAAGTCGTTTCCTTATTCTTCATCCTATGGGGGATATGAATGATAAAGATAATTGGGATAATGGATGTGCATGGCTTTGTGATATGTGTGTAAAAATCAAACAAGTAGTAAAAGAAATACTAAAATAATATGAGCGAAGAATTACAGCAGAAACTCCGTGACCAACTTTGGGAGGTTGCAAATCGTTTGCGTGGTAATATGTCGGCAAGCGACTTTATGTATTTTACATTAGGTTTCATCTTCTATAAGTACTTGTCGGAGAAAATAGAGAAGTATGCCAACAATGCCTTGGTGGATGATGAAATAACCTTTAAGGAATTGTGGGAAATGGATGATACAGATGCGGTTGAACTACAAGAAGAAGCGAAAAATCAATGCTTGGAGAATATTGGTTATTTCATAGAACCAAAATTTTTGTTTTCGTCAGTAATTGAGGCTATCAAGCGTAAAGAAAATATCTTGCCTATGCTCGAACGTTCATTGAAGCGTATTGAAGACAGTACGTTGGGACAGGATAGTGAAGAGGATTTTGGCGGATTGTTTTCGGATATAGACTTGGCATCGCCTAAATTGGGCAAGACAGCTGACGATAAAAACACGCTCGTTAGTAACGTTCTTCTTGCATTAGATGATATAGACTTCGGAGTAGAGGCATCGCAGGAGATTGATATTTTGGGTGATGCTTACGAATATATGATTTCGCAATTTGCCGCAGGAGCCGGGAAAAAGGCTGGAGAGTTCTATACTCCGCAGGAGGTCAGCCGTATCTTAGCAGAAATTGTTTCCATCGGACACCAGCGTTTGCGCAATGTATATGACCCTACTTGCGGTAGTGGCTCGTTGCTTCTTCGTGCTGCCAATATCGGAAATGCAGTTGATATTTATGGACAGGAAAAGAATCCTACAACTTATAACCTTGCCCGAATGAATATGTTGCTTCATGGCATCAGATTCAGCAACTTCAAGATTGAGAATGGTGATACACTTGAATGGGATGCGTTTGGTGATACTCAGTTTGATGCTGTAGTTGCAAATCCTCCGTTCTCTGCAGAATGGAGTGCTGCCGACAAATTCAATACTGATGATCGTTTCAGCAAAGCAGGAAGGCTTGCACCACGTAAGACTGCCGATTATGCTTTTATCCTGCACATGATTTATCACTTGAACGAGGGCGGTACAATGGCTTGTGTTGCTCCGCATGGTGTACTATTCCGAGGAAATGCGGAGGGCGTTATCCGGCGTTTCCTTATAGAAAAGAAAAACTATGTGGATGCTATTATAGGATTACCTGCAAATATTTTCTATGGCACAAGTATTCCGACTTGTATTCTTGTTTTTAAGAAGTGCCGTAAAGAAGATGACAATATTCTGTTTATTGATGCAAGCAAGGAATTTGAAAAGGTAAAGACTCAGAACAAGCTCCGCGAGCAGCATATCCAAAAGATTGTCGAGACTTATCGTGACCGCAAGGAAATAGAAAAGTATAGTCACCTTGCCTCTCTTCAAGAAATAGCCGAGAATGATTACAATCTGAATATTCCCCGTTACGTTGATACCTTTGAAGAGGAAGAACCTATCGACATAAAGGCTGTAATGGCAGAGATAAAGGAGTTGGAAGCCAAACGTGCTGAACTCGACAAAGAGATTGAAGTGTATCTGAAAGAATTGGGACTGGTAGAATAGTTCAGAAAAGTAATAGCAATGGGTGAAAATGACAACATACCTCAGATGACACCTTCATTTGAGAATATATGCCGCAAGGATGAAAACGGGAATGAATACTGGAGTTCTCGTGACCTTTGTGGTGCGATGGGTTATTCTGCTTATTGGAAATTTCAACGAGTCATAGATAAAGCCATTAAAGTAGCCGGAGAAAAAGGAATGAATGTGGACGAGCATTTCAACCAAGCGGTTGATATGGTCAAGATAGGAAACGGCTCATTTCGCAAGGTAAATATATTCCGACTCTCTCGTATGGCATGTATGATTATTGCGGAAAATGCAGATGGCAAAAAGTTGCTCGTCCAACAGGCACGAGGCTTTTTCTCACAATCTGTCTCAATGGCTGAACTTATGCATAATTCGCTAAGTTCTAATATATTGTTGTATAAAACAGCACAAGGAGAGGCACGTGTAGAAGTCATTTTCAATAGCGAAACATTCTGGATGTCACAAAAAAGGATGGCGGACTTGTTTGGGGTTGATGTCAGAACCATAAATTATCATCTCGGACAAATTTACGAAACAGGAGAACTTTCCAAAGAGGCAACTATCCGAAAAATTGGGATAGTTCAAACAGAAGGAGACCGGGAAGTGGAACGTATGCCGCTATTTTACAACCTCGATGCTATTGTTGCAGTGGGGTATAGGGTAAACAGCTATCAAGCTACTCAATTCCGCATTTGGGCTACTTCAGTGTTGAAAGAGTTTATCATTAAAGGATATGCCCTTGATGATGAGAGACTAAAACAGGGCAAACATTTCGGGAAAGACTATTTTGACGATTTGCTTGAGCGTATTCGTGAAATACGCACCTCAGAGCGCAGATATTACCAAAAGATAACTGACATTTATGCAGAATGTAGTGCGGATTACGACCCGAAATCAGAAGACACAAAGTTGTTCTTCAAGATGGTACAAAATATGATGCACCTTGCCGTTACTCATCATACGGCTGCGGAAATTATCTATCAACGGGCTGATTCCGAGCAACCTTACATGGGACTTACCACGTGGAAGAAAGCTCCTGACGGAAGAGTGCAAAAGTCTGATACCATCGTCGCAAAAAATTACCTGTCAGATTCTGAATTGTCCCAGTTGAATCTTATCACAACTGCTTTTCTTGATATGGCAGAATCACGTGCTGCACGTCATATTGTTTCAACTATGGATGATTGGAAGAAGTTTCTTCAACAATATCTTGCAACGATGGATTACGAGCCGTGCGATACAGCCGGAAAAGTGACACAAGAGGAAGCAAGAGATAAGGCTTATAGCGAATATGAAAAATATAAACTGATTCAAGACAAATCATACATATCGGATTTTGACCGTTTTAATGATGGAAATGATGAAACTCCGTTACTTCCATTTGACTTGAATCCTACAAAATAATAACAACTATGGCAATAGATAATAAAGATAAAAAAATCCTCAATGTTCCCCATTTGAGATTCCCGGAGTTTAGTGGGGAGTGGGAAATGGTATCACTTCAAGATATAGCCACTATAAATCCAAAATCAGATCCGCTTCAGAACACTTTTATTTATATAGACTTGGAAGCCGTTGAAAAAGGTGAGTTAAGAAAAATACAAGAAATAATGCGAGAAGAAGCACCAAGTAGAGCACAACGTGTTATAGATAACAATGATATTCTGTTTCAATGTGTGCGCCCCTATCAGAAAAACAACTATATTCATAGGATTCTAAATACGAGTAATCAACAATGGGTTGCTTCTACTGGATATGCTCAAATTAGAACAACAGAATTGCCAAACTATATTTATCATCTATTGAATACAGACGAATTCAATAGAAAAGTAATGGTTCGTTGCACAGGTTCAAGTTACCCTGCTATTAATAGTGAGGACTTAGCAACAATTCATCTTTATTATACACCCGACAAAAAAGAGCAACTTAAAATATCTCGATTATTAGATTTACTTGACAAACGCATTGCTACCCAAAACAAAATCATTGAGGACTTGAAGAAACTAAAGTCTGCGATTATTGAAAGGCATTATAACCAAGCCGAAAAACAGACAGTCTTTATTGCGGATTTGGGTGAACCTTTTAATGTTGGTAATTTGTCAAAGGATGATTTATCCGAAACAGGTAAGCCCTGTATTATTTATGGAGAACTGTTTACGACCTATGGAGAAACCATATCCCAAGTAGAAAGCCATACCAACAAAAAAGAAGGCATGACATTGAGTAAGAAAGGGGATTTGTTGTTTCCTACTTCAACAACTGTTGATGCAATATCCTTAATTGCTCCATCTTTCATCAACATAGATGGGGTCATATTAGGTGGTGATATGTTTGGAATACATATCAACCCTAACTATAATGCGCAGTATCTAAGTTATTACTTTAATCATATAGCCAATAGGCAATTGGCAAAATATGCAAAGGGCAGCACCATAATTCATTTGCATTATACTGATATTGAAAATGCCAAACTATTGTTGCCTTCTTTGGAAGAACAAAATAGAATGGCTAAGTGTTTAGTGTCTTTGGACGCAAAAATCAATATTGAAAACATTTTCATTAGCTTGTTAAAAAGTCAAAAGATATATTTCCTTTATCAGATGTTCATATAAACATTTGGTGCAATAGATATTGTTTCTCTTTCAACATGGCATTCTGTATTCTTTCTTCAATCTCGGCTTTTCTTTCAAGCGATGACAGAAAAGTTGAGATTGTTATTTGCTGTTCGATTGCTGGCACTTTTATCTTGAACATAGCCAAGTCCTTTTTCTGGATATTGGGTAAGCCTGATCCAATACGCAGTTTCATAATGACATCTTCATTTGATTTAAGATAATGGTACAAGTAAAGATTATTCACATTGTCTGCAATGTTTTGAATGGAGTAACAATGACCACCACTCCAAAATGGTGAGGTATTGAATTGTACATAACCACAAGAATTGCCGCCCTCACTTATTGAAATGGCATTGGCATCTACATTGTAATCGCCATAATAGCCAGATGGCTCTGTGCCTCCATTCATTACATAATAATTACCACTCTCAGAGAGATTCTCCCCATTGATTTGTTTACCTTTAACAATGTCACATATATCGGACAGCAGAACAAATGAGCCCTCTATGCCTTTGAAAAGTCTTTCTGAAATCGCAGACATTAAGGATTTCCCAGCGAAGATTAAAGTCATTCAGTTTGGTGAT
>OGPB01002070.1_pt1 | contig 10653 bp, 8 predicted proteins | sample 1552821 | NCBI WGS metagenome assembly OGPB01 (sample SAMEA2580192, study PRJEB22360) | human gut metagenome | biome: human gut; feature: human-associated habitat; material: faeces | place: Denmark | collected 2008/2010 | reverse complement strand
CGGACCAGCTGCCCCAGGGAGTGCAGGCGCAGTATGTGCCCAAGCAGCGCACGATTTATGTGCGCAACGGCATGGACGAGATGGCAACTCTGTGCGCCATCGCCCGTGAACAGGCTCATGCCTCCTCGTATAATAAGTTTAAAGTTAATAAATCAGGTATCAGCAGGCTTTGGGATGCCCGTGATACAATAGCTGTAGGACAGCAGGGTCAAGCTCTGATGCCTCCAGTTGAGCCACAAGGCTGCTTCAAAAAAAGTCCGTCCCCCTGAGCCGGAAGTTAGCTGCAAACTCATTGGCTGTTTGCCGGAGGCAAGGCCGCCCTTTCAGCAGTGAGGGATATCGCATTGGCCTGCTCCGGAATGATTCTGATACGCGAGGTTGCGGACGCTCCGGTTATCATGGGTATCTCAAAGCCTGCTGGCCTGAAATCTCCATGTGGGGAGGTGAAAATTGTGAATCCATTATTCGTTGGCATTGACGTGAGCAGCAGGAGCAATGTCGCCTACCTGATGAACCCCGACGGCAGCAAGTATTCCAGTTTTTCTGTGCAGAACAACCTTGGCGGTGCTAAACTGTTGTCAGAGAGAATCGTGTCGGCGCTCAGTTCCATGCGGCTCAGCGATGTGGTGATTGGCCTGGAGGCCACCTCCATCTACGGGGACAGTTTGGTCTATGCTCTTCGCGAGGATGGCAGCCTGGGCCGATTCCAGAGGAAAATCCATGTTCTGAATCCGAAGCAGGTGCGGAAGTTCAAGGAAGCCTATCCCGATCTGCCCAAGAACGACTTTGTGGATGCCTTTGTGATCGCCGACCATCTCCGTTTTGGCAGGATCGCCAAGGAGGTCTATATGGACGACTATCGCTACCAGGCACTCAGAACCCTTACCAGAGCCAGATTTGATGTGATTCAGAACCTGACACGGGAAAAGCAGCGGTTTGCAAACTACTTGTTTTTGAAGTGCTCCGGCATGGCCCAGGACAAAGACATTCAGAACACCAGCGCCACCACCATTGCGCTCATGGAACGCTTTGAGACTGTGGACGATCTGGCAAATGCGGATCTGGACGAACTGACAGCTTTTATTGCCGAAACAGGCCGCGGCAGATTTGCCGATCCGAATGCTGTGGCCAAAGTGATACAAACTGCGGCCAAAGGATCTTACCGCCTGCCCAAGACTGTGAACGACACCGTGAACCAGGCAATGTCTGTTTCTATTGCCTCTATGCGGGCACTGAAGGAACAGGTCAAGGTTCTGGACAAAGCCATTGAACAACAGTTTGAAATTATCCCAAACACTCTAACTTCCATCCCTGGCATTGGCAAGGTTTACTCCGCCGGTATTATCGCTGAGATCGGCGATATCCACCGTTTCAGCTCTCAAGCCTCTGTCGCTAAGTTTGCCGGTCTTGTCTGGCACAAAAGCCAAAGCTGCGCCCGTTTTCTGTATCCATACAAGAGGAGAAATGAATTTGAATGAAATAAAAACAAAATCTACAACCAATCAGCCCCGCACCTTTGATAAGGCGGGGGCCATTCCCAAGACCGCAATGAAGGAGATGTGGCTCCATACCAAGGATAAAGTTTTGAGTGAGACGATGGGAACGCCATTTGCCAGCCAGCAGGAAGCCTCCAACAATACGTCTGCCAACACAGCGGGAGATCAGATGTTGTCCGGTGCAGAGACTACAGTCAAGAAGGGGGCGGAAACCACATATGATAGGGGCCGGAAACTGACACAGTTCGTCGGCCGGAAGGTCAAGGAGCGCCGGGAAGCGGCCCGTATCAAAAACCAGGCTTCCGGCACGTCACAATCCAGTACAGGAGCCACCCGAAAAGGCACATCGGCAGGACCGACTGGGAAGAAAACCATCAAGGGCCGGCAGCCTGCGGCCAAGCCCAAGGACAATGTGGCCAAGGCCATCAAGCAGGGCGAGAAAGGAATCAAGGGGATCCGGCAGAACGCCGCCAATACTCAGAAAGCTGCGAAGACAGCCCAGCAGATCACCCAGCGAATGCAGGCCGCGGCCAAGGCAACCCTGCGAGGGATCCGGGCGGCAGCTCATGCGATGATGGCAGCCTTCAAGGCGGCGGTGGCTGCAGCCCAGAGCCTTGCAGCTGCGATCCTGGCCGGCGGCTGGGTGGCGGTGGTGATCATCCTGCTTATCTGTTTGATTGCCTTGGTCATGGGCTCCAGCTATGGCATCTTCTTCGGTGTGGAATCCACCGGATCCGGCACCAGCGTTTCCCAGGCTGTGAGGAATCTGAACCAGGAATATGCGGATTACCTGCAACAGATTTCAGAGTCTGTGTCTCACGACCGGCAGGAGATGACATCCAACGACGGCAGCCTCTCGATCAACTGGCAGGAAGTGCTGGCTGTCTTTTCTGCAAAAGTATCGGGCGCTTCTGATGGTGAGCAGGTAGCTTCCCTTACGGATGCGCAAGTGGATATCTTGCGTGATATCCTGTGGGAGATGAACGATGTGGACTACTCGACTCACACGGAATCTCACGAGGTGGAGGTCACGACCACCAACGACGATGGGGAGGAAGAAACCACCACTGAGACCGTCACCGAAACGGTGCTGACCATTGAGATCACCCACAAGACGGCTGCCGATATGGCGCAAGAATATCACTTTAATCACCGCCAGAATGAGTATCTGGATCTGATGATGCAGCCGGATAATCAGAACTTGTGGGCGCAGCTGCTGGGCGGCCTTGTGGCTGGCGGCGGGCAGATCATCAACCCGGACACAGATTGGGTGCCCATCGGCGCGCTGGCGTGGCCCCTGCCGCAGACCTTCTCCATCTCCTCTCCCTTTGGATATCGGGAGGATCCCTTTACCGGGGAAATCGAATACCACAACGGTACCGACATCGCCGCACCCAACGGAACCCAGATCCTGGCGGCTGCAGCCGGCACAGTGACCATTGCCAACGGTATCGACTCCTGGGGCGGCAGCTACGGCTACTACATCCAAATCGACCACGGCAGCGGGCTGGAAACACTGTACGCCCACTGCTCGTCCATCTGCGTTGCCACCGGCCAGCAGGTGCAGGCCGGGCAAGTTATCGGCTATGTCGGACACACTGGGCGGGTTACGGGCAACCACCTACATCTGGAAGTAAGAATCGACAGCAACCGTGTGGATGCAATGCAATATTTTACACTATAAAATTCAAGAGAGTCTTTGACAGATCGCTTTTTTGGTATAAAGCAATTAATACTTGTATTACAGTTATTCCATTTAGGATGGTCGAGCAGCGTAATGAATAGTTGATATTCTGTGGTCGTCAGGTGAATGCGGCAGCCTTGCCTTTGAACGGAGAAATCGCTTTCATCGATGGACAGATTTTTATAGTACTTCATCTGGAACACCTATCATGTCATAATCGTCAATAAGAGCCTGACCAATAGCCCATGCGAGGAAGAATGCTGCGCATACCAGAAAAATCGGAATCCACATTGCGTTGTAGCTTTCTCCGTTGGCGTTATAGCCTTGGTTTTGCCAGAGCGCTGCAGCATGGAATAGAGGATAGAATCCCAGCCACTCGATACCATTTTTCATTCCGGAAAGGCTCAGCAGCGCGGGCAGGCAATAGGCAACTGCACTGATAAAGAGCGCAGTCAGCAAATTCCCCAATTTCTGTCCAAGCCATAAGGTGATCCGGCTCATGCAGAGGCAGGCCGCGAAACGACAGATTAACCAGAAAATCAGCAAATCCGACAGAGTTATAAACTTGGGTACAGCCTGCAAGTCGGAGATACTCATCGCAGGTCCCAGCAAAGAGGGAAGGCCATAGTCACGCAGCACCTGCCACAGATGAGGCAGAACGGTTCCGAACGATATAACCGCTGCCACGGCGGTACTTTGCCGCAGCTTTGCCTTTACAGTGTATTTGCGGCCCAATGGTGTGCAGGCCAGAATCTCATCCATGCCGCCTTTGCGTTCCATTGCAAATAAGCCGCTGAAGCACAGCGCACACAGCAGCCCCGCCAGAAGTGTATCCTGTACATCGCCGGTGCCGGTAAAGCCGAACAGCTTTTTATATCCGGTTTCATAGACAAGCCATGCACCGGGATTCTCTTTCAGATAGTAATTGATGTTGGACTGCACTACACGCTGATAGACAGAATATTTCTGCTGCAGTGAACTGTAGGCCAGCAACGCATCACTGCTCAATTCGCCGCTGTTGACACGCTTCTGTGTCTCCAGCATGGGAATAAACTCGTTACGCCGATTCCGTATCCAGTCGCGGCTTTCTTCGCTCCACGGGCCGGAAATATGCTTCATATAATAGGCATAGTAAATTTCGTCCGCGTCTATGTAGCTCTCCGCCGTCACGCCCTGATAGATGCCAAACGCCAGAAACGCTGCCAAGAATACTGCGGCCCCATTCATCAACAATAACTTCCTGCCCTCTTCATGGGTAACAGAGGTCGCACGCGTTTTGCGGGAAAACGTAAGTGCAAAGCTGTGCTTGGCAGCCGGCAGCAGCTGTGCCTTGGCAAATACCGTACAGAATGCTGCAAATAGCGCACCACCCAAAACGGCTGCCGTCAACCATTCGACCAGCGGCAGGCTGACAGGATTACCAAACCAGAAAAGATTCCGATAGTTTCCCAGCAGCTCATTGGTCTGCAGCAGGCTCACCATATTCGCATATTTTACAACGTTCCAATGACTTGTGGCAGGGATTGCAGCACGAATGCCGTACATTGCCAAGGGCAGGGCCAAGGCACCGACCCACCCGGCGGCAGCGCGTTTGGCGATAAGGGCAGCCAGCATAACCCACAGCCCCATCACAAACGCACCGGCCCACTTTGCAAGTAAAAATCGAAAAAGATACTGCCCAACGGTAATCTGCATGGTACAGCGCATCAAAGCCGGAACACTTTGAATTGTGCGATTCATAGGCCCCAAACTGAACGACGCCGAGCAATATGCGAGGTTGACTCCATACAGCACCATCAGAACGACCAATAAGCTGGCAGCAAATGCCGCCAGCTTTGCAATGGCCGTTTTTAACCGTCCACCGGGTAAGCTGCGAATCAGGCTCAACAAACCGCTGTCGCGCTCTTGGCGTACAAGAATCAGCGCAAGCAGCAGCATAGCCGCCAACAGGATAAGATCCGTGAATGCATAGCTGATGGCCGTGTACAAGCCCTTTTGCGGGTAATACTTTATAGGCGTATCTGTCAGTCCGGCATAAACCTGTGCAGTCCGTTCTATGTTTTTCAAATCGTACCCAGTACGGTCATTTTGAAAAATGGAGATGCCGGACAGTTGGGTGGCCTTGGTTTGAACCCCCTCCAAGAAGTCGTTGTAAGCAGCCACGGTGTCATACTCGCTTTGCAGCTGGCTGAACAGGCGGTACTCTGTGTTCAAATCATCTGTGAATAGGGTGTAGGATTTGTCATTATATTCCTGCTCATAGGCATCAAACATAGCGGCATTGTCCTGCCGATACTGGGAAAGGCCATAGCCACCGTATGTCATTTCACGGTAATACTGTCCGATTTTTACAAGGCTTTCTATCTCGGTGTATTTGTCATGCAGATAGCTGCCTTTTTCCTCCATGGTCTTGCCTGTCAGTTCTGCGCCTACAGCCCGGTAGGCAGACGCGGGCGGCTGTTTGGCGGTGGGGCGGGTGCCCATCCACAGCAGCAAGAGATTGGCGGATGCCAGTATCGCCAACAGGACAGGAAACACCCTGCCGCCCCAAATTTTGCGGAGTTCAGCAAAAAACAGGCTCATTTGCCGTCCCCCTCACCGAACACATTCAGGTAGACATCCTCAAGACCTTGGCCGGGTGCGTATTTTTCAATCAACTCCGGCACGGGCGCGGCATCCACGATCTTGCCGGCGCGCAAAAGAATAACCTTGGTTGCTACTGTTTCTACATCCGAAACAACGTGCGTTGCCACAAGAATAATGCGGTCTTTCGCCATATCTGCCAGCAATTCACGCAGACGGACGCGCTCCTTTGGGTCAAGACCTGCCGTTGGTTCGTCTAAAATTAACAGCTTCGGATCTCCAAGCAGGGCGGATGCCAACAGCAGGCGTTGCTTCATGCCGCCGGAATATGCAGAAAGGCGCTTGTCCAACTCAGCAGTCAAATTTACGGCAGCGGCCACACGATCAACCTCGACTGCAACGGCTTTTCTAGGAATTTCTTTTAAGGCAGCCATGTAGGCAAGAAAGCGCCGCCCAGTATAGCTGTCGTACAGTCCCTGCTGCTGCGGCATATAGCCAAGAATGCGGCGGAAGGTGATACCCATTGCAGGCTTGCCGCACCAGAGGACCTCGCCAGAGTCAGGAGCAAGTGTGCCTGTGATAATGTGAATCAAAGTAGACTTTCCCGCCCCATTTGGCCCAAGCAATCCGTAAAGCCCCGGCGTTAGTGTAATTGATACCCCTGACAAGGCTTTTTTCACTTGTGGCTGTGCATTTTTCTTAAATGTAAACAGGGAAATTTGCGAAATATATGTCTTGTGAATTGAATCAAGTGTAAATGTACGGCTCATAATTACAATCCCAATTTACCCATGAAGTTTTAACAATAGGTAGAATTATTCGAATGCGTCTTTAACCATTAAGTAACCGTTTTGATTTGAATTTATATAATCCTGCTTTGTAATGAAGGCGTATATGTTAGCAACATAATCGAAGTTTGAAACTGTACCGTCTTCAGAGACAGAGGTAGGAGTATACGTTTTATAATCTGTGGCAACATAACAAGTGTCACCAATGGTTGTCAACACATATACCGGACGATTATTGTATGGGGTTTGCAATGTAAATTCTGTACAATTACGTGTGTCAAAATCCAGAATATAAGAACACATATCATACGAGCCATCGGTCGGTATATCTGCTGCCAGCGTTTGTGCTTCGGTAATCATTAAATTCCCATCAAATAGATACCGCATACTTGGGGCGCCGAAGCCTTCTTTTACTGTAAAAGAAGCACTTGCTTGCTCTTTATCAGATAAACGGATTCTTTGGACAGAGTTCGCCTGCTCGTCGAGGACAAAGAGGTATCCGTCTTGAATCATCGAATTCCCGCTCGAGCTACTGTCAACAAAAAACGGATCGGACATTGTTTTGCTTTGCGGATCATACATGCAATAACTGATTCCGTCGGAAGAAAGATGATTAAAGCACAGTTCATTGTTTACACCATCGCACAAAGAATAGTGGTCGCTATCGGATCCCAAGTCCATCACTTTTTCAGAAGTTCCATTCTCGAAGCTCACATACCACAGCTGATATGTGACGTTCCCGCTATCATCAATCTCGTAAAGATCAAAATAGAGATCATTTCCAGAGGTACAAAAGCCGCCTTGCATATATTGATTGGATGCGAGTTCAAATACGGTTCGACGATTGGAACCATCCATATTCATCAGCATCCCATGCGGGTTACTGGAGTCGGTGGTTTCAGTAAAGACGACCAAAAGCTGATCGCCAACACGCAAAAGCATGGGCGGAAACATCGCTGAAGGTGTAGCTATGTAACTGGGGCAGCTTTCATCTGCATGTGTACAATTGGGGTTCGCACATAGAAAAATGCGTTCCTTTGTATTGGCATCAGTATAAAATATGTTTGCAGAGTCCGGAAACACTGTTTGCAGTTCATAGATTCCGGAGTCAGTGGTAACATATAAACCGTCTCCTGCGGATGTGAAAACATTGTTGGAAGCAGGAACTTCTGTAGAGTCAGTAGCGGGGTCCACTGTGGCAGTGGCGGCTGACGAGGATGCGATTTCAGTGTTGGCCGCGTTGCATCCACTAAGGCAGGCGATGGCCAAACCTAAAGACAACAACTTATAAGTAAATTTCATGTTTCCTTAAAACCTTTCTTTACAAAAGTTGAAAAATGCAAATAAACCAACGCAAGTGCAACACTGTGCTTTGAGACGATGTCTTTGACAGGTCATTAGTGTTTCACTTGCGCTGGTCTAATAGCAATCAAATCCCGTATGAACTTACTTTTGAATGTCTATCATAGGGGAATCTGAAATTGCGCCGGAAGGTTAGTGGACGCGCACCCAAACAGAAATGCCGCTGCCACCGAAATAGACGGTACTCCAGTCGCCAACAGGCTCACGGGCGGTTAAAAGCTCCCGAGAAGTGTACAAACGAATTACGGATTCGCTATTGTCAGCCAGGCGCGAATCAGCAGAGCCCGTAGAAAGAGGCCAAATAATTGCACGGCCACCATTATCAGAACGATTTACGGCATAATTGACATTTGCGGTAACCATCATGTAGTAACCGGTGTAGCCCTTGCGAGTTCCGATGATGAAATTCTGATCTGTTCCCATCGTGTCGGTTTTCATCAGGTTCAATGCACGCCCCTGGTAAGCAGACCCTGTCGAGCCGTTGATGTTCAGCAGATAGCCAAATTGTGCGTTGGGACGATAGCTGGCAGCAAATGCGGGTACCGCCATAGCCACCATCATTGCAAGGGCCAGCAGGAACATGGGGATGCGTTTCTTCATCGTTGACATTTGATAAGCCTCCAATCTAATGGATTTAATAGAGTTGATGTTCGGACGATATTTCAGCATTTGCGCGCCGATGCCTAATACGGAGTAGGAAACGGTTGTAACTTGTGCGTTATCTTGGCATTAAAATAGCACAGTTTTCTACAAAAGTCCACTAAACCTGCATATACGCAAAAAATGTGCATGAATGCAAAAATCCTCTGTGCGAGTTGTCCTGCACAGAGGATTAAAAAGCAATATTGGTTATGAGAGAATTGATGTGTTTACAGGGGATTCAGATATATCCGGCCAGTCGGCGCTAAAAATAAAGCGCCCATCATCATAAGTGAAGAGGTACTCGGCGTGGTACTTTTCTAAAATGTCTTTGACGTTCCCAATGCCGAAGCCATGAAGTAAGGGGTCTTGCTTGGTTGTAGGAATATGACCGTCATGGATCTGAACGACATTACTGGGATTGATAATTAAAATAGAAAGCATATTCTCGCTGTAAAGGATCTGAATACTGACCCAGCGGTTTGGATCGGACAAGCCTGCACAAGCTTCCATGGCATTATCAATCAAATTGCCCAGCACAATAGTCACATCTACACGAGGAAGCCTCAGCGCGGAAAGATCATTGACACGAAACCGCATATCAATGCCTTGTTTCTTCCCAATATATCCCTTTTGGTTTAGAACCGCATCAATAGCAGCATTATGGCTGTTGACAAGCAAAATCCGCTCACTTTGGCGCACATTCAACTCTGAAAGAAATTCTTTGGCATCGTCAATGCGTTCACTTTCCAGCAATTCAGATAAAGTCGATAAGTTGGCCCGGAAGTCGTGCGTCATTTTTCTTTGCCCTGCATATGCTTGACTCAGAGCCTGTATATTTTCGTCCTGAACGTGGGCGCGTTCGTTGGCAGCAATCAGCTTCTCGCGATTTTCCGCGTTTTCTTCAAGATAGTCCAATAAAATCAATGCAGCAATATCAACAAGATCGAGAATCAACAAACAAATCTGCCATACACGTTGTTCTTCCGGCTAGGTATATACCTGCCTGAGCACAAGCAGTGTGCAAACAGGAAATACAGCAGATAGGGGAACCCAAGCGCTTGCATGAGTCCTTGCGTGTAGAGGATGATGATATTTTTTAATAATCAGTGCAACAAATAGGGAAATAAACCCGCGAACGAAGAATAGCACGGAGTATAGAGGAACATTCCATATATATTCTTCGTAGTCCAAATTTCCAGCATATAGGCAAAAGGACTCAAACCAGTGACTGTAGGAGAATAAAACAGCATAAATGGTTACAACGATGAAGAATCTTCGGTCCCATCGGCTTTGGTATAGGAAAACACAGAATATGTACAGGAACGCAATTTCCTGAAGCATCTTGAACGTATAGCCGAATTTCGTACCAATCGCGATAGCTGAAAATGTGGAAATGCCCCACCATAATAAAATATAAAGCCAGCGATTTTTTGTATTCTCGTTGCGAGTGAAGAATGCATCGAATACAAGAATTTCAACGGCCTGCGCAAAAGCGTTGCCAATAAGGCTAAGAATATTACCCCAGACTACTACCATAGTTGCTGTGCCTGCCATCTTACAAATTTTTGCTTATTGTCGCGGTAACTACGAGCCCCCACAGGAAGCGTTTGACCGACTGTCAGAACTGCACTTGTGCTTTGAAAAGACTGTAGATACGCCATATTTACAAGATAACTCTTGTGGATACGTAAAAATCCATGAGGGACAAGCAGATCCTCAAGCTGCGTCATAGTTAATCGGGTAATTAGCTGCTCACGGCATCCGCCTACCAAATGGAGATACTGTTCGCGCCCCTGACTTTCTATCCATGCAAGAGATTGAACCGGAATAGGCACACTCTCACCCTCACAGAGAATCTCTACTTTTCGCTGCCGGGTGCGGCACATTGCCAGTGCATCTTCAAAATAGGTTGGCAGCTTCTTTTCCAACTCGGATTTAGCAAGATAGCGAAACGCATCTACTTCATACCCTTCAGGGGCGTATTCACTGAAGTTTGTCACGAAGATCAATACGGCTTCCGGATTCATCTTGCGCATCTTTCTTGCAAGGTCAATTCCGCTTTCTTTACCGAGGTCAATATCGAGAAATAGAATGTCAT
>OGPB01002065.1_pt1 | contig 10670 bp, 8 predicted proteins | sample 1552821 | NCBI WGS metagenome assembly OGPB01 (sample SAMEA2580192, study PRJEB22360) | human gut metagenome | biome: human gut; feature: human-associated habitat; material: faeces | place: Denmark | collected 2008/2010 | reverse complement strand
ACAATTCATCCCATCGCTTTAGAATCGGAGGACTTCTTATCTACTGGTGTTAAAAGTAATCTCTTTCTTACTCATTCCAGCCGCAACGGTATCGCCTTTTTTCACTTCTCCGTTCAGGATGGCTTCTGCGAGCGGATCCTCAATTTTGCTCTGGATCGCGCGTTTTAACGGGCGGGCACCGTACTTGCTGTCGAAGCTGTTTTCCACGAGATATTCTTTCACGGTGTCACGGACTTTCAATTCAATGTCCATCTGCTCCTTGCAGCGGCGCTCCAGATCTTTGAGCAGAATCTGCAGAATCTTCTTCATATCCGCCTTGGTAAGCTGATGGAATACAATAATCTCGTCGATTCGGTTCAGGAATTCCGGCTTAAACATCCGTTTGACTTCTTCCATCACCTGGCCCTTCATGTATTCGTAGTCTTTCCGCTCATCTTCTGTCGAAAGGAATCCAAGGCGTTTCGGCGCTACAATGTTCTGTGCTCCGGCATTGGATGTCATGATAATGCAGGTCTGTTTGAAATCAACTTTTCTGCCCTGCGCGTCGGTGATATGGCCATCATCAAGCACCTGCAGCAGAATGTTGAAGACATCCGGGTGCGCTTTTTCGATCTCGTCAAACAGGATCACACTGTACGGGTTGCGGCGCACTTTTTCGGAGAGCTGGCCGCCTTCCTCGTAGCCGACGTATCCCGGAGGGGAGCCGATCAGTTTGGAGACGCTGTGTTTCTCCATGTACTCCGACATGTCGACGCGGATCAGGGCCTGCTCTGTACCGAAAACTGCCTCGGCGAGTGCTTTGGAAAGTTCTGTTTTTCCGACACCGGTCGGTCCAAGAAACAGGAAGGATCCTGTCGGACGGTTCGGGTCTTTTAATCCGACTCTGCCTCGTTTTACGGCTTTTGCCACAGCTGTCACGGCTTCTTCCTGGCCGACAACGCGTTTATGGAGTGTCTGCTCCAGTCTTGCCAGACGTTTCGATTCTCCTTCCGCGAGACGCTGTACCGGAATTTTCGTCCAGGTGGATACGGTTTTTGCGATTTCTTCTTCTGTTACCTGCAGTTTTTTGTTTTTGCAACGGCGTTCAAAGCGTTTTCGGATCTGCTCCAGATCTTTTTCGAGCTCCTGCTGGCGCGCCTGCAGTTCTTTTGCCTGCTCAAAATCGCCGGCACTGATCGCGGATTCTTTTTCTTTCTGTACTTCGAACAGTGTCTGCTCCTCTTTTGCCATGTTGTCCGGCACCTGGTAGCCGGCGAGCTGTACGCCTGCGGATGCCTCATCGATCAGATCGATGGCTTTATCCGGCAGGAAACGGTCGTTGATGTAGCGGACGCTCATTTTTACGGCTGCTTCCAGTGCTTCATCGGTGATTTCCACGCCGTGGTGGCGTTCGTAGTATGGGCGCAGGCCTTTTAAGATATCAAGTGCTTCGCTTTCCGTCGGTTCTTCTACTTTGACCGGCTGGAAACGGCGCTCCAATGCGGCATCTTTTTCGATGTATTTACGGTATTCTTCGAGCGTGGTTGCACCGATGAGCTGAATTTCTCCGCGGGAAAGGGACGGTTTTAAGATATTGGATGCATCGAGTGCTCCCTCTGCACCGCCGGCCCCGATGATGGTGTGAAGTTCATCGATGAACAGCAGAATATTTTCATTGTCCGTCACTTCTTTGACGACACGTTTGATACGCTCTTCGAACTCACCGCGGTATTTGCTTCCGGCTACCATTCCGGAAAGGTCAAGGACAACAACTCGCTTATCGCGGATCGTTTCCGGCACAATGCCAAGGGCAATCCGCTGCGCCAGACCTTCCGCAATCGCCGTTTTTCCGACACCCGGCTCTCCGATCAGACACGGGTTGTTTTTTGTCCGGCGACTTAAGATCTGAATGACACGCTCAATTTCCTGCCCACGGCCGACAACCGGATCGAGTTTTCCTTCGCGCGCAAGCTCAGTCAGATCCCGGCTGTACTGGTCCAGTGCCGGCGTTTCGCTGGTCTGCGCTCCACCTCTTGTCTGCGGTCCGCGGCCGGTATTTGCATTTCCGCTTGCACCGCCCTGCAGCGGTGCCTCGCCCATGGCAGTAAGGATTGCTCCATATAGTTTCTGAATGTTGATCCCCATGGTAAAAAGCAAACGGGTAGCAACACAGTCACTTTCTTTTAAGATTGCGATCAGCAAATGCTCGGTTCCCACAGCTCTGCTCTTAAAACGCGCTGCCTCCGCTTCTGCATTTTCAAGCACTCTGCGTACCCGCGGAGTATAGCCCGGTCGGGATTCGGTCACGGTGTTTCCGCCTGGTGCAATCAGACGGTCAATCAGTTCGGTAAGCTGTCCGGCATCTACGTGAAACTCAGAAAGCACCATGCCTGCTGTGCCATCCTCCACGTTCAGAAGTCCGATCAGAAGGTGTTCGGTTCCTACGTAATTATGTCCACATTTTTCAGCTGTCCTAACCGCATATGCCAGTGCTTTTTTTGCCTGACTGGTATATCCTTCTCTCATAATACTATTGTCTCCTTCATGTTTCGTCTGCGTAATTGCTGTAAATTTCATCTACAAGCTGATGTACTTCTTCTTTTGATATATTTTTGCAGACGGCTTTTGCAAGAATCACCTGCAGATCTTCGCGCAGTTCCTGCATGGCATACAGTTTATCCGCATCGATAGAGATAACGGCTCCTTTTCTTCGGTCAATCGAAAGAAGCCCCTCCTGCCGGAGTACGCTGTAGGCCTTATTTACGGTATGCATGTTGATTCCGATATTGTCTGCGAGCTGTCTTACCGAAGGTAGAGTATCTCCTTCCTGAATTCTGGAAGTGGCAATACCCAGAATAATCTGATTTCTCAGCTGGATATAGATCGCTTCATCGCTGTTGAAATCGATCTGTATTGTCTCATAATACATAGTTACACCCTGCTTTCTCGTATCGTTTTGTTATACATATGTTATAACAATTCGCAAACTTTGTCAACAAACGGTTTCCCTACCTGTTTTTCTCGTAGATGATCTGAAGACCTTTCAGGAGCAGATTCTCATCGATGATGATGTCATGTCTGCAGTGCGGAATCACAGCTTTCGCCAGACCTCCGGTAGCCACAATCGTGCATTTGCAGCCAAGTTCTTCTTCCATCCGTTCGATCATGCCGTCGATGCTGGCAGCGTTTCCATAAATCATACCGCCTTTCATACAGTCCAGCGTATTTTTGCCAATGACTTTTTTCGGTGCTGTCAGACTGGTCTGGCTAAGCTGCGCGGCATTTGATACGAGAGCATCCAGCGAAGTACGAAGTCCCGGAAGAATCACGCCTCCGATGAAGCTTCCTTTCTGATCAAGTACACTCATCGTCGTGGCAGTTCCCATATCGATAACAATCTGCGGACATGTGTATTCATTCAGCGCTGCTACTGCTACAACAACAAGATCGCTTCCTGCCGTTGCGGGGTCGTCCAGTTTGATATTAAGTCCGGTCTTCACACCGGGGCCGACAACTTTGACCGGCTTTTTAATCACTTTTTCTGCCGCACTCCGGCAGAGCTCTGTCACCTGCGGAACAACGGAAGAGATGATACCTCCTTCGATCTGCTCCACCGGAATCTCATACAGTTCCAGTACATTTTTCAGGCTGACTGCGTATTCCAGCTCTGTTTTTGCCTTGTCCGTGGAGAGTCTTTCGATAAAGTATGTTTTTTTCCCTTCCACACACCCAAGGACGATGTTCGTGTTGCCGATGTCTATTGCAAGGATCATGATTCAGGTTCCTCCTGTAAAAACTATGAAATGAAATTCTTGTGGTTTTATTATACATGGTGCGGCGCTTTGAGACAAGGAAAAAGACAGCAAGAAAAAGACAATTAAGTCGATTTCATACTGTCTTCTGAATATTTCATTTTGAATTATCTATTCTTGTTGTTCACAAAAATAAATTTTACATCATTCTCAAACGTACGATTTAGCAGAATTTGCCCTGAAAATGTTTGAGTACTATACATTTTTACATCATTCTCAAACCATTACTTACAGATTTAGGGGAGGTGGAAAGTTTGAGTACCATACATTTTTACATCATTCTCAAACAGGCGGTGATGGATAGTGAGCAGCGAGCGGTTTGAGTACCATACATTTTTACATCATTCTCAAACTAGAAGCTGTCATTTACGCGCTCAAATCGTGTTTGAGTACCATACATTTTTACATCATTCTCAAACGTCTTTTACGCCGTCATATGACGTTTTCAGGTTTGAGTACCATACATTTTTACATCATTCTCAAACTTCATGCCTGCAGAATAGAAATCGTCCTCAGTTTGAGTACCATACATTTTTACATCATTCTCAAACTTTCCTGCAAGTGGAATAATATTAGAACCTGTTTGAGTACCATACATTTTTACATCATTCTCAAACCATGGAGGTATTAGGTATGGCAATCTATCAGTTTGAGTACCATACATTTTTACATCATTCTCAAACCTCTGCGGTGGCATGGGTAACGTGATGCCGGTTTGAGTACCATACATTTTTACATCATTCTCAAACAAATCCTTTGTATATTTCAAAGTTCCGGCTGTTTGAGTACCATACATTTTTACATCATTCTCAAACGGAAAAGGAACAGCGCCGAAGATTTCGGTTGTTTGAGTACCATACATTTTTACATCATTCTCAAACAAGTCCGAAGCAACTATTGACACATACGAAGTTTGAGTACCATACATTTTTACATCATTCTCAAACCTCAAATTTAAAAATGAACTGCTTTCATCTGCACAAAACAGGTACTCAAACATCCGATGGATATTAATAGACATCACATCCATCTTTGTCAATTATATAATATTCTCTCTGATTCGAAAAGTCCCTTTGTATATTTTCTATGAAAAGCAAGGATATTTCATAGTAGCATGCCATTTGGGAGAGTTTGTTTATTTGTGTTTCGTTCAGATAGGATCGAATATTGACCAAAATCACCAGTTCTTTTTGGAGAAGTTCGGCCATAACTTTGATATATTGCGTTAATTTTTCCAGAAGCCCCATCTCTTTTTCGGTTTCTGTCTGAACTCCCATCAATTTTAGGAGTGCGCTCAAATCGATTTCCTCATTTTGTTCCAATTCGTACCCACTGACAGCTTCCAATTGATAGATGTATTTCTTCAGTTCCGCAATAATTCTCTGCGTTTCCAGAAACATTTCTTCATTTTGCGCACTTTTGACCAGCTCTGTAAATAACCGTTTTTGTATTCTGTGATCCGCAAAATCAAGAGAAAAGGGCGTTAATACCAATTCCACATCTCTTTTCATATTCAGCTCTGTGTCAGCTTTAGAAAGTACGAAATTTCCCTTCTCTCCCTGATTTTGTTTTTGCAGCTGCTCCACATATTTTAAAAACAGCTCCGGTGATTCTATAATCCATTCCGTGGGACAGTTCCGATGAATCGCAATAGGTTTTTCCAAGTCCACATGTACCAGTTTCATAAAATCACCAGCCTTTCATCCGTATTCAACACTTCACTCTTTACGTTCCCAACAATCAGATCCATTTTCGCATACTGCTTCTCAGTCACCGTTAAAAGCTGTATCAGACCTTCTTCCGGCTTATTTTTATGAATCTGATCCACGATTCCATTCACTACAGTTGTATTTAACGCAAGCTTACAGTATACGGATTCCTGGAGCATCAGGAATCCGCTTTTCAATAAAAACTTTCGAAATCTCGCATATTCTCTTCTCTGATCGCCCGTCAGCACCGGAAGATCAAACAGTACCAATACTCTCATAAAACGATAACTCATAGGCCATAAAACCGGATCAATGCACTGTCATTCTCATTTAAGGCATCAAATACACTTTTACAGTAAATTTTTATGGCATTATTCACATACTGTGTTTTCCCGTCTATCATGACTTCGTTGTTTAATACATTGACCAACTGTATTTTTTCCTCATGCGTAAATTCTTTCCTCTGCATTTGGATTACTTCCCGGTCAATCAGAACACGGAACGGTTCCATCAAATCGGACGCCAGATTAAACTGATTAAACATATTATCATGAAAGAGTCCGAGCTGTGTAATATAACCGCTCGCTACAATTTCTCTCGCAAACGCAGACAACAAAATGCTATATCCGTAATTCAGCGCTGCATTTTCCGGACAATCCGCAGTTCTGGTAAATGTCATACCGAACAATGCATTAAAATATACCTTTGCCGCATGCCCTTCCCGGTTTGTCTCATCGTTCCAGCCAATCTCCTGTAAATATGATTCTAACAGACCCGCTTCTTCCTTTCCCATATTTTTTAACAGTTCCTTCTGTTTTCGTATTTTTTCCGTCACAATTTCTGTCCAGATCGCTTCTTTACTGTGCCGGCTCCACTGAATCTGCTTTCTGATTTTATTGCTGGTATCATGACTTCCGTAATACCCAACCAGTTCCGACGATGGATTTCTCTTTTCATCGCAAAAAATCACTTTTATTTTCTTTTTTGTCAGCTCTGCCAGCAGACTTGTTGTGACTGTTGCTGCTGTTGACTCAATCAGAATGGTTGATATTTCACTTAAATGTATTTTTGTTACTTCCTCATTTCGCACCACAAGGTAACCAAGCTGATAGTCCAGCTTTGCCCGTTTGGAAATAACCACAATCCGCCAGCTCATAATGCATTCAGGTCTACTGTCTGCTCGTAGATACCGGTTGGCGATTGATGAATCATTTCGATTCGACTGCAATCGGTTATATTTTTGTTGAGACACAAAATTCCTGCTCTTCCAGATCCTCCAATTAATTTCAAATCAGCGGCAGCACTCTGGCACTGGAAAAAATGTAAAACTTCATACAAAACGATACACTTTTCTTCTATGCATAATTCTTTAAATTTTTCTCTTTTTTCCGTTAATGTCTTTGCCTGTGCTCCAAGTTTTTTTGCATATACCGTATTTGTTAATTTATTTAAAAAGGTTTCATACAGCATCACCACCTTCTTTTCTTCTAAATGGTCGGAATCGTAAATTTTCAGTTCTTTATTCTGTTTTTTACGTTCCACGTACTGTACTATTTTTTTCAGTATTTCTGTTTCTTCCTGGGAAAGTACCAGCTGATTTGCACCTTGCATCAATAGCTGATCCCCTGATCTTCCGGAAACCCACATATAAAATCCGTCCACACAAAACAGAGTATCTATTTTGATTTCCGGCACCAGCACTCGCGGATTCTTTAACTGTCTTTCCTCTTCCAGATACCGAATTATATTTTCTTCTGACTTCTGAATTTCCTTTTTCAGACGAATCGGCACATACTCGATTGTTCGTATTTTCTTTCCCTTTTTGCCCTCCGATTCTGCCAGTACAAAGTAAGCTCCCGCCTCTTTGTTATATCCTCCATACTTCTGTATATCACAAAGCCGTTCATCACTGCTCTTGATCGGAACCTGACCTTTTCCTTTTTTGACAATCTGCTGGTCAAACAATGCACCTGTTGCCTCATACGATCTTCGCGTCACAAGAATGTTGTTCTTTTCCATAAACTTTCGGACTGTCACAATGGTTCCGTTCCCGCCTTCCCAGGCAATTTCTCCGTTTCGTTCAATTCTTTCCTGTTCAAACATCTTCTTCAGATTATAACTTCTTCCCGGATTTTCCTTAATGAAGTGAATCGGATTTGATGTGAATTTTACAAAATATGCGTTGCCAACGACAATATTCAAATAAGCATCCTTCGCATGATGATAATCATTCATCTCCCGTACCTTCAGAAATTTAAAATCCTTACGGAACTTTGAAACGGTTGGCGCTTTTACATAAACAATCTGTGTATCCGGGATCACCTGCTGCAGAATACTTGCTGCCGCTTTTGTACTCTGACGAGTTTCCACCAGCTGCCTGGAAATAAATCCAGCCAATTCAGACGGTTCAAATCCATTTCCTCTTATCAGCCGTTTATATTTTTCTTCACTGATCAATCCGGCATCCACTAAAGATTTCCAGAATGGCTGCATTTTTTTCCGAACTGTTTCATCGATCGGATATTTATCCTCTTTCATCTGATTACACTTTTTCTTTACAAGTACCCGGTTATCCAGGCTATCATCCATCACTTTGGACTGTGGAAAAATATGATCAATGTCATACTTCTGATTATCCCACAATTCCTCCAGTTCAATTGTTTCACCGGAATACATGCATTTTCCTTTTTGCGTATAATACAAATACAGCTTGTCTCTTCTCATTTCCGCATCGGAACGCTTTTCAATCTCATCTATCCAGTCTTTTTCTTCCGCTTTACATTTTTTATAAAGTTCCAGCAGTTTCTTTTTTCTTGAAGAGGTTCTTCCCTGATCGGTTTTTTCTCTTGCCATTTCTATAAAAACACGTTTCGGTGGGTTTCCCATCACTTTACAGATTTCCTTTACAATCAAAAGGCTCTGCCAAATCTGCCGCTTCACTGCCGGTGATACGTAAAGCTCCTCGACTAATTCATACGAAATATCCCGTTTTTTCTGTTCGTTTCCATTCTTTTCTTCGATTGCCGATGCAAACAAATATTTTTCGCTAAGCAGTTGCATCAGATTGTCATTCGTCTCCCACAAAGCCCGAATAATAGACCATGCCTCTCCCGTTTCCGGTGCCGGTGCTTCCGTCTCTTCCAAAAACACTTTTGAGAGTCTTCCCCAACCACGATACGGCAGTTTACTTATGCTGTCTCTTTGTTTTTCTGTCAACTCCGGAAACAGTTTCTTTAATCTCTGTTTCAGTATCGCTTTATCATCTCCAAACAGCGTTACGTTCAGGATGATGCATTCTTTTTCCGCCTGGTTCAGTGACAGATTTGTTAATTTCTCTTTAAAGTCATGGTATGCCGTAAGAGAACTCTTGAAATCACCATCAATTCCGGTAATTTCAACTTCTTTTCCGGTAATTCCTTCTTTCACTAAATAGTTTTTCAGTTTTTTCTGTGTAACCTTTCTGCTTTTCTGGAATACTTCTTCATATATTTTCTGTTTCTGCTCTACAGATATCTTTTCTCCATCCAAACGCAGATTATTTAATTCATTTAAAACTTCGTATTTGCTGTACAGCAGAGAATACTTTGGTAAAACATCTTCACTTGGCAGATAAGTACATTTATTCGTCATTCTTCGAATAAACTGCTCTGCACTTGCTTCCAAATCTACCATCTCATCGAAGTTCCATGGATATATTTTGCCTTCTTTTCGTACCGCCCAGTTACTCTTCTCCCCTTTTTTTCGAATTCCGTTTAAGGGTCCTACGTAGTACGGAATGCGGAATGTGAAAATCTTTTGAATCTTCTCTCCATTCTCTTTCAGTAGCGGAACTTTATCTTCCAGATTTTTCAGGATTGCATTTAATTCATATAAATGAATCTGATATGGAATGACACTGTTGTCTTTTACAGTCTGTTTCGGAAGAAACGTTCCCATTTCCATTTCCTTCTGCATGCAGGATGCTTTCGTCACATCTGATATCTTGCCCAGAATATTCTTTTTCAGATAACCGTAAAAGTCTTCCTGACTACATTGTTTTGGTGCCTTGATATACGCATAATAATTAGCTTTTTCATCCTTTTTTGCAAACAGTCTCTGATATTCTTCCCTTGAAAGATTCTCTCTGACCAGCTTTTTCAGATCTTTCAGATCTTTTTTATGCTTTTCATAAAGTGCCACTTTTGCCTCTGAAAGAGAAGAATAGTTCTGCAAAATATCAGCCAGAACAGCCCAATCGTACACTGCTTTTGCGTGTTCAATTAATACATATTTTTCTCCCAGCTCTGCTTCGATCTCTCCAGCGTATTCTTCATAACCTGCATCTGCGAAGCAAAGTTTTGGCCGTTCCAGTGTATCCATCTGTTTTTCCCCAAACAGATTTCCCAGTTTTGCTGTTCCACCGGTAATCAATCCCAGCCACTCTTTTTCACAGGATGTTTCTGCCCGCATTGCTTTTACTGCTTTTGTCTTTTTCGCAGATTTGGTCAATGTTCGGTCTTTTAAAATTGCCTCTATTTCCTTGCTTCTTTCCACTCCAATCTCGGAAGAAAAGCCAAGTTCTTCTGCCCGCACTGCTTCAAGGAACTGTTCAAATGTTGTCTGAAATTCTCTTACCTGTTCGATATTTCCGTTTAATAGAAAATGGCCTCTGTGTTTCATCATATGATGCAGAGCAAGATATATCAGGCGAATATCAGGCGTTTCGTCAGTTTCCATTAACCATTTTCTCAGATGATAGATGGTTGGAAACTGTTTATGATATTCTTTGTCTGTGTAATCATCATCCGCAAACAATGCATAGGGAAGTTCCGGACACTTTCCCTGCCTGTCACGCTTATCCTCTGGCCAGTAACGACTCTCTTTCATTCTGCGAAAAAATCCATCATCTATCTTTTCTACTTCTTCCGCAAAAATTTTCTGCAGCAATTCTATTCTCCAATTACGACGATCCAATCTTCGTTTTGCTGTCCGAAACCCTCTTCTCTCTTCTGCAGTCTGTGCACTGTCAAATAGCCGTACACCCCAAAGTGTTTTTCCATGTGCGCGCAAAATTTCGTACTTCTCATTTGTCACAGCCCATCCAACCGAACTGCTTCCCATATCAAGTCCGAGATAATATTCCCCTTTCATCTGTTCTTTCCTCCATTTTCTACATTTTATCTAATTTTAC
>OGPB01002064.1_pt1 | contig 10671 bp, 8 predicted proteins | sample 1552821 | NCBI WGS metagenome assembly OGPB01 (sample SAMEA2580192, study PRJEB22360) | human gut metagenome | biome: human gut; feature: human-associated habitat; material: faeces | place: Denmark | collected 2008/2010 | reverse complement strand
CCGGCGCCGATTCCCACATTGAGGATGCGGAATGTCTCAGGGAGCGTTTCTTCTGTGCGGACTGCTGCCGCAAAAGCTGCTCCTGTCGGGGTTACCAGTTCTCCTTCTACCTGTGTCATCCGCAGTTTCAGACCGCTGTTCTGAACGATATTGGTAACCGCCGGAACCGGTACAGGAAGGATACCATGCTGGCAGCGCACGGTTCCCTTTCCCTCACAAAGAAACGGAACGATCACGCCATCCACCTGCAGGCTGTCCATGCAGACCGCAGCTGCAACAATATCCACAATAGAATCTACTGCCCCCACCTCATGAAAATGTACCTGATTCTCCGGTACATTGTGCGCTTTCGCTTCTGCTTTCGCCAGAATCCGGAAAATATGTTTTGCCAGTTCTTTCGCCGTATCCGTCATCTCACACCGGTCAATGATCGGGAAAATATCTCCCAGCCCGCGATGTTCGTGATGATGGTGATGGTGCTCCTCTTCATGCACAGTTCCATCCTGCGTATGTATCGTTTCCGCCTGTTCCGGATCATGACGATGCTCCTCTGCATGTACATGATCATGGTGATGTTCATGGTCGTGATGATGCTCATGGTCATGTGTATGGCTGTATCCGTGAAGATACGCCATATCATGATCGTGATTCTCATGCTGTGCATCCAGTTTTACCAGAAAATCCCAGGCGTCGATCCCGGATTTTTTTACCTGTTTTAATTCATAGGAAAATCCTTCCACCGGCATATGATCCAGTACCCGAAACAGTGGTGTCCGGTCTTTCATAAGCCCGGACAGTGCTGCCACCGTCATATCCCCGCTGATTCCTGAATAACATTCCAAATATAATTTCTGTCCCATTTCTTCGTTTCCCTTGTTTTATTTCTTTCTTACTATGAATTCCTTTTATAATGTTCTTTTGCCAGCGTATCACCCAGTCTGGAAAGATCGTAATATTTGTTTACCAGACCGATATCGATGCCTGCCGGACATGGATGACAGTATTTGCAATATACGCATTTTCCCTTGGTCTCATCCGGGGTCAGGGTGCTGATGATCGAATAGTCTCTCTCTTCTTCCCTCCAGTGCTTTTCCGATTCCCGGGAAGATTGCGGCATGACCGCCCGCAAGGTCGATATCATTAATTCCATGATCCAGCGCATAACAGATGTATTGTACTCCTTAAACCATACTTCAGGTCAATCCTTTCCGGCAAATTTCATCCGGATTTTTGGAAAAGCTATTTTTGCACTCTCTGCCTCTCGGATCATCCCATCATATTTTCTATAAAAATCCCATATCCTTTCGTCGGATCGTTAACAAATACATGAGTTACCGCACCGATCAGTTTGCCGTTCTGGATCACAGGGGATCCGCTCATTCCCTGAACGATTCCACCGGTTTTTGACAGGAGGTCGGAATCTGTGATCCGAAGGACAAAGCATTTGTTCGTGTCCCTTGCATTCGCATCAATTTCGAGAATCTCACATGCGTATTCCCGGATTCCATCCCCGATATCGCAGCGGATCGCGGCAGCTCCGGTCTGGATCTCCTGTTTGAGTCCCAGCGGGATCTTTTCCATGGATTCCGTGTATTTACCCGGATCTAACTGCCCGCGGATGCCATACTGGGAATTACCGCTGATCGTTCCAATCCGGTTTTCTTCCCTGTAATTGATCACGCCTCGCAGTTCCCCCGGTGTACCGGCAGTTCCTTTCTGAATCGATAAAATATCCGCATGGTAGAGATCACCATCTGAGATTTCCAGCCGTTCTCCCGTATCCACATCGCTGATTCCGTGACCAAGTGCTCCGAAGGTTCCGTCAGGTTCCACAAACGTCAATGTTCCGATCCCCTGAATATTATCCCGCACCCAGATACCAAGTTTATAGGAACCGTCTGCGGTCTGTACCGGGGTCATTTCCAGCTGAATCGTCTCCTGGTGGCGGATCACCTGCATTTCCATCGGTTCGCCCTGATTTTCTTTCACCAGCTGCATCAGCTGTTTTTTCCCTGTAAGGACTTCTCCGTCAATCTCGCAGATATAATCTCCCGGCTGGATAATATGTTCTGCCGGTGTCCGGCGGATTCCCTCCCGGTCCGTAATCTCGCCACTGTCGATCACAAGGACGCCTTTTGTCTCCATGTAAATCCCAACGGGCGATCCGCCAGCCAGCACTTCCTGCTTCTCCACGGTATTGACTTTGATTGTTTTTAATGGAAGTACACCAAGCCAGCTGCACCTGATCTGATAGCTGCCATTTTGCGAAACCTCCACGGTCTCATCGTAAGAGATCAGCGGATTGTCAAAAAATGTCTCCCAGTCCGTCTCCTCGTCTGCATAGACAAACAGTTCATCCGGTATGTTTTCCTTCAAAGTTCCATATATTAATACAAATAAACCCAGCAGCGTCCCCGCCAGAGCGTACCACAAAAATTTTCGATATTTTTTCTGTCTTTCCTGCAAGTTTCCGCCACATCCTTTCGTTTTTGTCTTCTCCGTTAGTATGTGACAAAGCGTTTATTTCACACTTGCAGTTTTTTGTTGTTTTTCATTATTTATCCAGAAGTTTGGAAAATTCTTCTGCGGACATCGGCTTATAATAGTAGAAACCCTGTAAGTAATCGCAGCCATGCGCACGCAGGAAATCACTTTGCTGCTGATTTTCAATGCCTTCTGCAACGACTTTCATTCCCATCCGATGCGCCAGATCAATGATCGATACCACGATTGCATCGCTTTTTTGATCTTTTCCGATTTTTTTGACAAATCCCATATCCAACTTCAAGGCGTCAAACGTATAATCTCGTACCGTCTCGAACGTGGAAACTCCGGTTCCAAAATCATCCAGAAAAATCTGAACGCCCTGTTGTCTCAGACTTTCCAGGAATTCTTCTCCCTGCGTGCTGATAATTGTGCATGCAGATTCAATAATCTCATATCGAAAATACTGTTTCGGAACCTTTGTTTCCTGAATCTCCGTAAAGATCCGCTCCGTCATCCGCTCGTCCATCAGATCCATCCTTGAAAGATTCACTGCCACCGGAACCATCCGTTTTTCCTGACAATACCGTTCTTCCTGAAACCGATGAACCGTCTGGTCAATATAGGTATCCAGTTTTGTGATATATCCGCTGTCCTCCAGTTCCGGTACAAACACCGACGGAACCATCGGTTCTGCCCCTGAACTGTTCCAGCGAACGAGCGCTTCCGCTGATACAATTTCCCCGGTCTGTCCATCTACCACCGGCTGGTAACAGACTACGAATTCTTCCTGTTCCAGCGCCTTTTCCAGATTCAGAAGTGCCAGATTTTTCTGCCCGTACTCGGTCTTCATATCCTCCTGATAAAGCTCATACGGCTGCATATACTGGTTGGAAATCTTATTTTTTGCCATTTTTGCCAGATCGCACATCTGAGAAACCTCCAGATCACAGTGCTCCGGAATGTAATAAATTCCACAGCGGCCGTAGATTTCCACCTGTTCCCCGCGGATCCGCACCGGATACTGCAACAGTTTTCCCAGTTCGGAAAGTTCCAGATTCTTCACATCGACGAGTGCATGGAACCGGTCAGCAGATACCCGTCCCAGTGCCAGTGGGCGAAGCACGCTGTTCTGGATCCGATCCATATAGGAACGGATGATCTTATCCCCATTTGCATAGCCATAGACATCATTCAAACCAGAAAACTTGCGGATATTAAAATAAATTACAGCAAACTGATACTGATCTGCATTCTTTTTCAAAATATGCTCTGTCTTTCGAAGAAATCCGCTGCGGTTCAGATAACCGGTCAGAGGATCCTTTTCCATCTCCACCGTCCGGTCTTCCACTGCGATCAGCACCTCCCGGTACTCTTTATCCAGCCATTGGTAAGTATATCGTTCTGCTCCGCGCTCCTCATTATAAACCGTAAGTGAATATGTCCCTGCCATCTGTAAGTTTTCTTCCATATAGTCCAGACGAGTGGAAGTTACAAACCAGTCTCTGTCTTTCTTTTCCACCCGATGTTCACACAGTTTTTCAATAAATTCACGGTATTCCAGCGGCTGGTCACAGACCAGTTCCATATCATCAAATGTATGTTTCCGTACAAATACTGTTTTTTCCTGAATATCCAGCACAGCGATCATCCGGTATTTATCCTGTAAAAGTCCTTGGCTGATCACCCGGTTGACATACGGGATGGTATCATTTCTCCAAATTGCACAGCACTCGATCGTGTGTTTCCGGGGATGTTCAAACATCTCTATATTTACATGATAATAAGTAATGTACTTTCCTTTTCTGAACCGGTAACCAAGCTGTACCTGTCTTTGCCCCGACTGGAAAAGCCGCAGCAGTTCTCCCTGCATAAAAGTACGACGGAATTTCTGTTCTTCTTCGTTATCCATAATGTACGGATAAATCTGCTTTTTCAGCCACGCCGTGACTCCACCGGCGCGCCCTGTCTCGCCTTCCCAGCACGCCTGTTCCGGGTTTTTTACTTCCCATACGATATTATTCGAAATGTCAATATACAGACCATACTGATCCCCGTCTTCTCCGAGAAGCATCAGTCGCTGTATCCGTTTTTCGTAGGATGTCTCTTTTAAAGATCCTCCCATGGTATTCCCCCTATAGTTCTTCCTTCTTCTTTCGTGCCAGTTCTTTCATCTCTTTTGCGCTTTCCATCGTATGTTCGGTGATCTGCGCGCCACCAAGGATCCTTGCAATCTCTTCTACCGAAGCGTCTTCATCCAGCAGACGAATCTGTGTTCTTGTCACCTGATGATCCGTCTTTTTGGCGATCTCAAAATGTTCATCCGCCATCGCTGCGATCTGCGGCAGATGCGTGATACAGATCACCTGATGATTTCTTCCAATCACTGCCATCTTCTCCGATACTTTCTGTGCCGTTCTTCCGCTGATACCGGTGTCGATCTCGTCAAAGATCAGCGTCTCTGTCTCATCTTTATCCGCAAGGATCGTTTTGATCGCCAGCATGATACGGGAAAGCTCACCGCCGGATACCACTTTTGCCAGCGGTCGTAACGGTTCTCCCGGGTTTGTGGAAATCGTAAAGCAGATTTTATCGTTTCCATTTGCCGTATAGTGTTCCGTAATCTCAAAATCAATCTCAAACTTCACATCCAGGAAATTCAGATCCTGTAATCCCTGAATGATCCGCTCTTCCAGCTGTTTTCCATAATTTTTACGCAATTCAGACAATTCACCACAGACAGCTGCCAGTTCCTCCTCCGCTTTCTGCGTCTCTTTTTCCAGTTTTTCTTTATACTGTTCAAAATGATACAGGCGATCCAGTTCTTTCTGCTTTTCTTCCTGGCATGCCAGAATCTCTTTTACGGTAGAACCGTATTTCGCTTTCAGACGGTTCAGCAGGTTCAGTCTCTGTTCTGTCTCATAGAATTCTTCCTCGGAAAACGTCATATTTTCCACATAGTCGCTGACTTCACGATTCACATCAGATAGCAGACTTTCCACATCCTGTAAAAGACTTGCAATCTGCTGCAGCGCTTCATCGACTCCAAGCATCCGGTTTGTCTCCTGTACGGCCCGGCCGACCAGATCCTGTGCGCCGTTGTCGTTGCCTGTATAGCCTCTGACTGCTGCCATCGCTTCGAGGATATTTCTGCTCGATGACATCTTTTTGTACTGTTTTTCCAGTTCTTCATCCTCGCCCGGGCGAAGTCCTGCTTCCTCGATCTCCTGCAATTCAAATGCCAGAAAAGAAATTTCCCGTTTTCTGGTTTCTTCGTCCAGTTGATAGGATGTCAGTTCTTTCTTTTTCTGACTCCAGATCTGAAAATGCTCCCGGACGGTCTGTTTTTTCTCCTGAATTGCTTCTTTCCCGTAGGCATCCAGAATCTTTAACTGCTGATCCTGGTACAACAGGGACTGGTGTTCGTGTTGCCCGTGTATATCCAAAAGAAGAGAAGAGATCTCCCGGATCTGGGCAGCCGTACAAACCTCACCATTTAATCGGCTGATACTCCGGTTTCCAGTGAGTTTTCTGGATATAATGATCTGCCCTTCTTCCACAGAGATTTCCTTCTCTTTTAATCGTTCCACGCATCCTGGATTGTCCACCTGAAAAATGAGTTCCACCAGCGCAGGTTTTTCTTCATCGCGCAGCATTTCTCTGGACATTTTCTGTCCGAGTGCAAGGTTTACGGAACCCATCAGGATAGATTTACCGGCTCCTGTCTCACCGGTAAGAATATTTAATCCCGGCCCGAATTCCACTTCTGCCTCATCGATGAGGGCCAGGTTTTTTACATGTAAATATGTTAGCATTCTGCTCCTTTTTAAGTAATGTACTCCATGTTAATAAAAATTTTGTCTATACAATCATTTTCCGAATCTTTTCCATCAATACCAGACCTTCGTCTGCACTTCGTGCCACACACATCAGCGTATTGTCCCCTGCGATGCTGCCTACAATCTCCGGAATCTGCATCTCATCAAGTGCTGCAGCGGCCGCCATCGCCATACCTGATACGGTCTTTACGATCAGGATATTCTGTGCCAGATCCATCGACTGGAAAGAGGTACGCAGCACATTCGTGTATTTTCTGCTCATCTCCTGATCGACGCTTTGCAGTACCGCATAGCGGGAACCTCCGCCCGGTTTGGATATTTTCGTCAGTTTCAGTTCCCGGATATCTCTCGATACCGTTGCCTGTGTCACCCGAAAACCGCTTTCGTTCAGTTTTTCTGCCAGTTCCTCCTGCGTCTCGATATCATACTGACTGATCAGACGGATGATCTGGGAATGTCTCTCTATCTTCATGATTATTCGCTCCTAATTATTTCGCATCTTCTTACGAAGAGTTTCCAGAAAACTAATGTTGTTGATCTTGATGATCCTGGTTGCCTTGGTTGATTTTTCGATCCGTATCCGGTCACCGGTCACCATCGGCATCGCGGCTGCACCGTCAAAATACGCCATGCCGCTCTCGATACTGCCATCTCTTCCCTCTCCCAGTTCCACCTCGATCACATCTTCCGGTGAAAATACAATGCTTCTGGTATTCAAGGTATGCGGTGCCAGCGGTGTCATCAGAATCATGGATGCCGCAGGAGATATGATCGGACCACCAGCAGACAGACTGTAACCGGTCGATCCCGTCGGCGTGGAAATAATGATTCCATCCGCCTTGTAGGTGTTCAGATAAGTATCATTGACATAATTGTTAAACCGTACCACACGCAGAGAGCCCTCTCTGCTAATCACAATATCATTCAGGGCGATATCGCTGCCCGCTGCCTGTCCTTCATGGATCAAGGTTCCGAACAGCATCATTCGCCTTTCAATCGTAAACCTGTCACTCATCAGCCGGTCCATCGCCGGGTAGATCGAATACTGGTCGATCTCCGCCAGATAACCGAGCGTTCCCATATTGATACCAAACAACGGAATCTCCAGATCCACCACGTCCCTTGCCGCCTGAAGAAGCGTTCCATCTCCCCCAAGCACAATGATACATTCCGTTCCCTCCGGGATCCGCTCCGGATCTGTATACGAATAGGACTGTCCTTCTTTCTTCTCACCTGCCGGCAGAATCACACATTCTTTCTGATGATTTTTCAGATAGTCTGCAATCTTTCCGGCAACCGCCTGATTCTTCCCTCTTCTGTTTTCTGCTCCGTTGACTATGATCGTAAATTTATCCATGATGCTCACTCTCTGTTTCCCGTATCATCCTGTATTTTCAGCGTTTCTGTGCAGGATGCGGGGTTGTTGATGACAGTTCTTTGTGTGCCGCCTCCACGACTTTTGCAATCTCAAATGGTACTTCCTCGCAGTGTTCTCCTTCCGGAAGTTTTTTCAGATGCAGCAGGTATTCAATATTTCCCTCCGGTCCTTTGATCGGTGAAAATTCAATCTCAAGAATATCAAATCCGATAGAAGCTGCATAGGAAGTCACTTTTTCGATTACTTCATGGTGCGTACTTTTTTCTCTCACAACTCCTTTTTTTCCGACCTTTTCACGCCCTGCTTCAAACTGTGGTTTAATCAGAGCTACGATTTCTCCGTCTTCTGTCAGATAATCCCGGATCGGCTCTAACACTTTTGTCAGCGAAATGAAGGAGACATCAATGGAAGAAAAGTCCACCGGTTCTCCGATATCTTCCGGTGACACATAGCGGATATTGGTCTTTTCCATGCAGACTACCCTTGGATCCTGACGCAGTTTCCAGTCCAACTGCCCCCGTCCGACATCGATTGCAAACACCTTTACAGCTCCGTTCTGCAGCATACAGTCCGTAAAACCGCCAGTAGAAGATCCCACATCCGTACAGACTTTTCCTTCTACACTGACATCAAAATTTTTAATTGCTTTCTCCAGCTTCAGACCGCCTCTGCTGACATACGGCATGATATGCCCTCTCACTTCGATCTTTACGTCTTCCGGGAACGTGGTTCCTGCCTTATCTTCTCTCTGATCTTCTACGAATACATTTCCAGACATAATGATCGCTTTTGCCTTTTCCCTGGACTCTGCAAGATTCCTTTTTACAAGTAATACATCTAAACGTTCTTTCATTTTTAATCTTCCTTTATCATCAGATAATCTTCTTTTATCTGTGCCACAATGGTCTCCTGATCCAGTCCCACTTCTTTTCGCAGGACTTCTACATTTCCATGCTCCACATAATCATCGGAAATTCCGATCGTCCGTACCCGGGTCTTCTCACCACTCTGCATCACATACTGGACAACCTGCTCACCGAAACCACCTGCCAGCACATTTTCCTCGATCGTCACGATTAGTTCATGATCCCTGCAAAGATCGCGGATCAGCTCTGTATCCAGTGGCTTTGCGAATCTTGCATTGATCAGGCTGCAGTGATATCCTGCTTCTTTTATTGCCTTCCATACAGACTCTCCCAGTCCTGACATATGTCCGATGAAAAGGATCGCAATCCCACTTTCGCGGCTGATCACTTCACTTTTTCCATAAAGAATCGGAGTACGGAACTCTTTCAGCCCCTCATAAGCCTCTCCTCTTGGATACCGCAATGCAACCGGGTACGGAAAATCAACAGCAAAACGGACCATATCTGCCATTTCCCATCGGTTCTTTGGTGACATGACAGTCAGATTCGGAATTTCCAGAAGAAATGACAGGTCAAATACTCCCTGGTGCGTCTCTCCGTCACTCCCTACAAGTCCTGCACGATCCACTGCTATAAAAACCGGCAGATTCTGAAGACAGACATCATGGATCGTCTGGTCAAAAGCTCTTTGCAGGAAAGAGGAATATACCGCAAAGACCGGTTTCATCCCGCCTGCTGCCAGTCCTGCCGCAAAGGTCATCGCATGCTCCTCTGCAATACCGACATCAAAAAATCTCTGTGGGAACATCTTTGCAAATCTTGCCAGTCCCGTCCCGTCTGCCATCGCCGCAGTGATCGCTACCACCTTTTCATCCTGCTTTCCGATATCTGCAAGTACTTTTGAAAATACATCTGTATAAGAATCTGTCGCCTTTTTCCCTACCGCTGTTCCACTTGGGATATCAAATGGTCCTGTCCCATGAAACCTGGACGGATTTTCCTCAGCCGGTACATATCCTTTTCCCTTTTTCGTCATCACATGAACCAGCACCGCATGGTCAACCCGCTTCGCCTCATTTAAGATCCTTGTCAGCTTATGGATATCATGTCCGTCTACCGGGCCTAAATACGTGATCCCCATATCTTCAAAAAACATCCCCGGAACAAACAACTGCTTGATCCCGCTTTTTGTCCTTTTCATATGGTAAATGATCCGATCTCCCTTTCCTGGGATCTTTTTCAGCGTATCTTCCACACCTTTCTTCAGCCCTGTATAAGCCTGTGCCGTACGCAGTCCATTGAGATACTGGGACATTCCTCCCACATTTTCAGAAATGGACATATTATTATCGTTGAGGACAATGATAAAATTACTTTTCAGTCTGCTTGCATTGTTCAGTGCCTCGTATGCCATTCCTCCGGTCATAGAACCGTCTCCGATGATCGAAACCACACTGTGGGTTCCGCCCTGAAGTTCTCTTGCCGCCACATATCCAAGTCCTGCGGAAATAGAAGTAGAACTATGCCCTGTATCAAAGGCATCACATTCGCTCTCTTTTCTTTTTGGAAATCCACTCATTCCCCCGTATTTTCTCAGTTCATCAAACCCTGCTTTTCTCCCCGTCAGCAACTTATGCGTGTAAGCCTGATGTCCTACGTCCCAGATCAGCTTATCCTGTGGAAGATCAAAGACAAGATGAAGTGCCATCGTCAGTTCCACAACCCCCAGATTCGATGCCAGGTGACCTCCGGTCACACTGATCTTCTCGATCAGAAACTGTCGGATCTCATCTGCAAGCATAGTAAGTTCCTCGGGACTGAGATTTTTTATATCATTTTCCTTATGGATCTTCTCAAGTACCATCAGGATTCCTCCTTTTATTTTTCCCTGTATACCAGAGATTTTAGTAATTCTTCAAGGAAATCATCCTTTGCCGGGAACTTCCGCAGCAGATCCACCGCCTCCTGCGTCAACCGTTCCACATCCTCATGTGCCTTTTCAATCCCTTTCCAGGTCACATACGTCGTTTTTTCGTTCTTTTCATCACTGTGAACCGGCTTTCCAAGCAGTTCCGTCGTACTGGTCACATCCAGAATGTCATCC
>OGPB01002062.1_pt1 | contig 10672 bp, 6 predicted proteins | sample 1552821 | NCBI WGS metagenome assembly OGPB01 (sample SAMEA2580192, study PRJEB22360) | human gut metagenome | biome: human gut; feature: human-associated habitat; material: faeces | place: Denmark | collected 2008/2010 | reverse complement strand
TGCTGTCGAACCCCTCAGAGACAGCCAGATAGGCATCCATCGTGTCCTCGTCGATACGGACGGGAGAAGAGGTGTTCCGGTTTTTGAGGCTGTTCAGAGTGGCAGCGAGTGCCAGACCGATGCCGTAGCTTGCACCGCCCTCAGTCAGGGTGTAGTAAGTATCCAGTGCGGTCTCGTCCAGGGTGGAAGCGGTCATGTTCTTGCGGTTCATCATGGTAAGTGTCCTCCGTTTTATGTTTGAATGTTTGTTGTTTGTTCTGTTGTGGAGCTCCGTGCTCCCTTGCGATGGCTAAAGGATACCCGACCAAGGTAAACGCAAGGTGAATATTTCTGTTTATCTTTTGTTTATCTTTGGGTGTATAATAGAGCCATACCATAGAAAGTGAGGAGAACGCCATGCTGAAAATTCTGGTTGCGGAAGATGACGTGAGCACCAACAAGCTGCTCTGCGCCATCTTAAAGATCAACGGCTACGAAGCGATCCCGGCCTTCAACGGCGAAGCGGCGCTGGATATCATCGACCACCAGCACATTGACCTGCTGCTGTGCGATGTGATGATGCCTAAAATGGATGGCTTTGCCCTGACCCAGGCCATCCGGGATGGCGGCAGCATGATGCCCATCCTGATGCTGACGGCCAAGGCCCTGCCTGAGGACAAGCACACCGGTTTTCTGGTGGGTACGGATGACTACATGACCAAGCCGCCGGATAAGACCGAGCTGCTGCTCCGCATCAAGGCCCTGCTCCGCCGGGCCCGCATCGTGGACGAGCACAAGATCACGGTGGGGGATGTGGTGGTGGATATGGACAGCCGCACCGTGCGGCGGGGGATGGAGGTGCAGACCCTGCCGCCCAAGGAGTTTGAACTGCTGTACAAACTGCTGGCCTACCCGGAGCGCACCTTTACCCGGATGGAATTGCTGGACGAGATCTGGGGCATCGACAGCGAGAGCGATGACAAGACCGTGAATGTCCACATCAACCGCCTGCGCAACCGTTTTTATGATTGGCCGGAGTTTGAGATCCAGACCGTGCGGGGTTTGGGGTACCGTGCTGTAAAGAAAGTGTGACCCAATGAAAAACGCATTCAACCGGCTGCGCAGCGGCATGGAGACCTTGAACCTGACCATGCTTCTGATCCTGAACCTCTTTTTCATGGTCTTTCTGCTGCTGGCCGTCTGCACCGTGCTGGTCCTGGCCGGTGTGGACGAGGGATTTCTCTATCACGATGGACAGGTCGAGCTCGGTGGTGCACTGGCCTTTGTCTATACCGTCTGCATCCTGATCGCTGTGAGCATGGTGGTGATGATACGGATGGTCTTTATCCACCCATTGCAGCGGAACATTGAGGCTATGAAAAAATTGGCAAATGGGGACTTTACCGTGCGTGTAAATCACGCGGAACACGGCTACGTGCCCCGGGAGATGGTCGAGTTTGAGCAGAGCTTCAACAAGGCAGCGGAGGAGCTGGGCGGCACTGAGATTCTGCGGAAGGATTTTATCAACAACTTCTCCCACGAGTTCAAAACGCCCATCGTCAGTATCAGCGGCTTTGCCGATCTGCTGCTGGAAGAGCAGCTGCCGCCCGAGGATCAGAAGGAATACCTGACCATCATCCGGGACGAGAGCAGACGGCTGGCCGACCTGGCAACGAATATTCTGACCCTGAACCGGGTGGAGAGCCAGACGATCCTGACCGACAAAGCAGCCTTCCCGCTGGATGAACAGCTGCGCCAGAGCGTGCTGGTGACCCAGCAGAAGTGGCGGCAGAAGGAGCTGGATTTTGATGCCGACCTTGTTCCGGCAGAGTACACCGGCAGCGAGGGGCTGCTGAAAGAAGTCTGGCTCAACCTGCTGGACAACGCCGCCAAGTTCAGCCATGAGGGCGGCACCGTGGCCGTGAACCTGCGCAAAGCAAAAAACGCCCTGATGGTCTCGGTGACCGATCAGGGCGAGGGGATGAGCACCGACACGCAGGCGCACATCTTTGAACAATTCTATCAGGGCGACACCAGCCACACCACCCAGGGCAACGGTCTGGGCCTTGCCATGGTGAAAAAGGTGCTGGAGCTCCACGGCGGCAGTATTCAGGTGAACAGTGCCCCCGGGCAGGGCAGCTGCTTTACCGTGACATTACCCATATAAACGAAAAAGAGGCGCTGAAAAGCGTCTCTTTTTGCTTCCGGTTCAAATTTCGCCGGGGTGCTCCTTGCGCCAGGCGAGGTAATCTTCCAGAATGACCGTGGCGCTGACGGAATCCAGAATGGCCTTGCGGTGGGCACCAAAAGTCCCCACCTCGTCCAGGATATCGGCGGCTTCACAGGTGGACTGCCGCTCGTCCCACATCCGCACGGGCAGGCCGCTCCAGATCTGCAAAGTCTTGCCCAGCTTGCGGCTCTTCTCGGCGCGCTCGCCCTCGGTGCCGTCCATGTTGAGCGGCAGGCCCACCACAATGAGCTCTGCCTTCTGCTCTTGGGCAATGCGGCAGACCTCGGCGGCCACCTTGGGCCGGGCCTTCAGGGTGATCTGCGGGGTGATGGGCGTGGTCAGGAACTCGGTGGGGTCGCAGACCGCAAGCCCCGTGCGGCTGGCACCGTAATCAACTGCTAGAATCTTCATGGGGAGAGCCCCTCCTGTTTTGCTGTTTTTTCCTCAGTTTACCACAGAATAGATTTTTCTTCAATTTTGCGGTACAATAAACTCAATTATTATCCATTGCGCAGGGCTGACCCGATATGCCAAAGGCTCTCCCTTCGGGAGAGCTGGCAAAGCCGCAGGCTTTGACTGAGAGGGTGAGCTCGTTATAGAAAGTGAGAAAACAATGTTACAGCTACTTCTGGGCGGCTCCGGCAGCGGAAAAACAACGCTGCTGTACCAGCGCATCCGCGCCCGGGCCGAAAAAGGGGAAAAAAGCATCCTGCTGGTGCCGGAACAATTCACTTCCAGCACCGAGGGCCGCATCTACCGTGAGCTGGGGGATGCCCTGTCCGGCATGGTGGAGAGTTTTTCTTTTACCAGTCTGGCAGAAAAGATCCTTTCCACCGAGGGCGGCGCGGCGGTGCAGACCCTCTCTGACGCAGGCCGTGCCGTGCTGGTGCGCCGGGCGCTGGAGGAGCTGCAGGACAATGTCCACTATTATCACCGCCACCGGCGCAGTGCGGCCTTTTGCCAGATGGCGGCTCAGACCATCGACGAGCTGAAGAGCGCGGGCCTTTCTGGCCGGCAGCTGGCACAGCTGGCCGGTGCCTGCGGAGCCGAGAGCGGTAAGCTCAGTGAGCTGGCCCTCATCTTTCAGGGCTACGAGACCCTGCTGGCCCGCAGCGGCATGGACCCCTCTGACCGGCTGGAGCTGGCCGGAGCCCGGCTGGAGGAAGCGCTGGCCCGGCACAACCTGCCGGAGTTTCTGCGGGACCGGGCGGTGTTCATTGATGAGTTCGATACCTTCAACGCCCCCAAAAAGCGGCTGCTGGGGGCCCTGCTGGCGGCGCTGCCCAGCGTGACGGTGGCCCTCTGCGATGATGGTGCCCCCCTGCTGCCCGGTGACCTGAGCCTGTTCTCCGGGGCCAAGCAGGTGGCGGCACAGCTGCGCCAGCTGGCCCGGAAAAATGGGGCGGAGGTGGCCGTTCCGCAGCTTTTGCGCAAGGATCTGCGCCACCGGAACGCCCCGGGCCTTGCCGCAGTGGCAGAGCTGCTGGAAACCGGCAGCTGCACCGCGGATGTCCCGGCGGGCGAGGTGCGGCTCTTTGCCGCGCCCAGCCGGGAGGAGGAGGCCCGTGCCGCTGCCGGTGCCATCCGGCGGCTGATGCGGCAGGGCGTGCGGTGCGGAAAGATCGCTGTGGTCTGCCGCGATATCGCCAAGTATCGTGCCGCAGTCCGGTATGAGTTCCGGATGGCGGAGATCCCCCTGTACTGCGATGAACCCACCACCCCGGAATTCAGCGCCCCGGCCACGGCGGTGCGGGCCCTGCTGGAGATCGCCCGGGGAGCCGACCTGACCGAGAACCTGACCACCCTTGCCAAGACCGGTCTGTGTGCCCTGAGCGAGGAGCAGGTCTGCGCGCTGGAAAACTATGCCTACACCTGGGCCCCCACGGCAGCGGCCTGGCGGGAGAAGTTCGAGCGCAGCCCCAAGGGCTTTGGGGAACAGGAGCTGACCGAAGAGGATCTCCGCAACCGGGAGCGGGCAGAACATGCCCGTGCCCTGCTCGTGGGGGCAGTGGATGCATTCCGGGCCAAGGTGCGCGAGGTCAATGCCGAGGCCATCAGCCGGGCGGTGTATTTCTGCCTGAAAACGCTGGGGGCTGAGGAACAGCAGGCCGCTCAGGTAAAGGCCATCCGCGCGGGCCGGGGCATCCCGGCGGCGGAGGAAGCCGCCCGGGAGTGGAACGTGGTCATGGGGCTGCTGAACGAGATGGCCCATCTGCTGGGGGAGCAGACCGTGACCGTGGCCGAATACGAGGATCTGTTCGGGCTGCTGCTCCGCTCGTCCGACCTGGGGCACATTCCCCAGACCCTGGACGCGGTGGTGCTGGCCAGCGCAGGCAAGATGCGTCTGGACGCGCCGGACTATGTGTTTGTGCTGGGGCTGGCCGAGGGGGAATTCCCGGCCGCGCCCGGCGAGGTGGGTCTGCTGACCCACGCCGACCGCGATGCCCTGATGGCGCAGGAGATCGACCTGCCCGACTGCTTTGAGAACCGTGTGGTGCGTGAGCAGGTCTGCTTCTACAAGGCCCTGACTGCCCCTGCAAAGGGGCTGTGGCTCAGCTGGCCCAAGGGGCAGGGGCAGACCCTCTGCGCTGCGCTGGAACCCCTCGTGGAAGCACTGGCCCCCGCTGCCCCGGAGCTGGAACTGACGGACCTTGCGGCCACCCCTGCAGATGGACTGGACTGTCTGGGCGGCGGCTGGCCCCTGACGGAGACCGAGCGTGCCAGCCTGACAGAGGCCCTGCACACCCCCGGCGAGACCGAGCCGCAGGGCCTTGCCCTGCTGCGCCGGATGGCCGGCACGGCCCCCCGGCAGGTGCATGACCTGCCTGCGCTGGAAGCGCTGCTGGGGCGGAAGCTGCGCATTTCGCCCAGTCAGCTGGAAAAATATTATACCTGCCGCTACGGCTACTTTTTGCAGTATGTGCTGGGGCTCAGGCCCCGCCGCCGGGCCGAGCTTTCCGCCGACCAGAGCGGCACCCTGATGCACTGGGTGCTGCAGATGGCGCTGGACCCTCACCCCGGCCCGGACAACCCCATGGCGGCGCTGCAGCCCTTTATGGAGCTGGACGATGAGGCTATGGCGGGCCTTGCCGCGCTGCTGGTGGACGAGTACGCCAAGCGCTATCTGCCCGAGGATACCGCCCGCTTTGCCTATCTGCTCTCCCGCCTGAAAAAGAGCATGACAAGCCTGCTGCTCTACCTGCGGGATGAGCAGCGGCAGTCCAGCTTCAAGCCCGTGGCCTGTGAGCTGAAGATCGGCCGGGGCGAGGATGCCGTGCCTGCCCAGGTGTATCACCTGTCGGACGGGCGCACCGTCCAGCTGGTGGGCACCGTGGACCGTGCCGACGAGTGGGTGGAGGAGGACGGCACCCGCTGGGTGCGGGTGGTGGACTACAAGACCGGCACCAAAAAGCTGGACCTGAAGGAGGTCTACTGCGGTCTGGACTGCCAGATGCTGCTCTACCTGTTCAGCCTGACCCGGGATAAAAGCGGCCGCTTTACGGGGGCGGAACCGGCGGGTGTGCTCTACCTGCTGGCCGACCCGGCCCCTGAGACCACCACCCGCGAAAAGGCGGCCCATAGTGTGGAATACAAGCTGGACGGTCTGGTGCGGGACGAGCAGAAGCTGTTCGATGCCATGGATGCCGGAGAGACCGGCAGATACCTGCCCTTCTCCTATTACAAAGGCGCGCCCAGCCCCTACCAGAAGGACAAGCGGGCAGACATCGCCAAGCTGAACCGCATCCAGCTGCATCTGGATGATCTTGTGACCCGGATGGGCCAGCAGCTCTATGAGGGGCAGATCGCCGCCGAGCCGCTGGTCACGGGCCGGAGTCCCTGCCAGTGGTGTGATTACGGCTTTGTCTGCTGCCACGAGACCGGCATCGGGGAGCGGGCGCTGGAGGCCCCCGCAAAGCCCTTTGAGGCTCCCGGGCAGCCCGAAGAGGGAGAGGAGGAACAGGCATGAGTGAACCCAAGTGGACCCCCGCCCAGCGGGCCGCCATCGAAGACCGGGGCGGCGCGCTGCTGGTGAGCGCGGCGGCGGGCAGCGGCAAAACGGCTGTTCTGACCGAGCGGGCTGTCCGGCTCATCACCGACCCGGAGCATCCCGTGGATGCGGACCGTCTGCTCATCGTCACCTTTACCAATGCGGCGGCGGCAGAGCTGCGGGCCCGCATCGGGCAGGCGCTTCTGAAGCGCAGCCAGGCGGAACCCGGCAATGGCGCGCTGCGCCGCCAGCGGATGCTGCTGCAGCGCGCGCCCATCTGCACCATCGATGCCTTCTGTCTGGACCTGCTGCGCAAGCACTTTCAGGCGCTGGATATCCCGCCGGACTTTTCCCCCGCAGACCCAGGCAGTGTGGAGCTCCTGCGGGCCTCTGCCCTGAGCGAGACGCTGGAAAATGCCTACCGCGACCCGGATTTCTGCGCCTTTGCCGACCTCTACGGCAAGGGCCGCACCGACCGCGCGGCGGGCGAGACGATCCTGCATGTCTACGATTTCCTGCGCGCCCTGCCCGATTACGACAAAAAGCTGGAGGAATTTCTGGCTCCGTGGCAGGAGGAAAATGGCTTTGCTGCCACCTGTTGGCATGATCTGCTGCTGGCCGAAGCTGCCCGCAGTGCCAGGGCAGCAGGAGAACTGTTCCGCGCCGCGCTGGCCGACTGCCCGGGCGACCGGGAGCAGGAGCTGGCCGATGCCGAGGAAAAGAAAACGCCCTCTGCCCGGGAAAAGGCAAAGAATGCCGTGCTGGAAAAATACACCGATGCCCAGGAACGGCTGGACAAGGCTGCCGCCCTGCTGGGCAGGGTGGAACAGCTGGCTGTGGCGGGGGAGTGGACTCCGCTTTACGATCTGCTGACCCCCTATGTGCTGGGCATGGAGGAACTGCCCGGCCTGAAAGGAATGAAAAAGCGGCTGAACGGCGAACACAAAAAAGTCATCCGCACACGCGCCGATGAAGGCGCGGCCCTGTTTGCGCAGATCCTTGAGCTGATTCCCTGCAGTGAGGAGGAGGCTGAGGCAGACCGCAGGGCCGCAGAGCCCCGCCTGCGGGCGCTGTTCGCGGCGGTGCGGGATTTCGATGCCCGGTTCTCGGCCAAAAAGCGGGACCGGAAGCTGCTGGAGTTCAGTGACTTTGAGCATCAGGCCCTCCGCCTGCTCCGTGACACGGACGGCACCCCCACCGCGCTGTGCGGGGTCATCCGGCAGAACTATGCCGCCGTGATGGTGGATGAATATCAGGACACCAACGCCCTGCAGGATGCCTTGTACCGGTGCCTTGCATCCCCGGCGGGGGACGACCTCTTCCTGGTGGGAGATCTGAAGCAGAGCATCTACCGCTTCCGGCAGGCAGACCCCAGCATCTTCCGGGAAAAGCTGGACAGCTGGCCCGCCCTGCCCGGCGGCGCAGCGCGGCCCCGCCCGGCAGAGGGTACCCCCGGCACCGATGCCATGCTGGCGCTGGATGCCAACTTCCGCTCGGCTCCGCAGGTGGTGGAAGGGGTCAATTTCCTGTTTGAGCGGCTCATGTCCCCGGAACTCGGCGACACGGCCTACGGCGACGGCCAGCGGCTGGTCTGCGGGGCACCCGGGGAATACACGGGCAGCGTGGAGGCGCATTTCCTGCCAGATGACACCGCCGAAACGGACGCGGGCTGGATCGCCCGGCGCATCGAGGAGATGGTGCAGAGCGGCGAGCCGGTGCGGGACGGCAGTGCCACCCGCCGGGTGCAGTACGAGGACTGCTGCATCCTGCTGGCGGCGCGCATTGATTTTCCGGCCTATGTGGAAGCGTTGACCGCCCGGGGCATCCCGGTGTATGCGGATGCCCGCGAAAACCTGCTGGATGCTCCCCACATCCGGCCCCTCATCGCCCTGCTGAAGGTCATTGACAACCCGGCGCAGGATATCTATCTTGCCGCCGCCATGCTGGGCCCGCTGTTCGGTTTCACCGATGACGACCTTGTCCGCCTGCGGGCCAGAGCCGAAGAGATCCAGAAGCAGCAGGGGGAAAACGCCCCTCAGCGCATCAGCCTCTACGGTGCGCTGCTGCTCACTGTGAACAGCGGGGAGGACACCCCTTTTACCGGAAAAGTCCGGGCGTTCTATGCCCGGCTGACCGAGCTGCGACGGATGGCCCGCAGCGCCCCGGCAGAACAGCTGCTGGAGGAGATCTTTGCTTCCACCGGCTACCTTGCTGCACTGGGCGTGATGGAGAACGGTGCCCGCCGCCGGGAGGATGCCCGGCGGTTTGCTTCCTTCTGTGCCGGGGCCGGCTCCGGCGGCATCTCGGCGCTGGTGCGGGCCATTGACGCTGCGGCGCTGGCAGGCTCCACGGGGCAGGATACCGTGCCCGGCGGCTCCCGCCCCGGCTGTGTGACCGTGATGACCATCCACCGCTCCAAGGGCCTGCAGTTCCCGGTGGTGTTCGTGGCCGACACGGCCCGTCGCTTCAATGCCGCCGATACCCGCCAGCCGGTGCTCCTGCATCGGATGTATGGGGCGGGCCTGCGCCTGCGCCCCGAGGAGGGCGAGGGCGCGTACAAGACGGCGGCCTACACGGCGCTCTCCAATGTCCACGCCGCCGAGATGCGCAGTGAGCAGATGCGCCTGCTCTATGTGGCGCTGACCCGCGCGCAGGATAAGCTCATCCTGACTGTGCCGCTGGGCATCGGAAAGACCTCCAACCCCTTTACCAGAGCGGCGGCCTTCCTTGAAGCCGGGGCGGGGCAGACGCTCTGCCGGCAGGCGAACAGCTTTGCCGACTGGCTCCGCGCGGCCCTGCTCGTCCACCCCAACGGCGGCCCTCTGCGCCGACTGGCCGAGGATCTGGAACTGCCCTTTGCGGATACCGGAAGCACCATCACCCTGACAGTGCAGCAGGCACTGCCCGAGGGCGTGGAGCCGCCCGACACGGAACTGGAGGAAAGGCCGCTGGCCCAGGCAGACCCGGCCCTGACCGAGACGCTGCGGCAGGGCTTTGCCTGGCAGTACCCTGCGGCGGAGCTGGCCCAAGTGCCCGCCAAGGTCAGCGTGACCGGCATCGTCCACAAGGCAGAGCAGACCACGCTGGAGCGCCCGGGCTTTCTGGCAAAGGACGGCCTGACCGCTGCCGAGATGGGCACGGCCCTTCACGCCTTCCTGGAGCACGCCGATTTTGCGGCCCTTGCAGCGGCAAAGCAGGCAGGCACGCTGGAAACGGCGATCCCCGCCGAGCGCGACCGGCAGGTGGAAGCAAAGCTCACCGCGCCCGAAATTGCGGAGAAGCTGGATGAAAAGCGCATCTGCCGCTTTGTGGAGAGCGAAGCCTTTGCGCGCATCCGTGCCGCAGATGAGGTGCTGCGGGAGCTGGACTTCATCACGGCCCTGCCTGCCGCCGAGGTGCTGGCCGCTCAGGGCACTGCCCCCGCCGACAGTGCTGCCGTGGCACAGGCAAAGGTGCTGGTGCAGGGCATCGCTGACCTGGTGCTGGTGTTCCCGGACCACCTGGAGCTGCTGGATTACAAGACGGACCGCCGAAAATCCGAGGATGACTTCCTTGCCGCCTATCGCGCCCAGCTTGACCTCTATGCCCTTGCCATCAGCAAGCGTTTTGCCCCAAAACCGGTGACCTATAAGGGCATCTACTCGCTGGAGCTGGGGAAGTTGATTGAGGTTAAGTAATATTTTTCCCTGAAATCGCGTAAAAGTGCTTGACAGGGCTTTGTGGGTGTGGTAAACTATCTCGGTAAAGAAAGCAGCTACGGCCTGTGCCGCGCTCGCCTTGTGGGGTCGGAATCCCCGGGCTATACCCAAACACGGTTCGATTCTTTGAACGAACTGCGCTTTTGTGTGAAATTTCGCGCGGCTGTCCTGCAAATGGGCGGCCGCGTTTTCTATGCCAAATATTGCAACACTATGGATTATTGTTTGGAGGTGCATTCATTATCGCTACCGCTGGAAAGTCGAAGGAACTGGAGATCAACGGTCAGATCCGTGATCGTGAAGTTCGCCTGATCGGTGCCGATGGCGAGCAGAAGGGCGTTGTGTCCATTCAGGTGGCCATGCGCGCTGCAGAAGAAGCCGGGCTCGATCTGGTCAAGATCGCACCGCAGGCTACCCCGCCTGTGTGCAAGGTGCTGGATTACGGCAAATACCGTTTTGAACAGCAGAAGAAGGAGAAGGAAGCCAAGAAGAACCAGAAAGTGGTCGAGGTCAAGGAGACCCGCCTTTCGCTCAATATTGACACCAACGACTTCAACACCAAGCTGAACCAGACTGCCAAGTTCCTGGCCGCTGGTCACAAGGTGAAGGCTTCGATCCGCTTCCGCGGCCGTGAGATGGCGCACAGTGCTCTGGGTGCTGACGTGCTGAAACGCTTTGCCGAGGCTCTGCCCCAGGCAAGCATGGATAAGCCGCCGGTGCTTGAGGGCCGCACGATGTCCATTCTGCTGATCCCGAAACCCAATAAGGACTAATTTT
>OGPB01002061.1_pt1 | contig 10675 bp, 8 predicted proteins | sample 1552821 | NCBI WGS metagenome assembly OGPB01 (sample SAMEA2580192, study PRJEB22360) | human gut metagenome | biome: human gut; feature: human-associated habitat; material: faeces | place: Denmark | collected 2008/2010 | reverse complement strand
TCGAGCCATTACAGGGCGAGGGCGGATTTATCCCAGCACCGATCGAATTTGTAAAGAAACTGAGAAAGATCTGTGACGATAACGGCATCATGCTGATCGCCGATGAAGTACAGTGTGGTAACTGCAGAACCGGAAAATACTTCGCATCGGAGTACTGGAAAGAAGCCGGTGCAGCACCGGATATCATCGCCACAGCAAAATCCATGGGAGCCGGCGTTCCGATCAGTGCGATCACCGCAAGAGCAGAAGTCATGGATGCAGCACCGGCGGGAACGATCGGTGGAACCTACTGTGGTAACCCGTTAGCCTGCGCGGCAGCCATCAAAACCATGGAAATCATGAAAGCCGAAGATTACTGCGGAAAGTCGATGCACATCGGCAAAGTGGTTACCGAAGCATTTGAAAAAATGAAAGAAAAATATTCCGTGATCGGAGATGTCCGTGGACTCGGCGGAATGATCGGTGTGGAATTTGTCAAAGACAAAGAAAGCAAAGAAACGAATCCGGAATTCGTAAAGAAACTGATCCAGTCGGCATTGCAGAAAGGTCTGCTTCTTGAAAATGCAGGCTCCGCAGGAAATGTCATCCGTTTTCTGGCACCGCTGTGCATGACTGATGAGCAGATGGAAGCAGGATTACAGATTTTCGAAGATGCTATCATAGAAAATCTGTAACCGGAACTTTAGAAATATTCATGAAAATCGCTATAGAATAAAAAACAGAAAATATAAAAAGACGGCAAAGGCGCTGAATAAACAGTTTCCTGCCGTCTTTTTGTTTTGATTTACGCGGGCAGCAAGTCAAAGTCCATGCTTGCATGAGACCTTGGTGACTGCTGCGATAACTTGAGAAACACGCTCCGCAGGGATGCGTTATAAAACATATTTCATAAACAAAAATCAGGGAGGACAACACTATGAAATTAAAAGACACAGGACTCACATTCCAGGACATCAAAGACAAAGTAGACAAATATATGATCGAGACTTATGAGAGATTCGATTTTCTGGCTGAGACAGCAAAAGATCAGTATATGTATGACGAAAACGGAACCCCGTATCTGGACTTTTACGCAGGTATCGCCGTAAACTCCGCCGGAAACTGTAACGAGAAAGTCGTTGCGGCAGTCAAAGATCAGGTGGAAGATATCATGCATACCTTCAACTATCCATACACCATTCCACAGGCTCTGCTCGCTGAAAAGGTCTGCACGACGATCGGCATGGACAAGATCTTTTATCAGAACTCCGGTACAGAAGCCAACGAAGCGATGATCAAGATGGCAAGAAAATACGGCGTGGAAAAATACGGACCGAAGAGATACAACATCGTCACCGCATCCATGGGCTTCCACGGAAGAACCTTCGGTGCCATGTCTGCAACCGGACAGCCGGATAACGGATGCCAGATCGGATTCGGACCGATGACGGATGGATTTACCTATGCAGAGTACAATAACCTGCAGGCATTCAAAGATGCATGTACCGAAGATACTATCGCGATCATGGTAGAGCCGGTACAGGGTGAAGGCGGTGTTCATCCGGCAACCATGGAATTTATGCGGGGACTGAGAGAATTCTGTGATGAACATGAGATGCTCCTTCTGATCGATGAAGTACAGACCGGCTGGTGCAGAACAGGTAAAGTGATGTCCTTTATGAATTATGGAATCAAACCGGATATTGTATCTATGGCAAAAGCTCTGGGTGGCGGAATGCCGATCGGTGCGATCTGTGCAACTGCAGAGGTAGCGAAAGCATTTACACCGGGATCTCACGGTACAACATTTGGCGGACATCCGGTATGCTGTGCAGCTGCCCTTGCAGAAGTCAACGAACTGCTGGATCGTGACCTGGCAGGAAATGCAGCCAAAATGGGTGCCTACTTTATGGAACAATTAAAGACGCTTCCACATGTAAAAGAAGTCAGAGGACAGGGACTTTTAGTCGGTGTGGAATTTGACGATACGATCTCCGGTGTGGACGTGAAACATGAGTGTCTGCACAGACATCTGCTGATCACCGCGATCGGAGCGCATATCATCCGTATGATCCCGCCGCTTATCATCACCGAAGAGGACTGTGACAAAGCAGTGGCAATCATCAGAGAAGCCGTAGAAGCACTGGAAAAATAATGGAGGATGATCTATGAAACACAAAGTAATCACCATCGGATGTGAGTACGGTGCAGGCGGTCCGGAGATCGGAAAACGGATCGCCCAGGCACTGGGAATCGAATTTTACGACCGTGATCTCGTAGATAAAGTCGTCGAACAGATCGGTGTGGACCGTGATCTGGTAAAAAAGGCGGATGCCGGAAGCAATGTCTTATACAGTTTCGAGACACAGTATGGCCCGCGTTATGCGAATCTGACCAATCGTGTCATCTATAACCAGTTTGAGGTTATCCAGAAATTTGCGGAGAAATCTTCCTGCGTCATCATCGGACGATGCAGTAACTACATCCTGAAAGACAGGAAAGATACGCTGAACTTTTTCGTCTATGCACCGGAAGAAGTGCGTATCCAGGCAACGATGGAAAAGAAAAATGTCAGCCGGAAAGAGGCAGAAGAACTGGTGAAATACCACGATGAGATGCTACATTCCCGTTATAAATATATGACCGGTTCCTACCGGGGCGACCGGAAAGGCCGTCATATGATGATCGACAGCAGCGTTCTCGGCTGGGACAAAACCGCACAGTATATGCTGCAGATGATCGATCTGCGATTCGAAGACTGAGCAGACGACGAGAAAAGGAAGTGAGTGTTTATGGATAAGAAAAAATCAGAATTTGACAAAGTATTCAGCGCCTGGGATATTCTGGTTATCGCGTTCGGTGCGATGATCGGCTGGGGCTGGGTGGTATCCTCCGGCGACTGGATCCAGAGGGGCGGCGTGCTGGGAGCCATGATCGGATTTGCTCTCGGCGGCGTGATGATCTTTTTTGTAGGTCTGACCTACGCGGAACTGACCTCGGCGATGCCACAGTGTGGCGGTGAGCATGTGTTCAGCTACAAAGCTATGGGACCGATCGGATCCTTCATCTGTACCTGGGCAATTATTCTCGGGTATGTCAGCGTTGTATGTTTTGAAGCCTGTGCGCTTCCGACGATCATCACCTATATCTATCCGGGATTCCTGAAAGGCTACCTGTATACGGTGGCAGGATTTGACATCTATGCTTCCTGGCTTGCAGTGGCGATCCTGGTGTCCATCTTCATTACCGTGATCAATGTTCTGGGAGCAAAGACAGCAGCAGTGTTACAGACGGTACTGACCGTGATCATCGGTGGTGTTGGTATCCTTCTGATCGCATCTTCTGTTGTGACCGGTGATGTGGCGAATCTGCAGCCGCAGCTGTTTGTCGGTGATTCCGCTTCCACGATATTAAAATCTATTTTTAGTGTGGCAGTTGTGACACCGTTCTTCTTCATCGGTTTTGATGTTATCCCGCAGGCAGCGGAAGAGATCAACGTTCCGTTAAAAAAGATTGGTAAGATTCTGATTCTTTCGATTGTCCTGGCAGTTATCTTCTACGCACTGATCATCTTTGGCGTTGGTTATGTGATGAACCCGTCCGATATCGAAACCTCTCTGGCAGGAAGTGGTCTGGTAACTGCGGATGCGATGGAAAAAGCATTTAACAGCAGTATCATGTCGAAGGTTCTGATTGTCGGTGGTATGTGTGGTATTATCACCAGCTGGAACTCCTTCCTGATCGGCGGAAGCCGTGCGATGTATTCCATGGCAGAATCTTATATGATTCCACGGTTCTTCGTAAAACTGCATAAAAAACACAAAACTCCGATTAACGCTCTGCTTTTGATTGGTGCGCTGTCCGTAGCAGCTCCGCTGTTAGGAAGAAAAATGCTTGTCTGGATCGTTGATGCAGGTAACTTCGGATGCTGTCTGGCGTACTGTATGGTAGCAGCTTCCTTCGTCATCCTCCGTACCAAAGCGCCGGAGATGGCAAGACCGTATAAAGTAAAACATTATAAAATCGTCGGTGTGATCGCCGTACTGATGTCCGGTTTCATGGTAGCAATGTATATTATCCCTGGTTCCGGTTCCAACCTGGTAGTACAGGAATGGGCGATGGTAGGCGGCTGGTCCCTGCTTGGTGTTGTCTTCTGTGTGGGCTGTAAATTAAAATACAAAGAAAAATTCGCTTCTCATATCGATGTGGAAGTGGACGAACTGAGCACGGAACCGGATGCGGTGACAACGACACTGGAGAAAGCGCTGGAAGTTGTCCGCTCCGAAGAGGTGGAAAAAGAGGAGACACCGGCAATCGACTTTTCTTATTTCCTGCCGGCAAATATTGTATTTGGTTCCGGTAAAGTAAAGAAAGTTGGGGAACTGACGAAACCGTATGGCAAGAAAGCACTGATCGTCACCGGACGAAGCAGTGCAAAGAAATCCGGTACCTACGATAAAGTGAAAAACAGCCTGGAGGCAGCAGGACTTACGACGGTACTGTACGATAAAGTCAGCCAGAATCCGCTGACAACGACTGCCGAAGATGGCGCAGCATTTGCAAAGGAAAATCACTGTGATGTGGTAGTTGCCATCGGTGGCGGAAGCATCATGGACTGTGCGAAAGCGATTGCCTTCTTAAGTAAAAATAAGGGCGATATCAGCGATTATATTTACAACCGGTTACGAAGTGACGAGGCACTTCCTCTGGTTCTGATCCCGACCACCTGTGGTACCGGATCGGAAGGAAACGGATTTGCGGTACTGACGAACCCGGAAAACGGCGACAAAAAATCCCTGCGCTGCAACGCGATCGTCGCAAAAGTATCCATCGTCGATCCGGAGTGCATGATGACGATGCCGAAGAAAGTCCTGGCTTCCGTTGCCTTCGATGCACTGTGCCATAACATTGAGGCGTATACATCGAGAATCGCACAGCCGTTTACCGATGCGCTGAGCTTATATGCGATCGATCTGATTGCCAACAACCTGGTCGATGTCTATAACGGAACCGCAGGCAAGGATGGATGGGAGAAGATCACGCTGGCGAGCACCATCGGCGGTATGGTGATCAACACCGCAGGCGTTACCCTGGCACACGGCATGGAACATCCGGCGAGTGGTCTGAAAAACATCGTTCACGGACAGGGACTTGCCGCACTGACTCCGGTAATCATCGAGGCATCCTACAAAGGAAACCGTGAAAAATTCAGCAAGATCGCAAGAATCATGGGCGGCATGACCGCAGAAGACTGCGCAACCAAGATCTGTACCCTGTTAAAAAAACTGGATCTGAATTATACACTGTCTGACCTTGGCATCAAAGAAGAAGACATCCTCTGGATGGCAGAAAACTGCATGAAAGTATCCGCCGCCGGCGTCGTAAATAACCCGGTTGTATTCTCGAAAGAAGAGATCGCGGAGATTTACAGGAAAGCGCTGTAGAAAATATAGGTTCTCTGAAAAAAGATAAAAAGAAAGATACAGAAAAATTCTTAAAAAAGAGATTTTCTGTATCTTTCTTTTTAAGTTACGCGAGCAACGAGTCAAAATCCGTGCTGGCATAGATGTTGTATTACTGTGTCACGTAAGTTTTCAGCAGCTTAAACGTATTCCGCACCCCATCCATATGAGAGCGTTCATAATTATGAGACGCATAGACACCCGGACCGATCAGGCCGTGACGGATGTCGTAGCCGGCGCGAAGGGTTGCTTCCACATCGGATCCGTAATGCGGATAGACGTCGATGGCATAATCAAGTCCCTGTTCTTTTGCAATCGTGGAAAGAGCCGTTACCAGGTCATAATTGTAAGGTCCGCCGGAATCTTTGGCGCAGATGGATACCATCCGCTCGGTACAGCCAAGGTCGGCACCGACACAGCCCATATCGACGGAAATCATTTCTTCGGTGTCTTCTGCTACGAAACTTCCACCGTGTCCGACTTCTTCGTAGACGGTAAATAATAAAGAAACTTTCCGGTTCAGTTTCAGTCCGTCTTCTTTGACAGCATGTGCCAGTCCGAGCAGGATCGCTGCGGAGAGTTTGTCGTCCAGGAAACGGCTCTTGATGTAGCCGCTTTCGGTGACTACCGTGCGCGGATCCATGGCGATGATATCACCGGTCTGGATGCCGAGCGCGAGCGTGCCTTCTCTGGAATCCACATTCTCATCCAGCAGAATCTCCATATGCTTCTCGATCTGCTCCACTTTCTGATCTGCAACATGGGCGGATGGTTCTGTGTTCAGGACAACGCCGGTATACACTTTGCCGTCGCGGGTGTGGATCGGACAGTTTTTCCCGTCTGCGGCGGGCCACTGATGTCCGCCAAGGGTTGTCGGGCGAAGACGTCCGTTCTCTTTGATGGAGCGCACCATAGCGCCCAGCGTATCTACATGGGCAGCCAGCACGAGCGGAGATCCGGATCCTCCCAGTGTGACAAAAACATTTCCCTTTCTGGAACGCTCCGGAGTAAAGCCAAGAGCGGTCAGTTCGGATAACAGATAATCTGTCGCTTTCTTTGTAAAGCCGGAAGGGCTTGGAATCGCAGTCAGTGCATACAGCTGTTCTTTGATAAAATCCATATGAGAACTCATGTGATGTTCCTCCTGATTAAAAAAAATATGAAATACGTTTTTCATTGTAAACACCGGAAGAAAAAAGGTCAACCAGAAAAAATAAAGATAGAAAGAAGAAACGGTAACATAAAGAGAAACAAACCGGCATAAAATAGCAGTTATAGAATTGAAACGATTCAAAAAGCGGATAAAAAAGGGATTCCCTCTAATGGGGACATTTATCAATAAGTGTCCGCTGTACACACACATGTGTGCGAAAAATAAAAACAAATTGCGGGATTTTTCTTGACATTACCACGTTAAAGTGGGTATAATATCAAATATTGTCGACAATTTACAATCGACAGGAGAGATGAAAAAGAGAGGAAAGGTGTAGAAAATGACAAAATACACAGTACGAAGAGTCTGTATGGCATTTGTTACGCTGTTGCTTGTTGCCTGTATTACGTTCTTTCTGATGAATGCGATTCCGGGTAATCCGTGGTTATCAGAAAAAACGCCATCTGAGGCAACCATCCAGGCACTGAATGCAAAATACGGACTGGATCAGCCAAAGTATATTCAGCTTGGCAAATACCTGAAAAACCTTGCACAGGGAGATTTCGGTACTTCTATTAAGATGCAGAAGAACCGTCCGGTCATCGAGATCATCAAAGAGATGTTCCCGGTTTCCGCAAAAGTCGGAAGTCTTGCTCTGTTATGGGCAGTAATCGTGGGCGTTCCGCTGGGATGTCTTGCAGCGTTCAAGAGAGGAACCTGGGTGGACAGCTTTCTGCGTGTGCTGTGTACCATCGGTATCTCCATGCCGGGATTCGTAGTGGCAACCCTGCTGTTACATACCCTCTGCGGCGGTATCGAAGGAGTAAAAGTATTTCCGGCACTGTTTGATGGAACACCGGCAAGTTATGTACTGCCGTGTGCGGCACTTGGATTCTATCCGATGTGTTATCTGTCCAGACAGACCAGAACGGCCATGCTCGACGCCATCAATCAGGAATATATCAAGACAGCAAGAGCAAAAGGTCTGAAAAACAGCAAGATCATCTTCAAACATGCGCTTCGTAACGCGCTGATCCCGGTTATCACTTACCTGGGACCGCAGATCGCGTTCACCCTGTGTGGTGGTCTTGTCGTAGAGACTGTATTTTCTATCCCGGGACTGGGACGTTACTTTGTACAGGCGATCCAGAACCGTGATTATCCGCTGATCATGGGAACAACCATTTTCCTGGCAGCATTTATTATTATCATGAACCTGGTGGTTGACCTGTGTTATAAACTGGTAGATCCGCGAATTGATCTGGTGAAGGGAGGAAATTAAGGTTATGTCCGATAAAAAAAGATTTAACAAACCGGGCTCACTTCAGCCAAACATCGAGGATATCCTGCAGTGGAATGATCTGCCGGCAGATGCATTTGATCCGGCGACCTCAGAAGAAAAAGAGAATTTTATTCAGGATCGCAGAAGCGTATCCTACTGGAAAGACGCATGGAGACGTCTTCGCAAGAACACCGTTGCGATGGTGGCACTGGTTATCATCATCCTGCTTGCCATCTTCGCTTTCGTAGGACCGTCCATCGTTCCTTATACCTACAAACAGCAGATCCGTGGTTCTGAATCCTTACATCCGTGGCACTACAGCCTGGAAGATCAGGACAAGATCAACGCCTACATGGAAGAACATAACGGTGCGGGAAACCTGACACCGGACGAAGCGGTAGAACAGGCACGCCAGGAAGCAGAAGCCAAAGGCGAGACTTTAAGCCGTGTAGATGAAGCAAAGATCCGTGCGAAAGCAAATGTATCTCAGCAGTCTGCTGACGAAGAGGCAGTGACAGAAGAGGAAGCTGCCAAAGCACTGGGAATCAAACACAGCATATTCGGATACTCCAACAAAGAGCTGGAACGCAAAGCAGCAGGGGAAAATGTATTCCCGCATGTATTCGGTACAGACGATCAGGGGCGTGATATCATGGTCCGTGTTATGGTCGGTGCACGGGTATCCATCATTGTAGGTATCTGTGCAGCAATCCTGGTACTGATCATCGGTGCGCTGTACGGTTCCATATCCGGTTACTGTGGCGGTATGGTCGACAACGTGATGCAGCGTATCGTAGAGATCATCTACTCCATCCCGGAGATGCTGATCATCCTGCTGTTATCCGCAACCTTAAAACCGGCCCTGGAACAGTTCCAGAACTCCGGTAACGGTGTGTTCCAGAAACTGGTAACACTCCTTGGACCGAACCTGATCTCCATGTTCATCGCTTTCGGTCTTCTGTACTGGGTAACCATGAGCCGTATCATCCGTGGACAGATCCTGCAGTTAAAACAGCAGGAATATGTAACCGCAGCGAGAGCGCTTGGTGCAAAGGGCGGACGTATCATCAGCAAACATCTGCTTCCGAACTGTATCGGACAGATCGTTACCACAACGTTCCTGCAGATCCCGTCAGCGATCTTCCTGGAATCTTTCTTATCCTTCCTGGGTGTCGGTGTATCCGCACCGCTGACCAGTCTGGGATCCATGTGTTCCGAAGCACTGAGCGGACTGAAAACTTATCCGTACCGACTGTTCATCCCGGCAGCGATCCTGAGTGTTATGATCCTGTCCCTGAACCTGTTTGGTGACGGTCTTCGCGATGCATTAGATCCGAAGCTGAAAAAATAAGAAAGGGAGAGACACAATGGAACAGAATAAAAAAGCTGACAAGCTGTTGGAAGTCAGAGATCTCCAGGTCTCTTTCTTCACTCCGGCAGGAGAAGTGAAAGCAGTAAACGGCATCAGTTACGATGTAAATTATAATGAAGTTATGGGTGTTGTAGGAGAGTCCGGATCCGGAAAGAGTGTGGAAGCATATTCAATCATCGGCCTGTTACAGAATCCAGGAAAAGTAATCGGTGGTTCTATCACCTTCGAGGGTCAGGATGTCCTGGCGAAGACACCGGCGGAGATGGTAAACTTCCGTGGAAATGAAGTAGCCATGATCTTCCAGAACCCGATGACCTGTCTGAATCCGGTGTACACCATCGGTAATCAGCTGGTGGAGGCACTGAAAGCCCATGATAAAAATATCAGTAAAGAAGAAGCACAGAAACGTGCGATGGAGATGCTTGAGGAAGTAGGAATCAATAACGTGGAAAAACGTATGAAACAGTATCCTCACGAACTTTCCGGTGGTATGCGTCAGCGTGTCATGATCGCTATGGGTCTGATCTGTCATCCGAAACTTCTGATCGCAGATGAACCGACAACTGCCCTTGACGTAACCATTCAGGCACAGATTCTGGAACTGATGAAGAAACTTCAGAAGACCAATCAGATGGGTATTATTTTCATCACACATAATCTGGGTGTTGTGGCTGAAATCTGTGACAAGGTATCGGTTATGTATGCAGGTAAGATGGTGGAGCAGGGTCCGGTAGATGATATCTTCTATGCACCGGGTCATCCGTATACCAGAGGACTTCTTCGTTCCATGCCGCGTGTGGATGCGGAAAGTTACGAACGTCTGATCCCAATCGAAGGAACACCGGTCGATATGCTGAATCCGCCGGAGGGATGTCCGTTTGCACCGCGTTGTGAAAGCGCCATGAAGATCTGTCTGCAGAAGATGCCGCCGTATGTGGAACTTGGGGATAATCATCGTGCCGCATGCTGGCTGTGTGTACAGGAACAGATGAAAGCACAGAAAGCAACAGAGAAAAATAATGAAAAAACGGAGGCAGGCAGCCATGAGTGAGAAAAAAGATACCCTCGTTCAGGTTGAACACCTGAAAAAATATTTCCCGATCAAAGGTGTGAAGGGACCGGGTGTACAGGCTGTGGAAGATATCTCCATTGAGATTAAAAGAGGAGAAACTTGGTCTGGTAGGAGAGTCCGGTTGTGGTAAGACGACTTTCGGACGCACGGTATTACAGCTGTATAATCCGACTTCCGGAAAGATCATCTATAACGGCAAAACTATTTTTGAAGGAAAAGACCCGTGGCAGAGAGACGAAAACGGTATTCTGCGCCAGGTGAAAGTTCCGAAAGCAAAACAGGCGAATATGCTTCCTTACCGCCGGAAGATGCAGATTATCTTCCAGGATCCCTTCTCTTCTTTAAACCCCAGAAT
>OGPB01002050.1_pt1 | contig 10721 bp, 7 predicted proteins | sample 1552821 | NCBI WGS metagenome assembly OGPB01 (sample SAMEA2580192, study PRJEB22360) | human gut metagenome | biome: human gut; feature: human-associated habitat; material: faeces | place: Denmark | collected 2008/2010 | reverse complement strand
TGCATCGGCTTCGCTCTTCTTATTAGGACCATGGGCGACAACAAGCTTCTTCCTTGGCTGTTCATCGGCTTCATTATGGTCATTTACCTCAAGATGGACGTGGTCGGCGTCGCCGCAGCTGCCATTTGTGTCGCGTTGCTCCTGGCCTTCCGCGAGGGCTCGTCCGGTCCGCAGGCGGTTGCTGCAGATGAAGAGGAGGACTTCTAATGGCTACCCAGAACACCGACCTCAAAGAGGCCAAGAAGGATGCGATTATGACTCCCGATATGTATCGGAGCATGTTCCTTCGCCAGTTTACGAGCCAGTGCTCGCAGTCGTACGACAAGATGATGGCAATGGGCTTCATGTACACCATTCAGAAGCCCCTGCGAAAGATCTATCCCAACGACGACGATTACTATGCGGCGCTCGATCGCCATACTGAGTTCTTTAACATCACGCCTCATGTGCTTCCGTTTGTAGCCGGCCTAACGGTTTCGATGGAAGAGCAGGCGCCTGCCGATAAGAACTTCGACACGTCCTCGATTAACGCCATGAAGGTCGGCCTCATGGGACCGCTTTCCGGCATTGGCGATTCGTTCAACTGGGGTACGTTCCGCGTGGTCGCTGCCGGCATTGGTATTGGTATCGCTTCGACGGGCAACCCGCTCGGCCCCATCGTGTACGCGCTCATTTACTCCGTGATTAACTTTGCAACGCGTATCGTCGCAGCCCATCTGGGGTACGACCTGGGAACCAAGTTTTTGCAGCAGTCCGAAGAGAACAACCTTATGTCTCGCATGACGCATGCTGCCGGTGTCCTCGGAATGACCGTTATCGGCGCCATGATTGCGGCACAGGTCTCACTGTCCACTGCTTTGACCTTTGACGTGGGTGGTTCGGAGATTGTCCTGCAGGATCTGTTCGATTCGATCTTCCCCGGTCTGCTGCCCTTGCTGGCAACCTTTGCCTGCGTCGCCCTGTACAAAAGGGGCGTCAAGACCATTTGGATCATCTTGGGCATCTTTGCAGTCTGCATCATCGGAACGGGCTTGGGAGTGTTCGCGGCGGCGTAATGTTGACTGCTATGCTCGCGCGCTGGATAACTAACTGACCGTTTGAAAACGGGGCTCGGCGTAAGGCCGGCCCCGTTTTTTGTTTGAGGGATTTTACGACCGTCCAATAGTCCAGGCTCGTCCATCACTCACGTATCTCTCATCTCTCATTCGTCACTAATACGAGAGATAACAGAAAGACGAGAGATAAATATGAGAGATAACTGAGCAGCAAAGAGACAGGCAATCATGGTATTGTCTCAATACCGATTGTTCTACCAGCAAAAATATGTATAAATGAAGCAAATGGTAGACATTCCATCTCTATCTATCTCCTATCTCTAAGCCGAGAGATAGAGAGATAGAGAGATAGATGAGAGATAATTACGAGAGATAGCTGAGAGACGAGGGAAAACTATCCGCGGCATTCTCCGCAGGACCGAGCGAAAGGACGTGCAGATGAACGAAAACGAGCTGACCGGTCTGCTTGAGTCTTTAAGGCGTATGGGCTCGGATGATCTTAACGTCGAAGTGAAGGAGAGCGCCACGACGCTTTCCCGCGACGTGTGGGAAACGGTGAGCGCATTCGCGAACACTGCCGGCGGAATCATCGTGCTCGGAGTGAGTGAGCGCGCAGGTTTTGTCCCGGTTGAGAACTTCGAGACCGAGAAAGTGCTCAACCAATTTGTGTCAGGCATGGGTGATGCGGGCGGTCGAGGAAAGCTGGCCAATCCGCCCAAATACACGATCGAGCGAGTGGAGCTTCAGGGCGTCATCGTTCTCGTCATTACGATTGAGGAGCTCGATCCGTCGAGCAAGCCCTGCTATGTCATAGAGCGGGGCGCCCAGGGCGGCAGCTACAAGCGCATCGATGACAAAGATGTGCCGCTTTCATCGACCGAGGTGCTCGCATTGGCGTCATACGGTCGAGCGACTCCGAGCGATCGCAACGCGGTGGCGGGTGCGGGCGCGGACGATCTCGATGAGACGCTGGTCGACCGTACGATAGATCGGGCTTTCTCGTTGACGCCCCGGGCAATGCGCGGCGCGCCGGACAAACAAACGAAGCTGGAGCGCCTAAATATCCTTGATTCCCAGGGCAATGTCACCAAGGCTGGACTCCTAGTTGTGGGCACCTACCCTCAGCAGTTCTATCCCAAGCTCTTCATTGACGTGGCTGTCCATGCGGGAACTCAGAAGGGCATGGCGGGGTCGCTGAGGTTCATGGACCGCACAATCTGTGAGGGAACGTTGGGCGAGATGATCTCGGATGCCGTCGCAGCCGTCGCCAAGAATTTGCGGCGAACCTCGACCGTCCAAGGCGTCTCGCGTGTCGACTCGCTTGAGATTCCCGAGGAGGTTCTGCGCGAGGCAATCGCCAACGCCGTAATCCATCGAGAATACGGGGATCGGTTCTGTGGACAATCGATTGCCGTCGACGTCTTTGATGATCGTGTCGAGGTGACAAATCCTGGCGGCCTTTACGGGGGAAAGACTCGCGAGAACTTGTTTGACGGCAGCTCCCGATGCCGTAACGCGACGCTTGTAAAGCTCATGTCGATTGTCCCGCTGCCGGATGGCGCAGGTTCGCCGGCTGAGGGCAATGGCTCGGGCATCCCGATGATGATCGATGCCATGCGCGCGTATGGTCTGGCCGAGCCCCTGTTCTGCCCGGGATTCGATCGGTTCAAGGTCGTACTTTACCGTTCAAAGATCGAGCCGGTCGATCATGGCGGGGGCTTAATTGTGACGGCACTCAAACACTACGGCGAGCTGGGGACGCGCGAGCTGGCAGAGCACACAGGGCTCACAATTTCCCAGGTTAGGTCGCGCGTCAACGCGCTCATTGCTCAAGGCGAGCTTGAGCCCACAGCGCCGGCGACGAGTCGCAACCGCAAGTATCGACTGTCGGAGCGCGTGGGATAGATGCGTTAGTGGACGAGGCGATCCGATAATCGACCCTCGATTGGCGCCCACTAAGGTAAAGCGGTTGTTGCCCAGTCGACGGTGATGCTAAAGACTCGGCTTACGCCGGCATGGCCCCGAACCCGTCCATCAAGAACAGCCTAAGAACCAGCTTGATGGCATATCCCGGTTTGATTTCTGCCGCGTCAAAGACGTGGCGCTCGGCGAGCTCGCTGCAGTATGCATAGGTGTCGCGGAAAAGGTCCGCGCCCGAGAGCGTAAACATGTAGCCTGCGTCCGAAAGCGCATTGGGCGCGGCGGGCAACTTGGCCATGTGGCAGAACGTTTGCAGGTCGGGCGCCATAACATTCTGGTAGTCGAGGTGGCCGTTGGCATCCTGTGCGGCAAGCTCCAATTGGCGCACAAAATCCAGCGCCGCCGCTAACACAAAGCTCGGTGTAGGCGCATTGACGTCCTGAGTGGTCGCCACAAGCCTGCCCGCTGCCTGCGTGACAAGCCAAGCGACCTCGCGCTGGCAGCGCACGGCCTTGCGCGTAACCGGTTTGATGGACGAAGAAGAAACGCTCCCCTTAGGCGGATTCGAAGCAGCCATAAGACCCTCCCATGAACAATCCGGCCCAACAAGCCCGGACGAAACACGTGCTACATCAGTATACAGGGGAGTGGGGTAGCGGGGTACAAGCGCGCCAGCGGCAAACCGAGAGCATCAACGATGTGCCTCCGCTCTATTTGGATGACGGTACGTGGGTCATTAAGTACTCGGTTCAAGCGCCGGGCACCGTTGGTTTTCGAGACCAGAATCACAACCGTAAAATGCTCAACTGCATGGAATGTGGCGTCCCAGTCGGAGTCATACTTGCAACCGAGGTGAGCTATAAGGTGCTCGGCCTTGCGTTTGTTGAGCGGTTCGAGCTCGAAAACGGATGGTTTGGACCCAATACGGTGTTTCTTGAGGCCCATTGCATTGAGTTCGATCGCTCGGAAAAGAAGCGTGAAAAGGCGGGGCTTCTGCCGTATTAGCGTATTTGGCTTTGGCGGTCTTTTACGATCGTGTTGTTTGATCGGATCGCGTGGCGATGCAATCTCGCGCACGCCTGCCGGTGCATGCTCTTCCTGATTTGTATAGCGAGAGGGGAGCGAGCGTGAGCTGGCGAGGCGATATTGCGATGGGGAAGTACGGAAAACTGCCGTGTGCCCTTATAGACAACAAAATGTTTCCGAGCGTAGAAGTTGATTGCGGGTCGTTTGTCGTCGCCTGTCCTTGCTGCGGCTCGCAAATACCGTGCCTCGACATTCGGTTCATCGATGCGCGCGACAGACTTAGCGACGAAGTGAGAAAACGGACAGGTGTTCATATGCCGGTGTATTCGGAGAAATGCCCTGTTTGTGGCCTCGATATCGTATACGACGCCGGCGACGAGGGATAGGTGATGCAGAGGAGTTGGCTGCGAGTGTCTTTTGCCTCTACAAATAAATCCCCTCACCGAGTTGCTTGTGGAACTCGGCGTGATGGTCGCGTGCCCAGGTAAAGAGCGCCTGGTCAAAGTCGGTACGCGTGGCCGGGACGCCAAAGACGCCGGCAACTTCGACGCGTATAAACTCCAGTGCCGGCAGCTTGTTGATGGCAGTGAGGGCAAACGGGGACGAGGGCTCCTCGAACAGATAGCGGCTGCCTTGCAGCGCGTCGCAACTGGTGCACGTGTTGCCGAGCGACGGGGCTTTGGAGGCTCGCGCGCCTACGGGCTTGTAGCCGCAGCGCTTATGAAGGTAATCGCGGATCTCGCCCGGCACGCAGCCAAGAGCGGGCACGATGGCGAGTGCGTTGGCGTTGGCCGTGTCGATGGCAATGTGCCCGGCCTTGTTGGGTGCGTGCGCGATGGCGATGCCCTCGCCGTCATCGGCTCGATAGGGAATGCCGAAGGCCGCGACCGAGGGCTCTTTGTGGCATTTCCAGCATTCGCGCTTGCCCAGTACTAGATATATATACGGCGCTGAGGGGTCGGATCGGTCAACACCGGGCAGCCACTCGGCAAAGGGCTCGGGGTTGACGCCGCTGGGCACATACCAGATCTTCTTGGTCCGGTCCCATTTGGCGCCCAGCGCCTTGGCTTCTTCTTTGTGCGAAAAGGGGACATCGAGCTCGGTGCGCATGGTGGCTCCTTGGTGCTGTAGGTGTAAGTGGCTCAAGGATACCGCAGGGCGCAGACATCGCGGCGTTTTGCTGAGGAGTTGCGGCTTGGATGGGTTCGAGACGCGTTGGCCTCGGCCTCGGTGGCTATTGACGCGGTTTTGTGCATGGGCAGGGTGGTTGCTTGGGCGGTTGGAGCAGCCAGCGGATTTGGCGACATAAAACAAAACAGCCCAGAGGACATAGCCTCTGAGCTGCGAACATTTGGTGGGCGTTAGAAGATTTGAACTTCTGACCTCTTCCGTGTCAGGGAAGCGCTCTCCCCCTGAGCTAAACGCCCAAATGGAGCGGACAACGGGGCTCGAACCCGCGACCCCAACCTTGGCAAGGTTGTGCTCTACCAACTGAGCCATGTCCGCTTGCGGGTTATTAATTTACGCGAGTTGTCCAAAAGACGCAAGTACTTTTTTCAAAAAACTTGTCTGCCGCATGTTCTTAGTAGCTAAACGCGCTAAAGCGATTAGCTAGGCACACGATTCCAGCGCTCCGCTAAACAGCTTCACCATCTGCACGCGCGTGCCGGCGCCGTCCGTACGACGAGCAACCTCCACGTTATCGACGAGCATACGCATAAGCTTGATACCACGGCCGCGCTCCTCAGATGCGACCGGTTCGCTCGTTTCATCGATAGAATAGCCGGCACCTCGATCAAGCACCTCAACCACGACGCGATCGCCATAGGCCTGAACCGTCAGGACGCACCCGATACCGCCCGCATGGTCATAGGCATTACCCAGCGCCTCCCCCGACGCCAATGCGACATCGTAGCGCTCGTCACGGCGCAACGGAAGCGATTCAAGGAGTTCGGCGATGCGATGTCGGTAGTATGGAAGATTCTCGATACCCTGACGGACCTCGACGCTCTTACTCCAGCGAGGCAGCTCCCCCACCGGAATAGCGGGGATAGACTCCCGTGCCGGCCCCGCGACATGAAGGATATCGACAAGACGAGCAATCTCCAAAAAGCGAACAACTTCACCTGATGCATTGACGAGCGAAAGCAGGCCTTCTCGCCTCATGAGCTCACGAGCGTGCGTAAGCAGGAATGCCAAGCCCGTCGAATCGATAAAGCTAACAGCCTGACAGTTGATGACGACACGACGCACGCCGCGGCCAATCAAAGCATCCAACCGCCGACGCAGCGCAGGCACCGTGGCGATGTCGATATCGCCTGGTGGCGTCAAAACCGCTATGTCATTCCACTCATTCATACGACCATGGTTCCCCAAAAAAGCCCACTCGATGCATTCGTTTCCCCAACCGTACGGATTCAACCCGCCCAGCGTCGTCTATGAACGACCCCGTAAAAACTCAAGGGACACCAATGCAATGTCATCGTCCAGCGCCGATTCGGTAAATCGGTCAAGCTCGCCCAAGACCTTGCCGCAAATGCCCGACACGCCCTCCCCCGAAACAGAAAGCAGAAGGTCGCGCAAGCGCTGCTCGCCAAAGAACGCTCCGGTGCGGTCGCGGGCCTCAATCGTTCCATCCGTATACATGAAGAGCATGTCGCCGGGGGCGAACGTAAACACGCCCGTCTCGTACACCATGCTCTCAAAGGCACCGATTACGCCCGATTGGCATCCAAGCAGCTCAACCTCTCCCCCACGGGCCTCGCCGCCACCCAGCGGCATCGACTCTGGCCTGATGACCATGGTCGGAGGATGGCCTGCCGAACAATACGTTGCGCGTCCGGCTTTAAGGTCAATCTTGGCGATAAAGGCCGTCACGAACGTCTCGACCCTCGAAAAGCCCATGAGCATGCTGTTAAGGGAGCGTGCCATGCGGGCCGGTCCAGCCCCCTCCCAAGCATATGCCGTCAGGGCCGTCTTGACGAGCGCGGACATCGATGCGGCCTCAATGCCTTTGCCAGACACATCACCCAGAATCATGACGGCGCAGTCGTCGGGAAGACGGATGAGCGTATAGAAATCGCCGCCGACCAACGCCGATTTCGTGGCCGACAGGTATACCGAATCGGTAGCGATACCCGGAACATCCCCCAGGGAATTTCTCATGCCAATCTGAAGGGTCTGAGCGATATGGCGCTCCTCGCGCTTTTGAGATTCGCCTTCGTAGATCAGTTCAAAGTCATGCGCCAAGTGCACCAAGTAGTCATATTCAAGGTCATCAATCGGCTCTTGGCTACCATCACGAAGCAGCAGCGCGCGCGTAGTCGGGCTCTTCGCAACGGAAGCAGGAACAATCGCGTCGTTACTGTGCTTGCCATCACCCTCAGAGCGCGGGCGCCCCGCCTCGATGCCGGAGTCGACGTAGAGACCTTGACAAGGCAGACCATGCGCCCTAAGCCAGCCTCCCATAGGCATCGATTCGTCAACGCGAGTTATACGGACGTGTTTAAGGTCCTCGACACTCGTGCCGCCCAAAACAGATGCCTCAAAGCCATCAGGGCCAGCCCCCAGACGTGCCGCCGGCACCGTCGTGGAAAAGAAAAGCTTCTCGGGATCGTCCGGCAAAGCAACGCGACTGCCGCCTTCAAAATCTATGACGTAGGAGTCCAGACTGGCGTCATACTCAACAGGACAAAAATGGCAGTTGAGCATATTGCAGATCTCGGACGATACCGCCTGGGTAGCCGCGGCGGAATCATCTAGAAAGGTAAACAACTCATCACGTAAGACATTGAGCGAGCGGCCAAGCTCGGCCGTACGACGAGAGCGAAGGCTCGATGCCATGCCGACCAGCTGGATAGACAGGTAATCGCAAATGACCTCGAGTACATTAACGTCATAGGCGAGCGGTGCCTGGGGGCGTTTCCAACCAACTTCCAGCACGCCAAGGATCTGCGTACCGTAAAAAACGGGAAGACAAATCTCGCTGCGGTACGGAGGCATATCCTGCACGCGCAACAGGTGCTTAGAACGATTGTCCAAGTCCATGAACATACCGGAGGCGGCCCTATCGCCCTCAAGGTCCTGTTGAATCGACAAGCGACAGGCACGCGACTCGCGAAGAACATACGTCGGAATGCCAGCGCCATACGGCAAAAACTCGGGCAGGTAGCTATCGTACAGCTCCTTGGAAACACCGCGTAGCTTAAAACCGCCGCTCTCAGAAAAATAGATAGCGGCACCCGAAGCATCGAGTGTTCCTACAAGCTGGTTCAAAACAGTATCAAGCAGGCTGGGTAACTCATCGGAGCCCACAGTGCTCATAATGACCGAGAGCGTGCCAGAGAGACGCTTGTTCGCCACTCTAAGCTCCGATAATGCACGCTTAAGTTGACGGTCGTGAGAATACTGTTCCTCGATACTGTGAAGCGCCACTAGGACACGTGGTGCGCGGCGCCCAAAGATGCGTGGAGGCGTTACGGAGCCCGCGCGAACCAAGACGGGGATAAAAGAGCCATCACTCAGCTTGAGCATCAGTTCGTTCTCGAAGCCATCAGTTTCAAATGGCAGACGATGTTCCGTCGCACGTTCAAAAGCGGACGAGTACAGGACGTCTTTAACGTCTCCACCGATGACATCAGCGCGTTCCTCGCACATCAAGCCAAGCAAGCGATTATTCACATGCAGAATGGTTCCGTCGAGTTCGCAGATGATGACAGCATCGCTCGTGATCTCGACTAGTTGGGCAACGTCTGCCCACTCGTTGCGTTCAAGCGTTTCCATCGTGGACCCCACCGTCTATCGGTAACAAAAAAGCCTCCGAAGAGGCTTCTCAAATGCGATGGTGTCGGAGGCGGGACTTGAACCCGCATGACCAAAAAGCGGTCACTAGCACCTCAAGCTAGCGCGTCTGCCAATTCCGCCACTCCGACATGCTATGTTGTTGATTCACGGTTCGTTTTGTTGGACCCGCGCGTTCAACGAAGAAGATAATAACCTATGATCCGAGAACTCTGCAAGCACTTTTTTCAAAAAAGTTTACGAATTTGTAAATGCGCAGGTAGACTGACCTGTTCGGGCAGGAATGAGGTTGCTTTCCAACGCGTCCTCGGGCATGCGACATTATTTTGATCTGCGCTTCGCACTACAAAATAATGCCGCCCCCTGCGGAATGCGTTGGAAAGCAACCTCATTCCTGCCCTAGGGGCACATACTTCAGGCATAGTTCTCAAACATGTTCTGGGGGCTGATGCAAATTTGGTGGCTCGGCAAAGCCGAGCCCTTATATAAGGAGGCCGGAGCTAAAGCTCCGGCCTCACTATCTTTCCCATTAGATTAAGTGAGCGATCAAGGAATCGCACCCCCCCCCTGCAGTGGTAACACAGGGCCCGTGCTGGACTTAATTTTCAGAACATTCCGCAGACCAGGAAACCCCCTTATCCACAGCTCCGAAGGAGCAGGATAAGGGGGTTTCCATGGTCGAGGACGTTCTGAAAATTAAGTCCAGCACGGGCCCGGACGAGAACAACCGACTACAGGTCGATGTGCGATTCCTTGATCGGGAACGGCTCCGCGAAGTGGCAGGCACAGCAGTGGCCCGGGGCAACTTCCTTAAACTCAGGCAGCTTCTCGGAGCAAATGCCCTGAGCGATCGGGCAGCGCGTGTGGAAACGGCAACCGGTCGGCGGATCCAGCGGTGACGGCGGATCGCCAGCGAGGATGATGCGCTTGCGGGTCTTCTGGATATCCGGATCGGGCACCGGCACGGCAGACAGCAGCGACTGCGTGTACGGATGGTGAGGCTCGCTGTAGAGCGTCTTCCAGTCCGAAACCTCGACCATCTTACCCAGATACATAACGGCAACGCGATCGGAGATATGCTGCACGACGGACAGGTCGTGGGCGATAAACAGATACGCGGTACCGAACTTGTCCTGCAGTTCCTTGAGCAGGTTCAAAACCTGGGCCTGAATGGAAACATCCAAAGCACTGATAGGCTCATCACAAATGATCAGTTCCGGTGACATAGACAAGGCCCTGGCAATTCCGATACGCTGTCTCTGCCCTCCTGAGAATTCATGAGGAAAACGGTTTGCATGTTCTTCATTTAGTCCTACCGTTTCCAGAAGCTCGATCACTCGGTCTCTTTTCTCCTCTGCACTCATATGAATGGCATGATTCAGACCCCAGCCCTCAGAAATCAGCTGAGAAACTGTCATACGTGGACTTAAGCAGGCATATGGGTCCTGGAAGATCATCTGAATGCTTCTTGCCAGATCCTGCCGGAACCTTTTAGTGCTTTTTCCACTGATATCCTTTCCATTCAAAGTGATTTTTCCTTCTGTAGGCTCATAAATACGGATCAATGTCCGTCCAAGAGTGGATTTACCACATCCGGACTCCCCTACAAGTCCTAATGTTTTTCCCCTCTCAACTTCAATGCTGACGCCATCTACGGCCTTTACCACTTTACGTCCTTTTATTTTGAAATATTTTTTCAGATCTTCTGCTTTTAAGATTACATCACTCATGCTTCGCTACCTCCCGTTCTGTAATGGGATTGACTGTCCTAACTGCTTTCTTATGGTACAGCCAGCAGGAAGCATAATGATTTTCACCCTGCTGTGAATATGCCGGAGGATACATGGTTGAACATACCTTCATAGCATACGGACATCTGGCTGCAAAAGGACATCCAGCCGGAGGATTAAACAGATCCGG
>OGPB01002046.1_pt1 | contig 10733 bp, 7 predicted proteins | sample 1552821 | NCBI WGS metagenome assembly OGPB01 (sample SAMEA2580192, study PRJEB22360) | human gut metagenome | biome: human gut; feature: human-associated habitat; material: faeces | place: Denmark | collected 2008/2010 | reverse complement strand
ACAGCTAGGACCAAATTTCCTATCTTGCTGTTACAGATCGAGACACAGGGCCCCTCCCCGACTTCAATCTCGATCTGTAACATCTTGGGCCCCAAAACCCCTCTTGCTGTTACAGATCGAGACATTCAAAATCCGTCGGAAGGTTTGTCTTGATCTGTAACATCTAGAACCCAAATCATCAGCTAACTGTTACAGATCAAGATGAACGGTGAGCCCTCCGTTAAATATCTCAATCTGTAACAACTAGGGGTCAGAAACCCTTCCATCTGTTACAGATCAAGACAAAGGAAAACGTCCAATCTCAATATCTCAATCTGTAACAACAACTCGGTAAATACAGGTCTTACCGTTACAGATTTAGACATTCGAAACCGACTGATAGGTTCATCTAAATCTGTAACATCTAGACCCCAAAACGGTCCCTAGATGTTACAGATCGAGACAGAAGATCTATCCCTGACTTTAAATCTCAATCTGTAACGCATAGGACCGATTTTCCCCTCTTACTGTTACGAATCAAGACAAACGGAGGGGCCGTCTGGCAGACGTCTCGATCTGTAACATCTGGAACCCAGTTCTTCTGCTTACTGTTACAGAACGAGACAAACCTCTAACGTCAGGGGTGGCAGATAAGGTCACCGATGGTCCTGAGTCTCCCCTCGCCTGCCGTTGGCGGGTGTTGCGGGGCTGTTCGCCGCATTGCCGCTGCGCTGGGGGTGTGCAGACCGTAGGATAGTCTTATTGACGGCCTGTCAACTCGTCTGGGAGGCACTGTGACAGAAACGTTTGATATCGCAATTGTGGGCGCGGGCATCACCGGATGCGCCATCGCGCGGCAGCTCGCGCGGTTTGACCTTTCCATTTGTGTGGTCGAGACGGCTAACGATATTGCACTGGGCGCGTCAAAGGCCAACGGCGGCCTGGTGCACGCCGGCTACGATCCGGCGCCGGGCACGGTAAAGGCGCAAGTCAACGCCCGTGGCTGCGAGCTGTACGGTACGTGGGCGCAGGAGCTCGGCTTTTTGTTCTGCCGCACCGGGTCGATGGTGTTGGGCTTTAACGACGAGGACCGCGCGCATCTGGAGCAGCTGCGGTGCAACGGCCATGTCAACGGTGTTCCCGAGCTGTCGATCGTCGGACCCGACCGCATCCACGAATTAGAGCCGCGTGCCAGTGCCGATGCAACGTGCGCGTTGTGGTGCCCCTCCACTGGCTTTGTCGACCCGTTTGAGGTTGCCATCGCCGCGCTGGAGAACGCCGTGGCCAACGGGGTAACGTTTATGCGGTCCGCATCAGTGGAAGCGATTGAAGTCGCGGGCTCGAGCGACAACGCGCGCTTTACGCTGGCGACCCCCGCTGGCAACGTGCGCTGCCGCTACCCGATAAACGCCGCGGGCAACGGCGCCGCCGACATCTCGCATATGGCGGGCGCCGAGGACTTCCAGATGATCTGGCGTCAGGGCAACATCGTGGTGCTGGACAAGGAGCCGCGCACGCTCATGCCGCTCTACCCCGTGCCGACGCCGATGTCGAAAGGCGTTATCGTCACGGGGACCGTTCATGGCAACACCGTGATTACCGCGCCCGCCGCCGTGCGCGAGCCAGGCGACACGCAGACCTATGCGGACGACGTCAACGCGCTCCTGACCGGCGCGCGCAAGCTGGTGCCCGATCTGGACACGCGCCGCGTGGTGCGCGCATTTGCCGGCGGGCGTCCGGTCATTCAGGGAACGAACGACTTCTTTATTGGACAGTCAGCCGTGGTGCCGGGGCTTTTCCAAGCGGCGGGCATTCAGTCGCCGGGCGTGGCAAGCGCGCCGGCAATTGCCGAGCGCATAGAGCTTGTGATGCGCGAGGCGGGCGTGGAGCTGCACGAGCGGGCGGACTGGAACCCAATTCGCCGCGAGCCGGACGACTTTGACCGCGCACCGCTGGCGCGCAAGGAAGAACTCATTGAGTCCGATCCCGCGTGGGGGCAGATTGTCTGCCGCTGCGAGACGGTGCCCGAGGCCGAGATCGTGGCCGCGATTCGGCGCCGCCCGGGTGCAATTTCGGTCGAAGGTGTCAAGCGCCGCTGTCGTGCCGGCATGGGTCGGTGCCAGAGCGGCTTTTGCCAAAGCCGTGTGGTGGCGATTCTTACCCGAGAGCTGGGCTGTGACCCCAGCGAGGTACTGTTGGAGGATGCCGGTTCTTGGCTGGTTGAGGGACCGCTGAAGGGGGTGCGCTAGGATGGCGGAATTCAAATCGAGCGCTACAGACAGCGGTGCCGTTGAGTCAGTACCGACGCAAGAGTTCGACGTGGTCGCACCCGGGCGTGCGGCGTGGTCGTTAGCGGCGGCGGACCGCCCGGCATGGCGGCCGCGCTTTCCGCGAATAAGGCCGGCGCGCGCGTGGCCATCGTGGAGCGCGAACAGCACCTGGGCGGCATCCTCCGCCAGTGTATTCACCCCGGTTTTGGCCTTTCGCACTTTAAGCAGGAACTCACCGGTCCCGAGTACGCGCAGCGCTTTATCGACCAGATGCGCGCGACCGACATTGCGCTGTTCCTGAACAGCATGGTGCTTGGGATTGATTCAGGCGAGCCTACAGAAGACAGACCGCGGGAGCCACCGCAGTCCATACCGTCACGCTCATGAGCCCTGCCGGCATGCTGCAGCTCACCGGGCGCGCGGTCGTCCTTGCCATGGGCTGCCGTGAGCGCACCCGCAGCGAGATCAAGATCCCCGGCAGCCGACCCGCCGGCGTGTTTACGGCCGGCCTGGCGCAGCGATACATCAATATCGAGAACCTCAAACCCGGCTCGCGCGCCGTCATTTTGGGCTCGGGCGATATCGGGCTGATCATGGCGCGCCGCTGCACGCTCGAGGGGATTTCCGTCGAGGGCGTATACGAGCTCATGCCGTACGCCAACGGACTGCGCCGCAATGTGAAGAACTGCCTGGACGACTTTGGAATTCCGCTGCACCTGTCCACCACCGTCACACGCGTGATCGGGCACGACCGCGTGGAGGCCGTCGAGGTAAGCCAGGTCGACGAGCGCTTGGCGCCCATTCCGGGGACCGAGCGCATTGTTCCGTGTGACACACTGCTGCTTTCGGTGGGCTTGATTCCCGAGAACGAGCTTTCGGTGGGCGCGGGCGTTGAGCTTGACCCACGTACGCGCGGTGCCGTGGTGGACCAGAGCCTGCAGACGGGCGTACCGGGCATCTTTGCCTGTGGCAACGTGCTGCACGTGCACGACCTGGCCGACAACGTAACGACCGAGTCCGAGAGGGCTGGCGCAGCTGCAGCGGCGTACGCGCTGGGGACCGGCGCGGGCACCGTTCCGGACTGGGAGCTCACTGTCTCCCCTGCCGGCATCGCGGGCTACGCGCTGCCGGGACGCATTACGACTGTGGCGCTCACCAAACTCAACTTCCGTGTGCGCCGGCCAGTCGATGCCGCCCGCGTGAGAATCTTGGCCGACGGCGAGGAACTGTTCGCCGGCAAGGTCCGCCCGTTTAAACCGAGCGTTATGGAAAGCTTCCCGCTGCCGGCAAAGGCGATTCAGCACGCACTCGACCTGGGCGCCAGCGAGATTGTCCTATCCGTCGAACCCGTTGAGGAGGCATAAACCATGAGCAAGAACGCGATCGAAACGCTGCAGTTCAACTGCACGACCTGCCCATCCGAATGCCTTCTGACCGTTGAAGTCGAGCGCAACGCCGATGGCCACGTTGCGGCGGTACGCTCCGTGACCGGCAATAGCTGCCCGCGCGGCGATAAGTTCGCGCATCAGGAGCTCACCCGCCCCATGCGCGTGCTCACCACTACCGTGGCCGTATCCGGCGGCGACGAAGCACTGCTCCCCGTGCGCACGGCCGAAGCCATCCCGCTGGCGCTCCACGCCCAAGCCATGGCCCTCATCCGCGGCGTGGTCGTCGATGCCCCCATCCGCATGGGCGACGTCGTGCTGGAGAACCTCCTAGACACCAACATCAACCTCATCGCCAGCATGGACATCGAGTAGCTAATTTGGGACGGGGCTCTTTTAACTGCCCCGCCATCCACCCCGCCCTCCTCCGCAGTTGCGGTGAAATACGGACTGTTTTATGGCTTCAGGCCGCTAAACAGTCCGTATTTCACCGCAACTGATGAGGGCCGCATGGGATGCAAAGGAGTGTCCCGAAGTGCCGGCATAAAAGGAACGTCCCTATGTGCCGGGCTTGGGATACCATGGTGGCACCCTAGCGAAAGGATGTTTCATGGCACATGTCGATGACCAGCGTGTGGAGCGCGTGCTCGATGCGCTCCAAGCTCAGCACCCCGGCGCACAGCTGCTCGTAAACGACCCGTGGTCGATCTATTACCTGACCGGCTTTTATGCCGATATGTTCGAGCGTTTTTGCGGTGTGCTGCTCGCGCGCGGTAGCGAGCCGGTGATCCTAGTCAACGCCCTGCACCAGCTGCCAGAGTATGACAATGCCCGCGTCGCCTACCACACCGATACCGACGTCGTAACCGATGCCATCGCGAGTGAGATCGACCCAACCAAGCCGCTCGGCATCGACACCGTCATGCGCTCCGGCTTTTTGATGCCACTCATGGAGCGCCATGCCGCCAGCGAGTTTTTCCTGGGCGACTTTGCCGTCACCGCCGCGCGTACCCACAAGGACGCCGCCGAGCAGAAACTCATGCGCGCGTCCTCGGTCGCCAACGACGCTGTGATGGCCGATGCCATCAGGCTCGTCCACGAGGGCGCAACGGAGCGCGAAATTGCCGACCAAATGCTCGGCCTATATCGCAAGCACGACTGCGAGGCCTTTAGCTTTCCACCCATCGTGAGCTTTGGCGCCAATGCTGGCGACCCGCATCATGAACCCGACGACACCGCGCTCAAACGCGGCGACGTGGTGCTGTTCGACATTGGTGGACGGCATCGCAACTACTGCTCGGACATGACGCGCACGTTCTTTTGGGGTGAGCCGGACGAGGAGACCGCGCGTATCTACAATATCGTGCGCCGCGCCAATGAGACTGCCGAAGCGCTCATCGCACCGGGCGTGCGCATGTGCGACCTGGACCGCGCCGCGCGCGATGTGATTGAAGACGCGGGCTATGGGCAGTACTTTACGCATCGCTTGGGTCACTCGATCGGCTTGCAGGACCACGAGCCGGGCGACGTTTCACTCGTCAACGAGCAGGTCGTAGAGCCGGGCGTGACGTTCTCCATCGAGCCGGGCATCTACCTCCCCGGCTGCACCGGCGTCCGCATCGAGGACCTTGCCCTGGTCACCGAGAGCGGCGTCGAGATTCTCAACGCCTACCCCCACGATCCGGTCCGCCTAGACTAGGCAATGCGGCAAAGGGACGGCCCCTTTGCCGCATTGCGATTACGTCGCGCCACGAAAACGGGCTATCTACTACGTTTGACCCGCATGGGTCGACCACACCAGCGTTTTCGCAAAACCGGCAAGCCTTCTACCTGCGGTTTTAATTTTGCATTTTTCGGCGTGGTCGAGGGTAACCGGTCAAACGTAGTAGATAGGTCCATTTCGTGGCGAACAGGTCAAATTAGCTGCCCTGCGAGTGGCGTTAACGCAGCAGGCCGGCTACTTCGCCGGCTAGGGTGATGGTGCCGGCGGCAACGAAGGGCTCGCCCGCGGCATCGAAAGCCGCGAGGGCCTCGGACACGCTGGGGTACACGCCCGCGAGCTTGTCGGCATCCACCAGGGCAGCAAGCTCCTCCGCCGGCAGGGCGCGGTCGGAATCGGTCTGGGTCACGGCTACGCGCGGGAAGGCCGGGATCAGCACGTCGACGATGCCCGCCACGTCCTTGTCGGCCAGCGCAGCGCACAGCAGCGTGGGGCGATTCTCCACGCACGGATTGATCTCATCCAACGCGCCTACAAAGTTCTCGCAGCGCTGAGGGTTATGGCAGGCGTCAATCAGCTTGAGCGGATTGGCCCCCAGCACGTCAAAACGACCCGGTGTGGGGCAACCCACAAGCGATGCATCCAGCGCATCGTGGTCGAGCTCGCGACCCAGATACCCCTCGCACAGCATAATCGCGCACGCGGCATTCTGCGGCTGATACGCCGGCTTAACCATGCTCGACGTATAGATCGCACGCGGCGTGGTGCAACTGAACTCAACCGTGTCGCCCACATGCGCCGGCACCTTAGTCGTAGCGTGACTCACCACGAGCGGAACAACGCCGCACTCGCGACAACGTGCATCCATCACGCGCTGAACACTCGCCTCATGCGTGCCCTCGCCCAGTACAACCAGGCGCCCGGGTTTAATGACCGCAGCCTTCTCCCCCGCAATGGCCTCGAGCGTGTCGCCCAAAATACGCGTGTGATCGAGCCCAATGCCCGTAATGGCAACGGCGACGGGATCGGTCGCACTCGTGGCGTCCCAACGCCCGCCCATGCCAACCTCGAGCACGGCAACATCCACCGCGGCCTCGGCAAACACTACAAGTGCGGCAGCCGTCAGCAAGTCAAAAGGCGTGATGGAATAGGCACGCTCCCCCGCCGCCACACGGCGCGCATTCACGCGATGTCCCGCCTCAACAGCGGCCGAAACGCCACGGGCAAACGCCTCATCGCTCACGACGCGTCCGTTGACTTCCATGCGCTCGGGATAGCGCACCAGCTGCGGCGACGTATATAGCGCGGTCTTGAGCCCCTCGCCGCGAAGAATGGCAGCCGAAAAACGCGTAGTCGAAGTCTTGCCATTGGTACCGGCAACCTGAATGCAATCAAAATACTCATCCGGACGTCCCAGCTCATCGAGCATATCGACAACCGTCTCAAGCAGAGGACCAGCATCCCCAGAAATCCGCCCCGTATCAGCAGCCAGCCCAACAGCCTCATCAAACAAAAGCAACTCAAACGAGAAAGGAACGACATACGACCCAGAACGCTTAGCCATAACCCAAAGTCCCCCATAACAGAAAAAGAGGCCCACCAAAAAGAATGAGCCCCTCGCGTTGACAATATCAGCCTTTATCCGCTTGCAGCGAGATCAAGGCCACAACCAAGTGGCCCCAACCTACCAGATGCAAACAACCACGTAACCGCACTAGGAGCGGACCGACGCTTTGCTCGCCGCAAGTTCCGCACGCAAAGGACAGCACTTAATGTGCTGTCCGTCTTGCGCAGGACTGTCCGCAGCGGAGAGCAAAGCGTCGGGACGCGTCCCCCAGTACCGCCTACGAGAAGTCAGCAACCTGAGCAGTCAGTGCCGCCAGGATCTCCTTGAGCTCAGCTGCACGGTCCTTCTTCTTCTGGACCACCGCGGGCGCGGCCTTGGCCACAAAGCCCTCATTGGCGAGCGTCTTCTCGCAGCCGGCAAGCTCCTTCTGGGCAGCGGCGATCTCCTTCTCCAGGCGCGCCTTCTCGGCCGAAAGATCAACCTTGCCCTCGAGCACCACAAAGACCTCGACGCCGCTATCGACCACGGCAATGCTCGCAGCCGGCTTCTCGACGTCGGTACCCATGACCAGCGAGGCGGTGTTCGCCAACGGCTCGATGGTCGAGCGCAGGCTCTCGAGCTTCTCGATATCCTCGGCACCGGCACGCACGACCACATCGAGCTCGGCCTTGGGGCTCAAGCGATAACGCGAACGCGTGGCGCGGGCGGCGGAAACGACGGCGCGGCACAGCTCAAACGCGCGCTCGGCATCCTCGTCAACATACTTAGCATAGTCGGCGGGCTCGGGCCACTTGGCGATCATGAGCGCCTCGGCGCGGTCCACGTTGCCCTCGGCGTCCAGATCGAGCACGCTCGCCGGCATGTTGTCCCAAATCTCCTCGGTCACAAACGGCATAAGCGGGTGCATCAGGCGAATGGAGGTGTCGAGCACAAAGATCAGGTTGCGCTGCGCCTGCAGACGGCCCTCGCCCTTCAGACGGGCCTTGGTGACCTCGACGTACCAGTCGCAGACCTCGTTCCAGAAGAACTGCTGCACGCCGCGGGCCGTGTCGCCAAAGGTGTAGTTCTCAATACCCTCGGTGACCATCTTGACGGCCTTGGCAAGGCGGCTGAACATCCAGGCGTCGGCCGGCGTCTCAACGACGGGCTCGCCGGGCGTGTAGCCCTCCATGTTCATGAGCAGGAAGCGGCTGGCGTTCCAGATCTTGGTCACAAACGACTTGGCCTGCTCGGTGCGCGGGCTGTCAATGAGCTTCTTGGTCTTCTTGTCGATGTTCGCGTCGAACTTGACATCCTGGTTATTGGTGCACAGCGTCAGCAGGTTGAAGCGCATGGCGTCGGCGCCGTACATGCCAATGAGGTCCATGGGGTCAACGCCGTTGCCCTTGGATTTGGACATGCGGCTGCCGTCCTTGGCCAGGATCGTCGGGTAGATGACGACGTCCTTAAACGGCACCTCGTCCAGGAAGTACAGCGAGCTCATAACCATTCGAGCGACCCACAGCGCGATGATGTCGCGCGCGGTGACGAGCGCGGTCGTGGGGTGATGGCCCTCGAGCAGCTCCGGCTTTTGCGGCCAGCCCTGCGTGGCGAAGGTCCACAGCTGAGAGCTGAACCAGGTGTCCAGCACGTTCTCATCCTGATGCACGTGATGGCCGCCGCACTTGAGGCACACGTCGGTGTCCTCGGTAAGGGCGTCCTCCCAGCCGCAGTCCTCGCAGTAGAACACGGGGATACGGTGCCCCCACCACAGCTGGCGGCTGATGCACCAGTCCTTGAGGTTCTCCATCCAAGTGGTGTAGGTCTGCGTCCAGCGCGAGGGGTGGAAGGTGACCTTGCCGGATTTGACGGCGTCGAGCGCCGGCCCCTTGAGCTTATCGACGGCCACAAACCACTGCTCGGACAGCCACGGCTCCAGCGCGGCGTCGCAACGGTAGCAGTGCATGACGGAGTGATCGAGGTCCTCGACGTGATCGAGCAGGTCGTGCTCCTCGAACCACTTGATGACGGCTTCGCGGCACTCGTCGCGGTTCATGCCCGTGAACTCGCCGTAGCCCTCGACGACCACCGCGTGCTCGTCGAAGATATTGATCTGCGGCAGGTCGTGAGCCTGACCCATGGCGTAGTCGTTGGGGTCGTGGGCCGGGGTGACCTTAACGAAGCCAGAGCCGAAGTTGGCGTCGACATGCCAATCCTCAAAGATGGGGATCTCGCGGTTGACGATCGGCAGCATGACGGTCTTACCCACAAAGGCGGCCTTCTCGGGATCCTTCGGGGAGACGGCGACGCCCGTGTCGCCGAGCATGGTCTCGGGGCGCGTGGTGGCGACGACGATGTAGTCCTGGCCGTTGACCGGCTCGGTCAGCGGGTAGCGCAGGTGCCACAGGTGGCCCTTCTCGTCCTTGTACTCGGCCTCGTCGTCCGAGATAGCGGTGGTGCAGTTGGGGCACCAGTTGACGATGCGCTTGCCGCGATAGATCAGGCCGTCGTGGTACCAGTCGCAGAAGACCTTGCGCACGGCCTGGGCGTAGTCCTCGTCCATGGTGAAGCGCTCGTTATCAAAGTCGACGGAGCAGCCCATACGCTTGATCTGCTCGACAATGATGCCGCCGTACTCGTGGGTCCAATCCCAGCAAGCGTCGACAAACTTGTCGCGACCAATCTCAAGGCGGCTGATGCCCTCACTCTTGAGCTTCTTGTCGACCTTGGTCTGCGTGGCGATACCGGCGTGGTCGGTGCCGAGCACCCAGCGCGTGGACTTGCCGCGCATGCGGGCCATACGGATGATAGCGTCCTGGATGGAGTCGTCGGTGGCGTGACCCATGTGGAGCTTGCCGGTCACGTTGGGAGGCGGAATGGTGACGGTGCAGTCGCCCACGCCCTCACGGCGCTTGTAGTACCCGCCGTCGAGCCACTTCTGCAGAATCGCCGGCTCGTTAGTCGACGGATCGTAGTTCTTGGGCATTTCTTCCATATATCTCTCCCTGTCCCGCCGGGGAGGAATGTAGGCCCGTTTTTCGCTCGGTCAGGTCCTGGGCTCGCTCGAAGACCACATTAAGTGGTCTTCGGCTCGTGCGGAATCTACGAAAATCGGGCCTACATTCCTCCCCTTAGGTATCGATTACTTCAGTCTGTAATGACTTCGCTGAGGCTTAAACAATCACACAGAATAGCACAGGTAGTTAGGGTTACTGCGTATATATAAAATAGCCTCCGACCGCGGGCGGTCAGAGGCTATTTGCAAACACGTTTTAGGCTGGTTTACCCGTAGATGCGTTGGGGCTGTTCTTCACCCTTTACGGAGGCTTCGGTCACGATGACCTTGGTGACGCCTTCCTCGCTGGGAAGGTCGAACATCGTCTGTTGCAGCACGTCCTCGCAGATGGAGCGCAGGCCGCGGGCGCCGGTCTTGCGAGCAAGCGCCATGCGGGCGATCTCGTGCAGGGCGGCGTCCTCAAACTCAAGCTCAACGTCCTCGAGCTGGAACATCTTGCGGTACTGGCGCACCACGGCGTTCTTGGGCTCGGTCAGGATCGACACCAGGTTGTCCTCGTCGAGCGCCTGCGTCTGGGTGACGACAGGCGTACGGCCCACGAACTCGGGAATCATGCCAAAGGCGTTGAGGTCCTGCGGGAGTACCTGACGCAGCAGGTCGTTCTCGTCGACCGAGGTGGGGCCGGCGATCTCGGAGTTAAAGCCCACGCCCTTGTTTCCCACGCGATCGGCGATGATCTTGTCCAGACCCACGAAGGCACCACCGCAGATGAACAGGATGTTGGTGGTGTCGATCTGGATGAACTCCTGCTGCGGGT
>OGPB01002043.1_pt1 | contig 10735 bp, 3 predicted proteins | sample 1552821 | NCBI WGS metagenome assembly OGPB01 (sample SAMEA2580192, study PRJEB22360) | human gut metagenome | biome: human gut; feature: human-associated habitat; material: faeces | place: Denmark | collected 2008/2010 | reverse complement strand
GACTTTCCTGTTCCCGCCAACTGGGAAGTGAACGGATATGGTACACCCATCTATGTTTCAGCAGGTTATCCGTTTAAAATAGATCCTCCACGGGTGATGGGAGAACCGAAAGCTGACTATACCACGTATAAAGAACGAAACCCGGTAGGGCAATATCGCCGTACATTTGTTTTACCAGCCGGATGGGAAGCGAACGGGCAGACTTTTCTACGGTTTGAGGGCGTAATGAGTGCCTTTTATGTTTGGATCAATGGCGAACGGGTAGGGTATAGCCAAGGCAGTATGGAACCGAGCGAATTTAATGTCACGAAGTATCTGAAATCCGGAGAAAATCAGATTTCACTGGAAGTCTACCGATATAGTGACGGTTCTTATCTGGAAGATCAGGATTTCTGGCGTTTTGGTGGTATTCATCGTAGTATTCATCTGATACATACGCCGGATATTCATGTCCGTGATTATGCGGTACGTACTCTTCCCGCATCTGTGGGTGATTATAAAGACTTTATTTTGCAGATTGATCCACAATTCAGTGCATATCGAGGGATGACCGGAAAAGGGTATATTTTACAGGGAGTATTAAAGGATGCTTCCGGCAAAGAAATTGTCACATTGAAAGGCGATGTGGAAGATATTCTTGATTTGGAGCATAAAGCAAGCCGGATGAATGAATGGTATCCGCAGCGTGGTCCGCGTAAAATGGGACGTTTGTCAGCCATTATAAAATCGCCGGAAAGATGGACGGCAGAAACGCCCTATCTTTATAAATTACACTTAACTCTCCAAAATGAAGAAGGAAAAGTCGTAGAACAGATAGAACAGACCGTAGGTTTCCGCTCTGTAGAAATCAAAAAAGGACAACTGTTAGTGAATGGTAATCCGGTTCGTTTTCGTGGGGTGAACCGTCACGAACATGATCCACGGACGGCACGTGTCATGAGCGAAGAACGGATGCTTCAGGATATTCTTTTAATGAAACAGGCAAATATAAATGCTGTACGCACCAGCCATTACCCCAATGTCAGCCGTTGGTACGAGCTATGCGACAGCTTGGGATTGTACGTGATGGACGAAGCGGATATAGAAGAACACGGATTGCGTGGCACACTCGCAAGTACCCCCGACTGGCATGCGGCATTTATGGACCGTGCGGTCCGTATGGCGGAACGTGATAAGAATTATCCATGTATTGTAATGTGGAGCATGGGAAACGAAAGCGGTTACGGACCAAACTTCGCTGCTATTTCGGCATGGCTGCATGATTTCGATCCCACTCGTCCTGTACACTATGAGGGGGCGCAGGGAGTGGACGGAAATCCTGACCCGAAGACGGTCGATGTTATCAGCCGCTTTTATACCCGGGTGAAACAAGAATATTTAAATCCCGGTATTGCAGAAGGAGAGGATAAAGAACGCGCTGAAAATGCACGCTGGGAACGGTTGCTGGAGATTGCGGAACGCACCAATGACGACCGTCCGGTAATGACGAGCGAATATGCACATTCCATGGGGAATGCATTAGGAAATTTCAAGGAATATTGGGATGAGATATATAGCAATCCCCGTATGCTAGGTGGTTTTATATGGGATTGGGTAGATCAGGGAATCTACAAGACTTTACCCGACGGTCGTACCATGGTGGCTTATGGTGGTGACTTTGGCGATAAGCCGAACTTAAAAGCTTTCTGCTTTAATGGATTACTGATGAGTGACCGTGAAACTACGCCTAAATATTGGGAGGTAAAAAAGGTATATGCACCAGTTGAGTTGAAAGTTGAGAATGGAGAGTTGAGAGTAACCAACCGGAATCATCATATTGATTTATCACTTTATCGTTGCCTGTGGACATTATCAGTGGATGGTAAGGAGAAAGAACGGGGAGAAATAACATTGCCGGAAATAGCTCCAGGGGAAAGTAGCACAATCGGTTTGCCGGCTTTCCGATCATTGAAAACTCTTTCCGATTACCAGCTGAAAGTAAGCATTGTTTTGAAATCGGATGCTCTTTGGGCAAAGGCAGGACATGAAGTGGCCTGGGAACAATTCTGCTTACAGAAAGGAGATTTAGCTTCTGCCGATCTGATTAATAAAGGAGCGCTTCAGGTGAAAGAGGACGATAATTCTTTATTGATTAGCGGGCGCAGTTTTTCTGTTCAGTGGGAAAAGAAAGTGAACGGAAGTATGACTTCCCTTATATATAAGGGCAAAGAAATGCTGGCTCACTCCGATGATTTTCCGGTTCAGCCTGTCACTCAAGTTTTCCGTGCTCCGACAGATAATGACAAGAGCTTCGGAAACTGGTTGGCTAAAGACTGGAAATTGCATGGAATGGATCATCCGCAGATAAATCTGGAATCTTTCCACCATGAAAAACGTGCAGACGGGGCGGTCATTGTCCGGATTCAAACAAGTAATTTATATAAAGAAGGAAAAGTGGTGACTACTTCTGTCTATACAGTCTTTTCAGATGGAACAATTGATCTGAAAACAACTTTCTTGCCACAAGGAGTTCTTCCTGAAATTCCCCGTTTAGGAATCGCATTCTGTCTGGCGCCTGCTTATGATACATTTACCTGGTATGGCAGAGGACCACAGGATAACTATCCTGACCGCAAAACATCTGCTATGATAGGGCTTTGGAAAGGAAGCGTTGCAGACCAATACGTACATTATCCACGTCCGCAGGACAGTGGAAACAAAGAGGAAGTGCATTATCTTACCTTGACCGACAAACAGAATAAAGGCATTCGTGTTGACGCGGTAGAAAACGCATTTTCTGCATCTGCCCTGCATTACACCGTACAGGACATCTATGAAGAAACTCACGATTGTAATTTAAAACCACGTGCGGAAATCATTCTTAGTATGGATGCTGCCGTACTTGGATTAGGAAACAGTAGTTGCGGACCGGGTGTATTGAAGAAATATGCCATAGAGAAAAAAGAACATACGCTGCATATCCGCATCAGTAGTAAACAATGATAGCAATAAATAACTAACACAATTATAAAAGTAACAATGAAAAAAGTAACCACTTTATTATCGACCTTAGCGTTGGCAACTACCCTGGCTGCTCAAAACCTTCCACAAACGGAAAGGCAATATCTCTCCGGTCACGGATGCGACGATATGGTTGAATGGGACTTCTTTTGTACCGACGGACGCAATTCCGGCAAATGGACGAAAATCGGCGTACCTTCCTGTTGGGAATTGCAAGGCTTCGGCACTTATCAGTATGGAATCACTTTCTATGGAAAGCCATTTCCTGAAGGCGTTGCCGATGAAAAAGGGATGTATAAGTACGAATTTGAAGTTCCGGAAAAGTTTCGCGGCAAACAGGTCAATCTTGTATTCGAAGCTTCAATGACAGACACGGAAGTAAAAGTGAACGGACGCAAAGTGGGTTCCAAACATCAGGGAGCCTTCTATCGTTTTTCATACAACGTCACGGATTTCCTGAAATATGGCAAAAAGAATTTACTGGAAGTCACTGTTGCCAAAGAGAGTGAAAATGCTAGTGTGAACCTTGCCGAACGTCGTGCTGATTATTGGAATTTTGGCGGTATCTTCCGTCCGGTGTTCTTGGAGGTGAAACCAGCCGTAAACCTGCGGCACATTGCCATTGACGCAAAGATGGATGGAACTTTCCGTGCCAACTGCTACACAAATATTTCTAATGACGGAATGAGCATCCGTACACAGATTTTAGATAAAAAAGGGAAAAAGATAACGGAAACCACCGTACCTGTAAAAGCAGGAGGCGACTGGACTTCCCTGCAACTGAATGTATCTAACCCCGCATTATGGACAGCGGAAACTCCGAATCTTTATCAAGCACAATTCTCTCTATTGGATAAGGCCGGTAAGGTTTTGCATAGTGAAACGGAAAACTTTGGTTTCCGTACCATTGAAGTACGTGAAAGCGACGGACTTTATATAAACGGAGTACGTATCAATGTACGTGGTGTCAATCGCCATAGTTTCCGTCCTGAAAGTGGCCGTACGTTGAGTAAAAAGAAGAATATCGAAGATGTTCTTTTGATGAAAAGCATGAATATGAATTCTGTCCGTTTGAGCCATTATCCGGCTGACCCGGAATTTTTGGAAGCCTGTGATTCTCTCGGACTTTATGTGATGGACGAATTGGGAGGCTGGCATGGCAAGTATGATACCCCCACCGGAGTACGTCTGATTGAAGGCATGATAGAACGTGACGTGAATCATCCGTCTATTATTTGGTGGAGTAATGGTAATGAAAAAGGATGGAATACCGAACTGGATGGAGAGTTTCATAAATACGATCCGCAGAAACGTCCGGTTATTCACCCGCAAGGTAATTTCTCCGGTTTTGAAACCATGCATTACCGCTCTTACGGAGAAAGCCAGAACTACATGCGCTTACCGGAAATCTTTATGCCTACGGAATTCTTGCATGGTTTGTACGATGGCGGCCATGGTGCCGGATTATACGATTATTGGGAAATGATGCGCAAGCATCCCCGTTGTATCGGTGGCTTCCTTTGGGTATTGGCAGACGAAGGTGTGAAGCGTGTAGATATGGACGGATTCATTGATAACCAAGGAAACTTTGGAGCAGACGGTATTGTAGGACCACATCACGAAAAGGAGGGTAGCTACTACACTATCAAGCAGTTATGGAGTCCGGTGCAAATCATGAATACTTCTATCGACAAGCAATTTGATGGCAAATTCTCCGTAGAAAACCGTTACGATTATCTGAATCTGAATACTTGCCGTTTCCTTTGGAAGCAAGTAAAATTCCCGTTGGCAACAGATGCTTCCAATGCCGCTGTTCAAGTACTGAAAGAAGGTGAAGTGCAAGGCAGTGACATGGTTGCTCACTCGGCAGGCATTTTGGATATAAAAACAAATATCCTCCCCAATGCAGACGCCCTCTTCCTGACAGCAATCGATCCATACGGCCATGAACTTTGGCGCTGGACTTTCCCGGTCAACAAACTGAATCAGCAGACAGAACAGCTTTCTCCCTTGTCCAGTCGTCCTGCTTATACAGAGACAGAAAATGATCTTACTGTGAAAGCGAATAAGCGTACATTCATCTTCTCAAAGAAAGACGGACAACTGAAAGGGGTATCTGTAGATAACCGTAAGATTAGTTTCGCCAATGGCCCCCGTTTCATTGGAGCCCGTCGTGCAGACCGCTCATTGGATCAGTTCTATAACCATGATGATGAGAAAGCAAAAGAAAAAGACCGTACATATAGCGAATTCCCTGATGCTGCCGTATTTACGAAACTGGACGTAAAACAAGATGGAGGTGATCTGGTTGTTACCGCCAATTATAAACTGGGCAATCTGGATAAAGCCCAATGGACAATTAACCCGAGTGGGGATTTGGCTTTGGATTACACCTACAATTTCTCCGGTGTCGTAGACTTGATGGGTATTCGTTTCGACTATCCTGAAGATCAGGTAATCAGCAAACGCTGGCTGGGTGCCGGACCTTACCGCGTATGGCAAAACCGTATTCACGGAACGCAATACGATGTATGGGAAAACGACTATAACGATCCTATTCCGGGTGAGACCTTCACATATCCCGAATTCAAAGGATACTTTGGTGATGTTTCCTGGATGAATATCCAAACGAAAGAAGGCACTATCAGTCTGACAAACGAAACTCCCGACGCGTATATCGGAGTATATCAGCCTCGTGATGGCCGCGACCGTTTGCTTTATACTCTTCCCGAAAGCGGAATCTCTGTCCTGAACGTGATTCCTCCGGTACGTAATAAAGTAAACTCCACCGATTTGTGTGGTCCCTCTTCACAACCGAAATGGGTAAATGGTCCACAAACCGGACGAGTCATTTTCCGGTTTATGTAAATGAATCATATAAAGGTATCCACATTGCATTGGGTACCTTTTTTATTTGGCCTTCTCACCGATTTTTCAAGGAAAAAGGCTATAAGTGGGGAATAATCATTATTTTTGTTTCGTTTTATACATTCAGATTAATGAATTCTTTCCTATGTACACAATACTAATTATAGAAGATGACCCCCGGGTTGCAAGTTTGCTGATGAACGGACTGGAGGAAAATGGCTATCAGACAATGGTGGCTTATGACGGACTAATGGGGTTACGGCTTTTCCAGACGCACACATTCGATCTGGTTATATCTGACATCGTTTTGCCTAAGATGGACGGATTTGAACTGGCGAAAGAAATTCGCAAGACCAATCCCCATATCCCTATATTGATGTTGACGGCATTAGGATCGACGAACGATAAACTGGACGGCTTCGATGCCGGTGCAGACGATTACATGGTGAAACCTTTTGATTTCAGAGAGTTAAATGCCAGAATCAAAGTGCTGTTGAAACGTGTGGCGGGTAATGCACAGGAATTGCCGCAGGAACTTGTCTATGCAGATTTGCGTATTGACCTTCAACGTAAAGACGTAGAACGAAACAGCATATCCATAAAACTTTCTCCTAAAGAATACAACTTACTGTTATATATGGTAGAAAATGCCGAAAGAGTATTGAGCAGGGTTGAAATAGCAGAAAAAGTATGGAACACCCATTTTGATACAGGAACGAATTTCATAGATGTATATATCAACTATCTCCGCAAAAAGATAGACAGGGACTTTGAACCGAAACTTATTCATACCAAAGCCGGAATGGGTTTCATACTGACTGATAAATTATGAAGATCAGGACAACGTTGACTCTACAATATGCAGGGCTTACAGCTGCGGTATTTTTCGTATTTGTCATGGCGGTCTACTATGTCAGTGAACACTCGCGTAGTAATGCTTTCTTTCGTAATCTTCAAAGTGAAGCTATAACCAAAGCGCACTTATTCCTTAAAAATCAAGTAGATGCCAAAACCATGCAGTCCATATACCTGAATAATCAGAAGTTTATTGATGAAGTAGAGGTTGCCGTCTATACAACAGATTTTAAAATATTATATCATGATGCTTTGCAAAACGATATTGTCAAAGAAACACCCGAAATGGTAAAACGTATTCTGAAACGAAAGAATATCAGTTTCTATGTGGACGAATATCAGGCCATAGGACTGGTGTATCCGTTTGAAGGCAAAGACTATGTGGTTACCGCCGCAGCCTACGACGGTTATGGATACGCCAACCGGGATGCGCTAAGAAACATGCTCATTCTCTTATTTATCGGTGGATTGAGCGTATTGGTGGTTGTGGGGTATATCCTTTCGCGAAGCACTTTAAAACCGATACGTAACATCGTGAAAGAAGCGGAGAAAATCACGGCATCGCATATTGATAAAAGATTGCCCGTAAAGAATGAACAGGATGAACTGGGAGAATTGAGTACGACATTTAATGCTTTACTGGAACGCTTGGAAAAGTCTTTCAATTCACAGAAGATGTTTGTCAGTAATGTATCTCATGAATTGCGTACCCCCATGGCAGCCCTTACAGCTGAACTGGATTTAGCTTTATTGAAAGAACGGAGTTCCGAACAATATCAGATGGCTATCGGCAATGCATTGCAGGATTCTCACAGGATTGTAAACCTGATCGACGGATTGTTGAATTTGGCAAAAGCGGACTATCAGTCGGAACAGATAACAATGGATGAAGTCCGTTTGGACGAACTGTTGCTGGACGCCAGAGAGCTGGTATTAAAAGCCCATCCGGATTATCACATCGAATTAGTATTTGAGCAGGAAGCCGAAGAAGATAATGTGCTGACAGTAATCGGAAACAGCTATTTGCTGACTACCGCTTTTGTGAATTTAATAGAGAATAACTGCAAATATTCTTCCAACCGAACTTCGTCAGTCTTGATAGCCTATTGGGAGCAATGGGCAATCATCCGCCTGTCAGATACCGGTGTAGGCATGTCTGATACGGATAAAGAAAACCTGTTTACACTGTTTTATCGCGGAGAAAATAAGAATATTGCTCCCGGAAATGGTATAGGTATGGCCTTGACACAAAAGATCATCCACCTTCACAAAGGCGAACTTACCGTATCTTCCCATAAGGATGAGGGCACTACCTTTGTGGTGAAGCTCCCGCATATCTAAGAAACTCTAATCGTTTTCTAATACCACTCTAATCATTCTCTAACAGCTTCCCGGTGAAGTCCTCCTTACTTTTGCATCGAATTAATAAATGCAGTTAGTAACTAAAAAAATTAGAGATTATGGTATGGAAGAAAAAACTGCGTTCACCACAGTACACATTCAATTCAGAGAAAGTATTTTTGGTTGCCACACAACCCGGTAAGTCAATCTATTCATACTTGCAGACAACCAAGCTTGGATTAACACAGGGAGAAGTGCAGGAGCGACAATCCATTTATGGAAGAAACGAAGTGGTACATGAACAGAAAAAGAATCCGTTTATCCTGTTTATCAAAACGTTTATCAATCCTTTCATTGGCGTTCTGACCGGGCTCGCCATAATATCCTTATTTTTGGATGTATTGATGGCCGATCCTGGAGAGCAGGAATGGACGGGAGTCATTATCATCTCATCCATGGTGCTGTTCAGTGCTATCCTGCGTTTTTGGCAGGAATGGCGAGCAAGTGAGGCTACGGATTCTTTAATGAAAATGGTAAAAAACACATGTCTCGCCAAACGTGCGGGAGAGCATGAAGAAGAGATCGAGATTACGGAACTCGTCCCGGGGGATATCGTGTATTTGGCAGCTGGGGACATGGTTCCCGCTGATATTCGGATCATCGATTCGAAAGACCTGTTCATCAGTCAGGCTTCATTGACAGGAGAGTCCGAACCGATAGAAAAGTTTCCGGAGGTACGGGGACAGCAGTTCCGAAAAGGAAGTGTCATTGAATTGGACAATATTTGCTATATGGGTTCCAATGTGATAAGTGGTGCGGCAAAAGGAATCGTTTTTGAAACGGGGAACAAAACCTATCTGGGTACTATTGCAAAGAGCCTGGTCGGACATCGTGCCACTACAGCTTTTGACAAAGGCATTAGTAAAGTTAGCTTTTTGTTGATTCGCTTCATGCTGGTTATGGTTCCATTTGTATTTTTCGTAAATGGCTTTACGAAAGGGGATTGGTTTGAAGCTTTCATATTCGCCATATCCGTTGCGGTTGGCCTTACTCCGGAAATGTTACCGATGATTGTGACTGCCAACCTTTCCAAAGGAGCGATAGCCATGTCCAAAAAGAAAACAATCGTAAAGAATCTCAATGCCATTCAGAATTTTGGAGCGATGGACATACTCTGTACTGACAAAACCGGTACATTGACCTGCGATAAAATCGTATTGGAGAAATATATCAATGCAGATGGCAGTGACGACAACAGTAAACGTATTCTTCGTCATGCTTACTTCAACAGTTATTTCCAAACCGGTTTAAGGAACCTGATGGATAAAGCGATTCTTTCCCATGTAAGAGATTTGAGTCTGGAACATTTGAAGGATGACTACACCAAAGTGGATGAAATACCTTTCGACTTTACGCGCAGAAGAATGTCTGTTGTAATAGAAGACAGGCAGGGAAAGCGGCAAATCATCCCCAAAGGAGCGGTAGAAGAGGTTCTCGATGTCTGTTCCTATGCCGAGTTCAACGGGCAGATTCATCCCTTGACTGATGCATTGAAAATCAAAGCAAAGATGATTAGTGAAGATATGAATCAGCAGGGGATGAGGGTATTGGCAGTCTCCCAAAAAAGTTTTATCGAGAAAGATTGTAATTTCGCCATCGAAGATGAAAAAGAAATGGTATTGATCGGGTATCTTGCTTTTCTTGATCCTCCGAAACCTTCTGCTGTCGAAGCCATCGAACAATTATATGCGCATGGAGTAGCAGTTAAAATTCTATCGGGAGACAATGATATTGTAGTGAAAGCTATTGCACGACAGGTAGGAATTGACACCAGTCATTTTCTTACGGGGATAGAAATAGAAAATATGGACGAAACAGCATTGAAAGAAGCGGTAAAGGATACCACTTTATTTTCAAAACTGACTCCATTACAAAAGACGCAAATCATTTCTCTGTTGCAGGAACAAGGGAATACGGTGGGATTCCTGGGAGATGGAATCAATGATGCAGGTGCATTACGTCAGTCGGACATTGGTATATCAGTCGATTCTGCTGTGGATATAGCCAAAGAAAGCGCAGATATTATCTTGTTGGAAAAAGATTTGATGGTATTGGAAGATGGAGTGCTTGAAGGAAGAAAGACATTCGGCAATATCAATAAGTACATAAAGATGACTGCCAGTTCCAATTTTGGTAATATGTTCAGTGTGATGTTTGCCAGTGCATTCCTGCCGTTTCTGCCCATGATGCCGATACATCTATTGATCCAGAACTTATTGTATGACATTTCGCAGACCACCATTCCTTTTGACCGTATGGACCCGGAGTTCCTGAAGAAACCCCGTAAATGGGATGCGTCCGATCTAAGTCGTTTTATGATTTATGTAGGTCCCATCAGTTCTATCTTTGATATTATAACGTATCTGGTTATGTGGTACGTATTTAGCTGCAACAGCCCCGAACATCAGACACTGTTTCAGACCGGATGGTTTGTGGAAGGTTTGTTATCACAGACATTGATTGTCCACATGATACGTACCCGCAAGATACCGTTCATACAAAGCCGTGCCACATGGCCTGTGATGGGACTGACCTTCTTAATCATGGCAATAGGTATTCTTATTCCTTTCACCGCTTTCGGGCGTTCCATCGGATTGACAGCTCTTCCTTT